>MTLD01002798.1_pt2 | contig 29366 bp, 10 predicted proteins | sample 1982471 | NCBI WGS metagenome assembly MTLD01 (sample SAMN05712604, study PRJNA340218) | biofilm metagenome | isolation source: sample SPM anode biofilm adapted to -50 mV | place: USA | collected 2012-02-03 | reverse complement strand
TACGACGTAGTTACAACTTAGCTAAGCGATCTCATGAACCGCAGGTGAATAAACTACGCCGAGCAAGGCTAAAATCCTGCCTTTTCAGCTAACCGTTTTACCCACGAATAATCTGTACTACCCCAGTAAACATCCCATGTTGGATTATCCCACTTGTTTATAAAAAGCTGCTCTACTAGCAATGGCTTTATTTTATCAAAATCTTTTAGTGGAAAGTATGCCAGAACATTACCATTATTTGCTTCTTGCTGGTACATATCCAACATAAGGTTATACTTATGCCTTACCCAATGCTCCATTTCAGTTACCCATCTTACTTCATGCCTATCAGGTATGTTGTTCCTATCATAAAAGTCGTGATCATACTTTTCACTGAAAAGGAAATCATGTTTTACGCCAAATAAAATCAGTTTATTCAACTCACTATATTCACCGTTTAGCAACCAAAAATAGTACTTATCTAAAAGAAAAACATTTTTATGAAAGCCATCTTTGTAATTAAAATCTACAGGAACATTTTTTTTTATATAATGATAAAGTGTAAAAATGCTAAAAAAGTAATTTGCATTATCCCTAACAACCTTAACCGTTAGAGCATATTTATCACGATTAAACATCTCAGTATTTACGTATAAATGAACATAATCGTTAAAAAAATGGGTGTATAAACTACCCTCAACAGCCTCAATTACTAAACTGTATTTTTTCTTTAATTCTGCAAAACTTTTATTTACAAAATCATCCATTTTATCTATTGTATAGTCCAATAATTTCCTTTTTGAATGAAATTAAACTTTTTTTCAAGTTCTTTTATTTCCTCTATAAAATACCCACCAAGATCAATAATTTTTTGATCTTTGGGATTAGCCAAGATTATAACATTATACTTTTCAGGATTATTAATGATGTCCTGCATCTGGGGGTTATTGAAATAATTCCACCAATCTTTACCTTTTGACGTGTTATGTGGAACATTTAACATTTGCACCCGTCTCTCTGCTGCACTAATATTTTCAGCAGATTCGTAGTATTTCATTATTGTTAACTTATCGAACACCTGTTTAGTCGTAATATAATCAAGATCTGATGGCAAACTGTATTTTCCAAGTATTATGTTTACTTTCCCCTCCACCAAAGGTATCGTTTTTCCACCAACAGTTATTGAGTTGGGCCCAAAACCGTGTATTAATTTTAGGTTATCAAAAACAGCGTTGTATTCAGCATCTGTGCCATTTTGAATGTAGCGTCCAATTAAATTGCCGTTAGCATCGGTTATTTCGTCAATGTAATATCCCAGAAATGGCTTATCGGTGGCTTTAAGATCGGCAAATAATAGTTCTCCAGATATTTTGTCATACTTAATAAGGAAACGACCATCGGCAGATACTTTTTCGACAATATTATCGCCTTGTGCTGTCCAAAAGGTTCCTGCTCTACATGTTTTGCCTTCAGCATTTTTTAGTTCATTGAATATGTTAGAAGCACTAGGAAATTTCTTCTTAAAGGCATTGATTACATCATCAATACCCCAGAGCCGTTCAATCTCTGCTACAGTGTTGTCTACTTCACCTACCTTATCGGCAGGGCAACCAACCTTTGTTCTATTGGCTTTCCAGAACTCCACAAAGTTTTGAACCTTAGACGGCATCAGCTGGTAAACCAATCGGGCCGATGTGACACCAATGTAGGAATTGTAAACAATGTCCCAAACCTCCACAAAATCCTTATACCGGCTGTCATCCTGCATCCCGCTTAAGTTAACCAGCAGGTCAATCGATGGAAATGCAAGGTCGGCAATAGCAAATGCCCTGGAAACAACTGTTTCTGCAGCGCTATACCCGCCAAAGGAAAGGGTGATAAAAAAGCCATCAACACCATACCTTAGCATTTTCCACGTTTTCTCGTTGTCCTGTTCGTTCAGTATCCAATGAAACAGGATTGCAGGGATAACAATTATACTTTGGTTTTTTTCATCGGCGTTTACCCCCAAATACTTAATATCACTTCTAACATCAAGGCCTATGTATTCGTATGGGCTCAGGTAAGTTAATAAATTGTCGTATCCCTGATCTAGCCTGTGCTCATAGGTTATCCGAAACTTAGGTTTATCTACTGAATTTTGAGAATGGAATATTATGTAGTCAGAAAGAGCCTTCTTTTTCCATAAGAAAATTTTGTTATTAAGGTTACCGCTTGGATCAGTAAAGGTTGATTGCTCCAGCTCTGAGACAGCAGGAGCAGGATATACTTGGTATATAAATCCAGAGATGGTGAATACAAACTTACTAAATTCATCCCCATCGATATGGTAAATGAGCTTGTTAATCAAATTGTCTTTAAGCAAAAGAGTCAAAAGCTCTTTCTTTTTGTCCAACTCTTTGATACCCTCCACTAGCCTTAACGCCAACTGCTCCTGTCCACTTCCAAAGAATTGATTTCCGTACATTGGAGCATCAGCAAGTACTTTTAATATGTAATACCGTGTATCAATTGAAATGCTTTGGTTGTAACCTTGAACGAGCATCCATGCTAGGTATGTAAATTTGTCTCGATCAGACTCATACATAACCATTTGCTGCTCTAATTTATCCTTGCCTTCTTGGTATGCCAATAAAGCTTTTTCAAACATTTCGAATTGCTCCTCTGGCTTCCAAATACCCTCGTCCCAGTAGTTTGAGTTTGCTTTGCCTGAAAAAGTCTTATAATCATTATAAAGGTTGTTTCCGCATTTGTCTATTAGTTTTGCAACCTCAAATATTTTCGCCTTGAGAGCGTCATCTGTAACATCATCAATATGTTCACCATAGAATTTTTGACCAAGTTCACCCAAACAGTTACTTCCACCATATGATATCTCTTTGAATTGAACCTTCTCCTCTATATCAAAATATGGAGGAATTTCACCTTTTCCTGTATTTCCCGTTTCTGCTGTAGTTTTAGTTGTATTAGCAGTATAAAGGATAAGTTCACACCCAGGATCTTCTCCTAGTATTACTTTCATTGGAGCACTAATACTCTTCGTTATGGGTTCTTTATAGAATTCTCCTGTAAACTGGCCATTTACTTTTAAATTATAACCTTTAAAAATCAATTTATCACCACTACGTCCTAACGCTGCTCCATAAACTTGATTATTAACGCTAAATGATAGTAATGCGCCATCGGGTATGGATGGGTATGTTGTTTCATTTGTTTTGGAATCTTTAAAAACCCCTGTGAAATTTACTAATGCATCTGAAGGCAGGGTTATTGGGAGGCCCGCAGGAGTTAAATATGTTATATATTGTTTGTCCCCTACGTATGATGAAATATTATTCGTTACATCTTTAAAATCTAAATATATTGTATTATAAATACTCGCCGCATCCGTCTCATCATCCAGCAACCCCGTTGTTAACTCCGGGTTGTGAATTAGGTCCCACTGGGGCTTAATAAGGCGGATGCCACCGTTGTAGTCCATCAGGTTGTCGGTGGTGCCCTGCGGCAGCACGGGGAAGGTGTGCTCCAGGTTAAAGGCACCATGACCCAGCTCGTGAGCTAGCGTGCGGGCATCGGTGGAGTTTTGTGCAATAAAGCCAAACCTACGGGCACGGGGCATGTAACCCTGCAGCGTGGCATCGCTAAAGTGTGGCACCACAAAGAGGTAGTAGGTGCCATCCTCCAGCGAGGGGTTAGCCACCTTGTAGGCATCAATAAGGTTGTTCATGCCCTCGGTGTAGCTGCTGGCCATTTCGCTGGAGCCAAACTCCAGTTGGCCGCCCGGTATGGTGTAGCCGAACGGTGCTGTCACCGTAACCGTCCACGAGGTTACCGCCTGGCCGTAAATGGCGGTGAGCTGGCTTTGTAGTGCACCTGCGTCAGGAGCGGTTGTTCCGGCCAGCGGAACCACTACTAACTTCATGGGCTGTGGCTGGTATACCACCGCCTTGGCGGCACCAATGTCCACCTGCTCGGTTTTGCCATCAACATCGTGCTTGGTGTAGCGCACCATAATGGGCTCCTCGCCCTCCGAAAGCCCTTGCAGCGAAACCATGAGCCTGTTGTTGCCCATTACGCTCCTGCTCATCACCTTGGCGTTGGTCTGCACGTCAATGGTGAGGCTGTCGGTGGTAAGCTTGCTGCTGCCGGGTTTTAGCTCCAGCACCACGTTGTCGCTACCACTCACCGGCAGCGCCTTGTAGGGTATTCCTACCTCCTTGCCGTTAATGGTGGCCACAGGGTAGTAGCTGCGCAGCGCCTCATAGGCCAGCGAATCGTACCCGTAGGTGGACATGGAGGCCTTGTGGAAGAGGGCCGTTGGCAGGTCGCCCGCGGGGTTGTATGGTTTCACGGTGCCGTTCTCCACAATGAGTGGTCCATCGCCATAGCTGGTGGTGCCACCTCCGCCAGTGGAGCCTCCCCCGCCAGCTCCATCGCCTCCGCCATTCCCGGTGTTGTTACCGGTGGTAGTCCCATCTCCACCTTCCGTTGGGGGATAGATAACCACTGGCTGGTTGGCCAGCGGGATAAAGGTGGTGTCGCCTCCGGACACAACGGCCACATCGCCGTTGGGGTTTACTATAATGGTATCGATGGGGTTATCCAAATGCAGGGTATCGAGCACCGTTACCCCCCCACTACCGTATATGGCAGTATTCTTACTCCTGGTGGTTATCACCTCGCCGCTAATGAGCTGGTAGTTGGTATTTATGCCAACTTTGTTAAAGGTGCAGCTGAGCCCCACACCCGCAATGGGCAGATATACCACACCCGTTCCGGTAAAAATGCCGTTACTCCCCTGAACACTGGTAACCTTAACGGGCATAACGCCGGCAAGGAACGTTTGGTTGGTATGGAGTGCTGAGAGCGGATCGCGGTTGGTGGGCATGCTGGCGTTATCCAGCTGTTGAGAGCAGGTCTGGTTCTGATTTTCCAACTTCCTTGTTCTCAGGGTGCCAGAGACGGAGTAGTCGGATGGCAGGGAACCGCACTCGCTCTGCACCTGGTACTCGTATGTGCAGTCAGGCTTAAGGTTTTTAACCGTGTAGCTGGTTTGGGTAGTTGGCTCCTCATACCAATCGGAGAGGTCGGTACCGTTTTCGCGGAATCGAACCCGGTAGTTGGTGGCCAACGGTGTGCTGTTCCACGACAGGTCGGCGGTTTGCTCCGAGATGTTGTCGGAGCTTAAAAATACCGGGGCAATGCACGGGTCGCCGTAACGGAACGTGACCACTGGCGAGTAGCCCCCATTGCGGTAAAGGTCAATGCCTCTGGTGTCGAAAGCTCGAATGCGCACGGCATAGCTGTGGCCAGGAATGAGCTCGGGTTTATCGGGTCCGTAGAAGAGATTTTCGATGGGAGATACCTCCTGGTAAATAGGAGGCAGGGTAACAATGGCCACGTTGGGGTCCATGCCCTGCTGCACCATTTCCACCATGGTAACCTCGTACTGGGTGCTAAGGGCGGCGTTGGGTGAGCTCATACCGCAGCGCGTCCACAGGAACTGGATGCCCTGAGGCTCTCCGGCGGTGAGCTTCTGCCCTTGCCGAGGTGAAATCCACTGTGGTGGATCGTTGAGCATCAGCCAGCCAATGGCCATGGCGGTGTTGGAAACAGGAACGTCGCGGTGGGCCTCCATTGCCTCCACCTTAAAGCGGTAGAGCCCCTCGGGCAGCATTCCCGATGAGGTGAGGGCACCCATGCTTATGCCATCGGCAATGAGGTTTTGGGGAAGGAAATAGTCGCTCAGCTCGTCGTAGCTTACCTCATAGAGGGTGCTACTCAGCAGCGTAATAGGGGTGGGTTGGAACGATGGGTTGGTGGTAAGCTTCACGCCGTTACCCTCAATGGTAAGCTTCAACCTTACGTCGAGGGTGGGCTGCTGGGCATCTTTAAGCAGCAGGGTAATGCGCATACGGTTCCCCTCTGGAGCGGCATAGTCGCTCAGCTTTAGCGAGTATGGTGGGGTGAGCGTTGCAAAAGCCTGAACGGGGTAGTTCTGGGCATGGCCGGTGGTAGCCCCGGTTACAAAAAGAGTGGCTAGAATCCCTGCTACTATGAATTTGATGCTCTGCTTTACCATTACCTATGGTGTTTTATTACTGCTTAAACGTTCCCTTCCGGGCTACTACTTCTGAACTATTATCTTAACCGTTTTCGTTTGCCCGTTGGCCCTCAAGCTCAACAGGTAGAATCCCGGCATCAGGTTAAGCCTATCGGACGATATGCTGAAAAATCCGGCTGGGCTTAACTTCTGGTAGAATAGCTGCTGCTGATTGCTGTTATATAGGCCAACCTCCAAGGCCGCTTCGTTGTGTAGGGTAACCTCCACCGTAAACAGCCCATCGTTTGGATTGGGATATAGCTTCACCTCGCTGAAAATATTGGGGTAGTAGTCGCTGTTCTGGTTCTTGGGTAGTGCTGGAACAACGGTTACCGTCTTCTCAAAGCGATCGCTACACTCACCCATGTGGGTGGTAAGCGCTACCGGGAAGGTTCCCTCCTTTTCGGCACGGATGTGCAGCTCGTTGCCCTCCCTCTTAATTAGCGTAAAAGCGTCGCCGGGGAAGTCCCATCCAATGGAGTCGGGAATGGGCATGGTGAATTCAACCAGCACAATGGTATCGCCCACGGCGGTGGTGGTAGCCACCACAAAGTCGGCATCGATATCCTGAGCCAACTTGGTGAGGTTAACCGATGCGGAGCCCTTACAACCCTTAATATCGGTAACCCACACGGTGTAGGTACCCTCATCGGAGATGGTAACCGAGCGAAGGTTGCTGGTAAAGCCATTGGTTGAAGTCCAGCTGTAGTCGCAACCGGAGTAACCTGCATCCAGCATAATGGACTGGTTGGAGCAGAGCACTGCCGAAGTGGGAACCGTTGGCTTGATTGGGTCGGGGTCGGTAAGCGACAGGGTGATGCTGTTCTGACACTCGTGCGCATCGGTTACCTGAGCAGTGTAGCTACCCGAGGGCAGCTGCTCCACCGTTCCACCTACCGTGCCGTTATTCCACAAAATGGAGTATGGTGCAGTTCCTCCCATTGGGCTAACCGTCGCGCTTCCGTTGGTATATCCATAGCACAGCGGGTTCACCAAGTTTGCTGCAGCAAGGGTAAGCGGGTCGGGGCCTGGAATAGAAACGGTCACCGTGTCGCTGCACTGATGCTCGTCGGTGGCTACAGCCTTGACGTCTCCCTTGGGCAGACCGGAGACCGAAACACCCGACAAATTCATACCGGGCCACATCACGGAAACCGAACCATTGCCGCCAACGGTAGTAATGGTTGCGGCACCATCGGACTTTTCGGCACAGGAAACTGGTGATACGGCAACGTTGGCAATTTTTGGTCCAGATACATCCCCCACGGTAGCAATGGAGCTGTCTCTACATCCATAGCGGTCCTTTACTGAAATCTTGTAATTCCCACTATAGAGATGCTTCAGAGCCTCTTCGAACACCTTGTCGTTGTAAGTGTAGGTAAAAGGTTGCGTTCCTCCGTAGACCATGGGAGCCAGCAGTCCCACTCCTCTTCCGCAGGTGTCGCTTACAACCGTAAAGTCAAGGTTGAGCGAATCGGGTTGGGTAAGTAAAACATCTAGCTGACTGGAGCAACCGTTCTTATCCTGAACTACGATGGTGTGCGTTCCTGCTGCAAGCTTTCCAAAACCGTTGGAGTAACCCAGAGAGCTACCGTCGAGGCCGTACAGGAAAGGTGTTTCACCATTTACTGGAGTTACGTAAATGCTCCCCGAGGCATTTTGGTAGCAGGTGAGGTTATTTACTGTGGATGCCATTAGCGATAGCGGCAGCGTTTGCGGCACCACCACCGTTTTGGTAATGGAGCAGCCATTGGCATCGCTCAGGATAGCGGGATAGCTACCCGAGGCAAGCGAGTAAAACTGGCCATTACTGCTCGATTGACCATTTAGGGTAAAGGTGTAGCTGCCCCAGCCTCCCTGTGCGGAAAGCAGCGCCTGACCAGTGGATTCACCAGCACACTTAGGCTTAGCAATGCTTTCACTGCCAAATGCAAGCGGGGTAACAGGTGCAATAATGGTAATAGAGTCCTTCAATGGTAGCAGCTTATCGCCGCACCCCTTGCTGTCGGTAACCGTGGCAATATAAGTTCCCCCCTGCAGCTGGGTAAGGGTATCGGTAGAAACCGTTTGTACATCCTTTCCCGTGCTCCAATTTATGTTGTATGGAGCTATGCCACCATTAACGTTGGCAATGGCTGCACCAGTGGCGGTATTGTAGCAGGATACATCCCTCTTGTCCAGTGTCAACGTCACCTTCGAAGGCTCAGCAACGGTAATTGCTTTGCTCGAGAAGCAGCCATGGCTATCAACCATGCTCAACTCGTAGCTTCCAGCTTGTAGATTACTAAAATTGCTTGTTTGCTTGTCGGAGAAATGGTTACTACCCACCGTTGCGCCACCCAAGGTCAACGACACGTCCACTGGCTGGTTAGTGCCGTTAACGTAAAATTCCACCTTACCCGATTGGTCGCCAAAGCATCGCAAGTCCGTTGCTGCCACATTCTCCAGTTGCGGAGCGTCGGGGTTCACCAGTGTATAGGTAAATGGCTTCTGGCAGCCATGGCCATCGGTTACGGTAAGGTTGTAGTTACCTGCCGAAAGGTTGCTCACCTGAGCGCCATTCACCGCAGTGCCAGCAATATCCCAGCTCATGTTAAACGTAGGTGTTCCACCAACTACGTTCACCTTCAGCATACCCGTGCTGGTACCACAAGGTGGATTAACCGAATCAACAAGGGTAGAAATAATTTCGTCTGGCTGATTAATGGTCTCCGTTTTAGTAAGCACACAGCCATTGGCGTCAACCATGCTCACCTGATGCGCTCCTGCCAAAAGGTTCGGGAAGAGGTTGCTGGTGGTGGGTGTGCCACCGTCCAGCTGATAGTGGTAAGGTTGAACTCCACCCAGTGTATCGGAAACTGCCAGCTGGCCATCGTGACCACCATAACACAGCACGTCCACCTTGTTGAGCAGCGCCGCCAGCTGCTGAGGCTGCGGAACGGTAATGCTAAGCGTATCGTGGCAATTTAAGCTATCGGAAACCACAAACTTATAGCTTCCAGCCTTTAAGTTCGTTTTAGTTACGTTGAACGGAGGGTTACCATTGGCTGCATCAAGCAGGTAGTAGGAATAACCGCCCCAGCCACCAGTAGCCGATAACCGCACGCTACCATTACTCTCACCAAAGCATTTAACAGGGTCAACATTGGGAGATGCGGTCAACTTGCTAGTTGGTTCCGTAATTGTAAAGGTAGTATCAGAAGCATTGGGATTTCCTCTACCAATACCACAACCCTTGCTATCACTAATGTATGCCGTATAGTTTCCGGCTAGAAGATTGATTTGGGTAGATGGATTAGCGCTGTATAAATCACTGCCAACCTTAACGGTATAGGGTGCAGTGCCTCCCTTGAGAACAACTACGGCTTTACCGCTATCTCCCTTACAAATAGAGGCAATGGTGTTGAAACTATTAATTTGAAGGGAGTCCGGTTCAATAAGCTTAAGACCAGTGGTATCGTGACTACATCCGTTGGCGTCGGTAACCGTGATACGATAATCGCCCACCGACAAGTTGTTGAAATCAGAGCTCGGCATATTGAGTCCCACAACATTGGCATCACGATAAATATTGTAGCTATAGCCGGAAACGCCACCATCGGGCTGCAACGAAATGGTTCCATTGGCCACCCCATTACAGGAGGGATCGGTAATGGTAACCTTTTTCCACTTCACCGCTGTAGGTGCGTTAAGTAGCAGACTGGCTGAGTCAACACAACCGTGCGCATCCACCACTTTAACCTTATAGGTTCCATTGCCCAAGTTTGCAAAGGTAGATGTGGAAATGGTGTCGGTGCTGGTTCCCAAAATATAGCGATAACCAGCCGTACCACCCGTTGCGGCAACGTGAATAGTATCGGTGGCACCAAAACAGCGAATGGCGTAGCCGTTGTATCCAGCCAAGGTAGCCTGCAGCACTAACTTTTGCGGCTCATTAACGGTGAAGCTATTGGTATAGCTGCAACCGTTGGCATCGGCAATGGTATAGGTGTGAATTCCAGCCGCAAGTCCCGTTCTGGGAAGGAGAGGCGTTGCAGATGATTCCCCATCCAATTTCAAGGAGTAGGCTCCGGTTCCACCCGTTGCAGTAAATGCTACGGCGCCATTACTGCCCCCGTTACACGAAACATCGGTAATAACCGGGGCTGTCACCGCAATTGCTTCGGGTTGCCCAAGCACAATGGTGGTATCCTTTATGGCTCCCAGCGAGTCAACAACCCAGAACTTGTAGCTCCCCGCCGTTAGCCCGGCAATGGTGCTACTCGACTGCCAGCTGATGCTGTCCTTGCTGTACTTATAGCCACCCCATCCTCCAGTAACGTTAAGGGTTACGCTACCGTTGGTGGAGGCGTAACATTTAGGTTGTTGTGGATTAGCCCCTACTATAATTAATGGGGCTTGAGGCGCCTTAATGGTAAAGGTTTGCTCAGCGTTACAGTAGGCCGTATTGAGGCTATCCTTAATCTGAACGGTGTAAGTTCCTGCTGGAAGATTGGAGAATTTGCCCGGCGCAACTACTGCACCTGCTGGTGGATTCTGAAGCGTTACTTTAAAGTGCCCATTCCCTCCCGAAACTAGGTAGTCGAGCGAACCATCGCTGGACTGAGCCGTGGTAACGTATCGAATTTTGGTTACGGTAAAGGCAATAGGGGCCTTCTGAGGCACTGTAACCAACTCGGATACGCTGCAATTGGAGGTGTCGGAAATGGAAACTGTATAATCTCCAGCGGTTAAACTACCGTAGGTTTTGGCAAACGACAAATCCGAGCGAAGAATGTTATCTGTCACCACATCGGCTAAAAGGCTATCCTTAATGGAGACAATCCAGTCGCCAAAGCCACTTCCGCCTGACACTGCAATGGTTCCGTTTGTCTCTCCGTGGCATATTGGAGCTGTGGAGGTAAGAGAGCTAATGGTAACGGCATTGGAAGAGATAGGGAGAATAATCAATGGAATGGTATACGAGCACTGAGCAGTATCGGTAATTTGCAATGAGTAGGTTCCACTAGGAAGACCAACAGTTTTGTTCGATGAGCCATTTATAAGATTGCTATAGCTGTAAGTTTTTCCACTGGCCTCCTTCACTATCGCAGAGCAGCTACCGCCTGCATTCCCACTAATGGTAAACGACATGGCACCATTTGAGGCGCTGGCGCATGTTGCACTATCAAAAACAAAGCCTGAAGCAACAGGAGGTGCAAATGCCTTTAGGTCTACAACCTTTGCTGCGGATGGGCACACGCTACCGTTGATCAACAGGTTGAGGCTGTAGCTAGAGTATGCGGCTAAGTTTTCAAACTTTGCTCCAGCGCTTATAGATGCTGTAGCACCGCTTGGCATGCTTGAAGTGTAGCTCAACACGGGACCGCTCCAGCTATCCACCGAGGGGTAAATCCACCCGTTGGCCTGTCCCTCACAGGGATGCTTTGTCGTCAAACTGACCACAGGCGTGACGGCCGGCTTAACCGTGGCCTGCTTGGGAGCGGAAACACACCCCTTGGCATCCTTAACCCAAAAGTTGTAACTACCAGGTGCCAGCGATGAAAAGGTGGAGCTGGCTCCGAACGACACATTGTCACTGGAGTAACTGTAGCCACCCCAGCCACCTGTGGCCGTAACCGCTACCGCTCCGTTGTGAAAGCTAGGGCAAAGGGTTTCATCGGTTGGGGTCACGGTAGCGGAGAGAGAAGCGGGAGGGTTTTTTAACTCCCATGCTGTTGATTCATAGGTGCACCCTGTTGAAGTTTTAAAGTAGAAACAGTATCTATGACCCCTATTTATTGTAAGGGCAGTGCCACTACTATTTACATTTGTATAGCCACTTATGGATCCAACTTTATTCCAAACAGCTGGATTTGTATAGGTTCCCCATGAGTCTTTGGCACCAACAGAAACTACGCTCACACCGCTTGGCAATGCAATGTTAAGATTAACTGTTCCCGAAGCCGAACTGCAGGCACTAAACCCACTCGTATCGATGCTGACCGAATAATTGTAATCAGGCAAAGTTTTGGTAGTACTCACAATGCAACCGGTGGTGTTATCCTTCACATAAAATTGTTGAGGGCTCTTAGGGGCAAGATTTGCAAATGTGGAATTACTTATCCATATACTATTGTCTAATGAATAATTGTAACTACCGCTACCACCAGAAACATTAATAGTTTCGGTATAAGGGTTTGTGCCCGGACAGCCTATGGTTTCTGTGATACCATCTATTTTGAGAAGGTGACTTTTGATACTGTAGTTAAACTGCTTAATGCAGGTCCCGTCATTTTGTTCAACTACAGTTATCGTGATTGTTCCTGAACTTAAACCAGTGACTTTGTATACACCACCTCCTTGAGCAATTAACGTACCCCCAGATGACGAAACTATTGGTTGAATTCCTCCAATGAGTTTAAATGTAAGGGAGCCATTAGATAGTGTAGAACAACCAGTATTGGGAGTTGTAGCAGTATCAATTATCGAAACCGAAGCATAACTCTTGATAGAAGATGTTTGCTGGGCACAAACATCTGAATTGTTATAAACTATCGTACTGAGTAGGTTTGTTTGTGGAGCATTAACTGGAACCTCTAAAACTTTATTGGTAAATTTTTGTGGAGCACTACCTCCAACAACTAGGCTGTATAAAGAAGCAGTATAGTTATTTGTCCCAACAAGTGTTCCGGTAATTTTCCCTTGCCCTCCTCCACAAGTTGGGTCCGAAGCAACTATTGTTACATTATCTGGGCGTTTATCAGCGACAGTTACAGGATCAAACTGATAGCAATAGGAGTTGCTGTTCTTTATGGCTTTGTAATATGGTTGGTAGGTTCCAGCAACATTGACATCTATCGTTGGATTGTCTCCATATACTACGCTATCTTTGGAGTAACTATAATTAAAGCTATTCTGTTGACTTTCTAGTGCTGTAAAGTTTATGCTTCCGCTTGCCCCGGGGCAACCCATAAGGTCTGTTGCCTGCGCTTGAGCAAGCTTAGTTGGTAGTGCTTGAGAAATTGTAGTGGAAAAAATAGGGGCACCTTTTGAATTATAATACATTACCACAATACTCTTATTCGGATCTTCTCTGTCATTAGTGCTAACATTATAAGAAACAGGAGTATTCACACCAAGCTCAGCTGCTGTCCCGCTAGCATCTGACTCACTACCATTTTCCCAAAATACCTTAATTTTTGGGAGGGAATCGCAAGTAGTAGTAGGCGTTATTTCGAAATTATAATAACTACTCCCACAATATTTTGTCTCTTTTACAACAAGATTGGGAAGATGCCTTACTTGTAGTACTTTTTCAATATAGCCTGCACTGAATTTAATACCATCATTTCCATCAGCCCTATATCCATAAGCTCTAACATAAACAAAAGAGGCTCCCGAAAGTACATCATCAGCAAATATATGTGAATCACCAAGAGGGTTCCATTTACTTGAAATATCCGTTTTATAATAATATCTTGTAGTTACAGTTGGAAATGTTTCCTGATATGATGAAACAAAACTATAGATAACACCAGGAATTACAAACCCAGTACTTTGAGGTTTGACGTTATCGTCAACGGTATTGAACTGTACATCTAACGTGCTTGGTCGTGGAGGGGTGATACCAATTATTGTATTTACCATAAGACCAGTAGTAAGTGGCAATGTAATAGTCTGATATTTACCCACAAACACTCCAGAATTCGCCACACTTCCGTTCTCTAAAGTATTTATGGGCGCATGCTCACCTACAGTTGGAGTATTGCAAACACTCTCATTAAAGTGAGGCGTACCATTTGTCCATGCCTCTTTCCGATAGAACCAACAATATACAGAACCAAAACCTAGCCTTATGTAGTAAGCCTCAATAGGCTCTGTAAGGTAAGTATTGTTTATAGCGACAGAGTCATCAATTGCAATGTAATCCTTTGTGTAAGATAACTCGCCAACCTGATCCAAACAGTCGACAGAGAATGGGAAAGGTAGAAATTTAATGCTAATTCCTTGATACCAAAATCCAGTTGCAGTGTTATTAAAATCAGGATGAGTAGTATCGATAGGGTCCTGTAATTGAGGATCAACTATTGCTAAATTTCCCTCCAGCGGGTTACTACGACCATTTGCTAACAAATTAAATATTGAACCGAATAGCAGTATGACAAAAATTAACTTTTTCATGGCTAGAACTCTATTAACATTTGTTCAACCTGAACTTTATCATTATCAAATAATATGGAAACTACAAACTGTACTTTGCTATTAATTGGCAATCGTCCGTAGGTGTATGGGAATTGCATGGGAGAAAGCCTTGCCACCATCTGCTTGTTCCCAGTCTCCTGATTTTTCATATAAATGATGGCATATTTAATTTCTGGTGCTTTCTTGTCAAGTGTGAAAATCAGCACCCCACCCTCAATAGTATAGTCCACAATCCCCTTCTCCTTATTTTTCTCCCTCATAGTTCCAGCAACGGTTACCGGTATGGAGGCTGACCGATTGCCCGAAGAATCGACGGCAACCAACGTTAAACGGTTTCTGCCCGAAGGAGCCATTATTTGTAACAGGGAGTCCACAGGTTGATTCTTGTAAACTTTAAGCGCCAAACCAATATTAAGCTTGCCATCCAACGATTGAGCCCGCAATTCATGGGAAGCCACGTCGGGGCTACTGCTAGGTGTCAGCCTTAGCGTTAAGCTATCGCCGTGCTGGCTTACCACATCGAGTATGGGTGGAGAGGGTGGAATATGATCCTCCTTCAATAGAGGTAACACCTTAGAAAAGGACGATCGGTTGTACATACGGTCGAGCGCTTGAACCATAAAGTAAACCCTCCGGTTTAGCACTCGTTGTGGAGTTTGGTAGCTAAAATGGTTGCTTTCACACAAGCTATCGGTTGCCTGTATAAATTCCGCAGATGGGTCGAAGCTGTAGTATACCCTATATCCAAGCATGTCGGGTTCGGTGTTGGCCAACCATCTCAAATGAGCCACTCCCGAGGAATCAACGGTTCCCATAAGTCCAGTGGGTGGGGCAGGTGGAATAGAGTCGGGTCGCTGACAAATGCGGGGTAGCGAGAGATAATCCTTTCCAGCATTGTCCTTAAACACAACATTGACGTATAGTAGAAATTCGTTGTGTAGGGCAACGGTGGCACTTCGGGTGCCAGCCGGTATACCTTGAGCCAGCGTTTTGTATTGACCATTAAGGGTTCTGGTGGCAATTATGCTGTACTTTCCGCCCGAAGAATCGCTTTTAGCGGGCACGTTCCAATGAACGTAAAGGGTGGTGTCACTGGTAAATGCGAGGGAGTCGATTTGCGGAATGGGCCGCTGCTCGTGCTGGAGAATAGCCGCCACGGTATCAGACGAGGGCCCAGCAATACCAAAGGGAGTAAGGCCAATAACCCGATACCAAGCCGCATTGATTCCTGCTGGCAGGCTGTCGAGGTAATAGGTCATCCCCTTGTCCACCTCATTTACGCTCATGTAGGGCTCCTTGGTAAGCGAGGTAAACCGCTTACCTCCATCAAGCGAACGCTCAACGGAATAAAAAGAGTAAATACCGTAAAAAACTTCGGTGGGCCAAGATATTAGTATGTTGCGTTTTTCCTGTGCATCTGCCTTTACTAAAAATGGTCTGGGAAGCTCCGTTGGGCGGTTAGCTGCAATATAGGCAAAAGCAGTGTCCGCCAGCGTGCTATCTATAACGGTTGGGAAATAGACTTTGTAAACATAGTCCTCCCCCTCGCGCATGGTGGTATCCTCCAATCCTAACCCCATCATTTTTGCAACGCTAAAGGATCGGTCGGCTGCCAACAACCCTATCGATCGTTGATCCTCCTGTGCCCTTGCCTTATTTACGAGGTCAATGAAGCTGTAGTCCGCGGCGGGATCCACCTTAGCATCATCGCCATAAATGGCCTGAGCCGCCACGGCTGCCATATCGCTGGTATCGGCTATTGGTTCAAACTGCTCCAGCGTTAAAGGTAACAGCGGAGTTGGGGTGAGCAACTTACGTTCCTGCTTCTCCAAAATTTCGCCATTACGCGCAATGGTAACCCTCTCCACCATATACCCATACTTTATACCTGTCATCCACGCAATAGTGGTAGAAGGAGCCCACCTTAAAAGATGCTGGGTACTATCGCTGTACGCAACCATAAAAAGTGGATGCTTAGCTACCTGCTGTGCAATAGCCCGTTTACCGATAATACTGGCAAAGAGAAGCAGACCTAAAATGAATGATATTTTTTTCATTGCCTAGAGATCAAATCGTATTTCAGGTGACGAAGTAATTGTATTTAATCCAGGGAGTTTGTAGTCCAACTTGATGTAATATGGATGGAATTCATAAATTGAATAAAACACCGATGCATAGAGTGCCCGAACAAGTGGATCGTTAGGATACTTGTAGAGGTAGTAGGCTGCCTTATTCACCAAGTCAACATGATCCTTGTAGGCAAATATGGCAACCTCGTAGTAGAAGTCCGTGATACTGCTTGAATAGTTAAACGATTTTGTTTGAATATCTGCTTCTGATAGGGATTCAGGTGTAGAAGTAACCTCAACTGCTTTTACTGGTGCTGATGAGGGTCCTGTTGTTGCTATTGTTCTCCAGTCCACGGTCAGTTCAGGCTTTATTGGGTAGTGTCCATAAGAAACCTGATCCAAAATATCGTGATACCATTCAGTATTAAGTAGAACAGCGGAAACGCCTACGTTATCGTTTTCGTACTTATCAAATGGCTCCGGGCTATTATAGGAGAATGTAAAGCTGTGTACTGTGCTATAAACCCAATGTCTTATGCCTGATGGATTTACAAACGTCTTTGCCTTGTCCGCAAACGTATTGTAAAGGCTTGTCCTGAAATCGAGAGAGAAGAGCTTCTTCTCCGAAGCCTTATTGATATTTCCCTCCAATGTATTGGTGGTAAGGGTATCACCATTGCTTTGCACATCGGCCACCTTTACTAGGTTAGTATCGGCTTTTACCGCTTGTGCATTTGTCGGAATTTTAATGAGATCTAGCGTATACACTGTTTGATTGGCCAGCTGAGGAACATTAAAGTAAACCCGCTTTTCTGCCTCATTATAGGCAATGTCACTCTCCGCCTCCCCGCTGGATGAGGTAAAGCGAGCCTTCTTTTTCCATCCTGCCTCCGGCTTAAAGAGGTCAGGCATTCCCTGCTTTAGTATAACGTAACCTTGGGGATACTCATTCTTGTAGAAGTTGAGCATATTTGCTGCCGGATATTCATAGGCTACGTTACTTTCAGGTAAATAGTCGGGAGCTTCTCCCGTTTTTATTACCGCCTGCTTGCTTTCCGTTTCAGAGTTGCCATCACCATCAACATAGCTCTTCCACTGTCCATTTTCTTTCACCTCAAAGTGAACCTTGGCCTCCAGCTTAAGCTCCTTTTTCCCTGGAAGCACGTTAAAGGGCTCAAGCGCTAAAACGTCCTTTTGATCGTTCCAGTTTTCCCTACATTGAATGGGTTGGCCATTGTCGGTTACCTTAAAGTAGTCGAGGGCAATACGGAAGTCCTTCACCTTATCGTCGATATCCATGAGCTTAAACTCCTTATTAACCGGCATGTTAAAGGCAACCTGAGGAAGGGTAAATACATTCACCTCATTCGTTCCAGTCTCGGGCGTTATTTCTGAAATAACCTCAATATCGGACACGGCACTTCCTCCAACAATTTCGCACTTTTCACCAATGGTAAGTTCAAATCGGCAATTCCCTTTGACCATACCACCCATAACACTGTATCGTCCCCCAACAACGCCCTTCAGGTAAATTGGGTTTGGCAGTTGAGCCGTGAATACAACGGCTGCTCCTATGGAAAGTATTTGAAACTTTCTTTTTCTTCTGAGAATTTTAACCTTGACACCAATTTCTGCCTTAAGCCAAGCATAGAGCTGCCCTTTTGCATACCACCCGTCAATGCCAATTGGACCCGACCGACCCTCGCAGTGAGCATCACCATAGTCGCGGAGCAGAATGTCAAACCCGGCTCCCATGGAAAATGATCCATAAAATATGGCGAACGTTTTTTCCCCAGTATCAACCTTTAAGGAGGCTCCAAAGGCAAATCCGCCCCCTCTTGAGAGTATCATAGAGTTACGGCTCTGACCAAAATCAATCTCGCCAAGGATGGATTTCACCTCATCCGGCAATGGTGGTAGGTCTCCAATCTTTGTTCCCACCATAAAGTAGCTGTCGGCCTGAGCTAGCCCAAGTAAAGAGAGTGCAATGCGATCGTCAGGGGTGCCAATGTAAATATACCAGTCGGTTGGAGAGAAAAACAAGGTTGCTGTTCCTGCCCTATTATTCTCATGGGCCCCCTTAAGCACGTCGTAAATGTTTGCGTAAACCTTAATTTCTCCCGAAAAAGTCTTCTCGGTAACAAAATATTCCAACTTCAAATCAGCAGAGATGCCAGTACCGCTCGTTGCAGGTGTGCCCGGATCCTTCATGAAATTCACAGCACCTGTAAAGCCAAAATAGGTCAACCCACCACTGTTATTAAAGGTGGCTTCCATGCCTACCATACCATTAAAAGCCTGTTTAGTAGGTAAGGAAACCAGCATTACCGAAGCCTTTAATCCAAACCCAATGGTGCTGTCAGGCACATAGGTAGAGGTATACTTGTCCATATCCCGACTCGAAGTAGTGGTTGCACCAGAATCTCGAGGTGCAGTTAAATCGGCCACCTTAAGCACCTTCATATGCTGGTAGGCTCCTCCACCAAACGCCTGAATGCCCAATCCTGTGCCAATTACAATTGGGGAACCCAACTTGAGAAATGCATCAGCATACCAGTAGCGCATTCCTCTAACAGAGCCAAACTGCGCCACAGCTCCACCGGCAATGCCCGGCGTAAATGAGGCCCTTACCTCACCACGAAATCCATTGCCATAAACGGGATGATCTTCGTATTGAACAAGTGAACCGCTAAGCTCAAAAAAACTCTCCTTCACATCTATTGCCAGCGTATCCAAATGAAATGACTTAAACTTGTAGTCAAGCGCTTTACCTCCGGTATTGACCGTGGTAACAGTAAACCCTCCTGTCCCTGCAAAACCACCCTCATTAGCCTTTACCAAGTTTACAGAAATAACGGCCTTCATCTTTAGAATGCTGTCCTTGCTTGTAAATGCCAGCTGCTTCAATTCAATTGGAAATCCGCTGGTTGAGCCAGTGGTAACAGAAATATAGTGAACATCAACATAGGGTGCCGTGGTAGAAATCTCCAGCTGTTGGAAGTCCATTTTCCCCAAGCTAAGCTTCCCACCAGCATTCATGGTCATAGAGCCATTGAGCACCATCTTTGGCAAATACTCACCATCCCTATATTCAACGCTAATGGTGGAGTTATTGGCAATATCCACATTAGCACCCAAAGCGTCAAATTTTGCTTTGTTAGGAAGCGTTGCACTCAGGTAAAAGTTTCCATTGTCGAATTTTGCCTTATACTTTACATCCTCCTGAGTATTGATAAATCCAGGCCGAATAACGCCCTCCAAGCCACAGGCATCAATATTATTCTTATATATGGCAAGCGAAAGTTTATCTACTGAAAAAGCCCATCCTCCCAAGCTTCCCTTCTCTTTTGGAATGACATTGGTGGCTGAAAGTGTACCCGTAAGCCCCGCCTCGTCAATTATTGTATTGGTCATAGCTACGGTGGTGGCATCCTTATCCTTGGTAAAGGACTTTGGCAGTTGAACCGTTAAGTTCTTTATGTAAATTCCCCTCCAAGAATATTCTCCAGGCGTTTGCATGGTGGAGGTTGTATAACCTGCAGGGAAATTAATTCCCTCAGGATTTTGTGTGTCGCTCATGTCGAGATACACATCTCCAGGGGTAAAAACAAAATCGTTAAGACCATCAACCTTAAATGCGCCAAGCGAAAGTTTAAACAGAATATCGTTTACATCGGTAAAGGTGGCTGCAACGGTAGCTTTAAGTGGAGCATTAACATTTGCCTGATTACTTGAGTTAACCGGATGAATATTGTTGTTATTAATTGTTAACTCTCCAGCCAGCGTAGTACTTTTGTAACCGTTACAGTCCCACTCCACATAGGTATCCCACTTTTTAAGGGTTAACTCTTTGCCCAGCAACGGAAGCGGCTTGTCATCCATCAGTCGCAACTTTGCGGCCTCAATGCCGCTGGAGCCAATGGTAACCTCATCGGCATAGAAAGAAATGCTCTTCCCCGCTTCTGGAAGTAGCAACTTGAGGTAAGCCTTCAACACGGCCTTGTTTGGGAGAAGGCGCAACTCATCGAGTACAATAATCACCTTGGTATTGCCAACCATTCTTTGAATACCAATGGGAAGGGTATAAGTCTTGTTGGGATCAAGTAGGCCTACTATATTGTTCTCATTAATAACTTTGTTTGTGAGAGAGTCAGCGCGTCGCTCTATTTCCTGTTCGGTCAGCCTGGTGGTATCGGCTCCAGCATCAGCGTTCTCCACCGAAAAGTATGGAAGGGTGAAGTTCAAAGCCTTTGCTGGTTCTGTTGCCTCCATATTGGTGGCAATGAACAGCATCAGAATTGTGGAAAAAAACACTAACTTCTTCATTGTTAAAAGTTATAATTATAACCTACGGTTGCTGACAAATCGCTCCTCTCTTTCACGGCTCCAACTCTTGTATTCTGCTGGAACGTAGTAATATTCATTGCTATATTGTGCCTCTTCTTTATTGTGTAAGTTCCACCCAGCCGAAAATTCATGTTTCTAGAAGTTTGCGACCAATCCGTGGCTGTTACATTAAAAGCAGAGGAGAGGGTTATTTTTAACTTCTTCTTAAGAAGGCTTTTGGTTACTGAAATGACGGGCCCAATAGTCATGGCATCGGGGCTGCCGGTAGCGTGGTTAAGATTACTGCAAAGCGAAGCGGTTAAGTTCAGCTCGCGTTGCTTAACATACTGTGAGTATGCAGCGATAATATTGTAAAAATCGGAGCGAATAGTGGGAGCTGCACCCTCCTGAACCGAAACGGCCGTTTGATAGTTGGTGGTAAAGTTTATACTTTTCCTGTCACCGCCTCCATTGGCACCATTGCTTAACAAATAAAGGATACTGCAAAAGGCTGTTTGCGAAACTTGAGAAAAGTTGAGCGTATCCAAATTTTGGTATGGGGAGGTGGCGTTAATAACGTCGAATGGTGAGCGGATATTTGTATAGCTGGTAAAGTTTGAATATCCTAAGTTAAGGTTCAACCTTTGCGTTACTACGATGCTACTGTTTAAGCTGCCCACAATTTGATGCGTGGTCGATAGCTTTTTAGATTCGATGTTGTTGAGCTGATAACCAATATTCCCACTAAGATTAACCTTACCCTTATTCAGCATTTTGGTAAAGTTCAACGTGTAGTTTTCAAAATCGTTGTTGAAGTAGTAGCACCCTAGCGTAGCATAATCGGGATCAACTCGCTCATAGGCAATACCAACCGTTCCTGTTTCTGCAGTGTAGTTAAAGCCCGTTCGAACGGCTTTGCGGTAGGTTGTTGAGCTTCTCTCCTTAAAAAACGGAAAAAACTTTGAATAAGTGGATGAAGATTCTCCCTCACTGAGCAACTGCCGAGTATCGTTGGTAAGCGCGCTTCCAGAGATACCACCCATGATTTCGAATCGCTTGGTTATCTTGTGCGAAACCTTTAGCTCAAGCGCTAGGTTATCTTTTGGGTATATCAGCAGCGAATCGGGAATAGGATTAATAGATGATTGCTTATCCCATGCCCGGAAAATGATGAGTTGAATTGGAGTTCTTTCCAACCCTAGGTCAATCTTTGCTCCCCAACCATACCGCTCAAAGTAAGGTGTGCCTTTTTGAATTGTATCGTATTCAACCCCCTTAATTAACCTACCGTAAAACGTAGAAACTTTTATTGGGGAAGATGGAGGCGCTACTTCAACTCCAAATCCCAGAAACTGCATGCCACTATAGGTGTAAGGCGAATAGGATAACGAGTTATAACCAATGTAAGTCTTTACCCATTTGTAGGAGGGCTGTGCTCCAAAGTGGTTGAAATTAAATGGTTGACTGTAGGCAACCTGCTGATTGGTGTAGGAAAAGTTAAAAGGGAAGTTAAAGCTATAGAGCTGAGCGTTCACATTTCCTGAAGCAATATAGGAATAGGCCTTTCTCGATGATTCCTGATCGGTAAAGAAGATGTAGTTGTTGAAGCTTATTCCGCCATTAATCTTCAGCGGATTTTCTTTCCCTATGGTTGATAAATCTTGTGCATTAACCTTTCCACTAATTAAGATAGTTGCCATCCATATTACGATAGCTAGAACTCCAAATCGCATAATAACCTAGTAAATGTCGTTTCTGATTTGATAGCTACCGCTCTTTTGGCTAAACCACTCCCTAACCTCAACAAGTGCTTTGGGATAATTGTCGACTCTTAGGTCTCCTGAAATGCCGACTTTAAATGGAAAATCAACAACTACAGGTGCAAGAATTTCCATTACCCTATAACCGCAATCAACCTTACTAGAGGACTCTGGATTGGGGGAATCACAGCTGTAACTCTTATTTTGAAGGATATCCACAAGGTATTCGATGGCCTCACGCTGGCGGGTGTAGGCAAGATCGGGATACACAAAGTATATTGCCTGAGTATTTACCTCCAACTTTTTAACTTTTGCCAAACAGTAGTTCAGCCAAAGCGTATCACCAAGTCGTGACATGGCAAGGGCATACGGCCACTTATTCCGTTTTAAACTTGTGTACAACGATTCATTCGCCTGAAGAAAGTTATGTAACTCCTCTCCTCCAACATAACCCGATACTTTGATTGCTTCCGTTAGTGATGGATTGTTAACATTAGAAAGGTAGAGCTTCAATTTCCCAATGGAGGATGAATCGTAAACATCTCGTGGAACGGTTTTGAGAAATGGAATGGTTTGATTCCCAAAAAGAGCTGGGTTTTCAATGGAGAAATCGAGGAGTAAGTTGAGTCCCATCTCTTGGGAGTCTAGGCCATCTCCATGTGCAATTAGGTATTTGGTAACCTCCAGTGCCTGCTGTGTTAATGGCGTAATAGTATCTTTACGCAACGATTTTAACTCAGCAATAACATTCTGCCATTCTTTGGGAGCTATTCTTTTTTCTGCATTGGACGAAATGATACTAAAAACGTTGCTTATGCTTTGAGAATAAGTGGCTCCGCAACTCAAAACTGCAATAAGCAGCGTCAAGAAAATTCTTTTCATTGTTAGGTTCAGGGATTTGTAATACAAATGTAATTCAATTTGTTTTTGTTGCAAGATTAATTGTGTTAAAATACAATTGATTGGAGGAAATATTAGTAAAATCAACATCCTTGTGCACACTTTTTCCTATCTTTCACTTCAAATTGCAACTGAATAGCTATGGTAAAACGTTTGCTTCTTTTGGCATTGGTGATCCTCTCCGTTGGAGGGATTCGCGCACAGGAGGTCTCGAAAAGTGTACAGCGGGCCGACAGGGTTTTTAGCGATGGAAACTACGACAAAGCGCTGGATTTATACCTACGAGCAGCCTCAGAGGAGGCCGTCACAGCTCATCTTGCCCGCCAAATTGGAAGCTGTTACCGTTTCCAAGGTGATATGGCTCAGGCCGAAATTTGGTATGAGAAGGCACTGCAACAGCCTGACCACAACTCCAGCGACTACCTCCTGCTGGGCTATGCACAGAAAGCCAACGGAAAGGTGGAGCTGGCTGCGGCTACGCTAAAAAAACTCTATGCGTTGGATATGTTGCCCGATCTGGCCGAGCGCCCGCAAAGTGCCTCATCGTTTGTAGCTCGGCTACGGGATGGTTTTCTCGACCTTCGCGTTATACCGGTAGGCATCAACAGCTCCGAATCTGATTTCTCCCCCATAATTTACCGCGACGCACTGGTGTTTGCCACCTCTCGCTTCGACCGTGAGCTGGCCAACCTCGACCGCCAAATTAACCCTCAGCAGCACCTAAGCCTCTACACTGCCCGCCTAAGCAGCAGCGGCGAGCTTGGAACTCCTTTCGTTTTCTCCAACGACTTGCTTAGTCGATACTACACTGGTCCAATTGCCTTCTCCCCGTCGGGTGATACGGCCTACTTTGTGAGAAAAAAGTATCTTAAAGCGCGACGTGGCGACGAGAAGCAAATGGCGGACAATAACCTCAAAATACACCGTGCCATATACAATCATGGAGAATGGGTAGATGAAGGTCCACTGCCATTTTGTACCGACAGCTACTCAGTTGGCGATCCGGCAGTGAGTCCCGATGGCAAACGGCTATACTTTACCTCCGATATGCCAGGAGGGCTTGGTGGCGCCGACCTTTACTACAGGGAAATAAAATCCGGTGGCACCTTTGGAGATGCCATTAACCTAGGCTCTAAAATCAACACGGCGGGCAACGAGATGTGCCCATTTGTGGCCAAGGATGGAACCCTCTTCTTTGCCTCCGATGGTCTTCCTGGCTTTGGCAACCTCGACCTCTTTGCCGCCTACCCTAACGCCAATGGCTTCGACTACGTCACCAACCTTGGCTACCCTGTGAACGGAACCTACGACGATTTTGGGCTTACCCTATCGAGCAATGGTGATGTAGCCTTCTTCTCTTCCAACCGGCCGGGTGGACTGGGTGATGATGATATCTACAAAATTGAGGTGAAAAAGATAGTTGTTACCCACACCTTAGACGGACAGGTTATTGATAATAAGGGGGCACCGGTGATCTCTGCCACCATAAAAGTTATGGATGGCGACAAGGTGGTAAACACCATCTTGTCGGATGCTGCAGGGAAGTTTACTGCTAAGCTAAACGATGGCCTCAAAGTTGAGCTCCGTGCCGATCGAACCGATTACTTTCCTGCATCGGTGGAGGTAAATACCTATGGACTTGGCCTCAAGCCAACAACCATTCCAGTAAAAATTACCATGACACGCGATATTGGCTACACACTCACCGCCACTATCCTCTCCCTTACCGATGGCAAACCGATTGTTGGCGCCAGAACAATTGCCTTTCCACCCGATACCACCAAGGCATTGGTTGGCAGTGCCGACCAGCTAGGGCGTGTTCGCTTTAAGCTCGATAAAGATACCGATTATCGTATTTGCGTTGAAAAGGAAGGTTTTATAAGCAAGTGGTTCACCCTCTCTACCAAAGGGCATGAACGCGGCGAACTAAACATGAGTGCACTGTTCGACACCCGCCTACAGCCCGAGGTTAAGCCTGGGCTTAGCGGCAAGGTTACCGATGCCAAAACGAGCTTGCCATTGGGAAATGTGGTGGTTACCCTCTCCTCCGACAAGCTGCCCCAGCCGCTCCGTCTAGCAACCGACAACGCGGGACAGTTCAGTCAAACCGACCTCCCCGAAGGTGTCTACTCCGTAAAGATGGAGAAGGATGGTTACTCTCCGATGGAAATAAGTCTCCCCTTAGGCAAAGAACCTTTCAATATCAACTCCCAGTTTAGCTTAGCGCTACAGCCAGCCAACAGCTCGCTAGTTGCCGTTGGCTTAGTAACCAACAAGGACGACGGCACTCCGCTGAAGGATGTGATTGTTACCCTCCTCGATAAGGCCACCAACGAAAAGATACAGAACAAGACCGACGATTTTGGCAGCTTCGACTTTAAGCTGGATCCCGACCATATCTACATTGTGAAGCTGGAAAAGGAGAAATTTTTTGCCAAAACGCTCATGGTTACAACGCAGGGCGTTCCAACAGGCATGTTTAACCTCAATACGGCTTACGATCTTAAGATGGAGCCCATTGTGATGAACAAAGCCATTGAAATTCCAAATATCTACTACGATTTAGGCAAGTGGAACATTAAGCCAGAGTCGGCAACAGAGCTCGATAAGGTGGTTACGCTACTGGAAGAAAACCCCACCATCCGCATTGAGCTCAGCTCGCACACCGATGCGCGTGGAAGCTCGCAGCAAAACATGGTGCTTTCGCAGAAACGTGCACAGTCTGCCGTGGACTACATTGTTTCCAAGGGTATTGCCGTTTCGCGCATAGTGGCAAAGGGTTATGGCGACACCATGATTAAGAACCGCTGTAAAAAAGGAGTGCAGTGCACCGAAGCCGAGCATGCCGTAAATAGGCGAACAGAAATTAAGGTGATAAGCTACTAGGAATGGGGCGATGGGCCCCATTCTTTTTAATGTAGAATTGTGTAATACATAGAATAAATGTAGCCAAGGATATTTATTGTACATTCATCAATACAAAAAACATATTTGTTTGCAAATTAAAATATTCATATTAACTTCGATTACAAATTTAAAAAAGACAAAACAATGAGAATTAAAAATTTACTCTTTACATTTTGGGCTTTATTAATAGTAGTAGCTTGCTCAAAGGAAGATCCGAATTCACTGCCAAGTATTAATTATCCCTCCATTGTTGGAGACTGGACAATTGTTCAATTTAACCAAACTGTAGCGAGTAATGGATCTATAGACGAATCGCAAACAATATCTTTAGAGTATCCCGGCACAATGAAATTTATGGACGATGGTTCTCATTCAATTGATTTCAAAGGAACAATAACCGAATATGATTATATAGACAACGGCGATGTAATTATAGTAAAAGGAACAAATTCTGAACTAAAGTACGAATGTCGGCAACGTTCTCAAAATCAACTCATCCTTGATGTAACTACAAAAACCGGTGATTCCGAAAAAAAACAAAGTTATGTTTTACAAAGAACAGCTGTGGATAATAGCACCTCAATTATTGGTAGTTGGCTGATAGTTCGTATTGATCGCCTTACAATGCAGCAAGGTCAACCCGATATGTCAACAACTCTTAATTATGCTGGTACCATTGAGTTTGGCCAAAATGGGAACGAAGATGTTGAAATTAATCATCAAATGAGCCACTTTAATTATACCGACAGGGGATCATATATCCTTGTTAAGGATAATGCAACCCAAGAGAAACTCCGTTATTGTATGCGCATTAGAACTGAAACAAAACTAGTCTACGATATTGTATATAAAAATGGAAATCAGGAAATTAAAGAAATAGTTATTCTTGAAAAAATGCAACTTAACGCAGATCCTGCTGAATTGATTGGTGCTTGGCAAATTGTTAGATACGATTATACTGAATTGAATAATGGTGTTTTAGATAACACAAAAACAGTTTCATTAAATACTCCTGGAGTCATCTACTTTAAGACAGAGCATAATGAAAAAATGATTTTGAACGGAGTTACTTACAATAATACTTATTATGATTATGGAACCACTCTCATATTTAATGATGGAGTAAGTCAACAGAATGTGATTTATACCATTCGTCATCGAACCTCAGACCTGCTTGTTATTGAAAAAAGTGAGAATGTTGGCGGGAAGGAGACAAATCAGTCATTCGTCCTAGAAAAAGAATCACTTTTAGGATTGTGGAATATAGATGTATTCGATCAAGTTGTGAAGAATAACGGTGTTATCGATAATGCCCAAACTGTAACTCGATACAATTGCGGTAGTATAACATTTTATGCCAATGGTACCGAAACAACTTACTTAAGTGGAATATCGTATTACAACAACTATACAGATCTTGGAGACACCTTAAAATATGTGGATTCTAATGGAGACATTTGGAATTATACATATAGCGAAAGAAACCCAAATAAAATCACCATTCACTACTCTGGAATAATAAATAACGTGGAAAGAATTCAAACTTGGGAACTAACAAAGTATTAGTCAAAAATAAGTTTAGTTATAATCATTTTTTAAGAAAGAGGCTAAAGCCTCTTTCTTTCATAAGGAAGTAACCATTCTTTTCTGTTCAGAATTAAAATATTTCCAGTAGCTTTGCTGCAAAGTAATAACATGAACCTTTCGAATAAATACATATTAGTAACCGGAGCCGATGGTTTTATTGGGAGCCATCTCACCGAAATGCTCGTTGACTCTGGCTTTCAGGTAAGAGCCTTTGTTTACTATAACTCCTTTAACTCTTGGGGCTGGCTCGATACCTTTCCTAAGAGCAAGTTGGATAAAATTGAAATATTTGCGGGCGATATCCGTGACCCCAATGGTGTACGAAATGCCATGAAGGATGTTGATGTAGTCTTTCATCTCGCCGCGCTCATTGCCATTCCGTTTAGCTACCACTCTCCTGACAGCTACGTGGACACCAACATTAAGGGAACCCTCAACATTTTACAGGCAGCTCGCGATCTCAACGTGGAGCGCGTGCTGGTAACCTCTACCTCGGAGGTATATGGGACGGCCCAATATGTGCCAATTGACGAGAAGCATCCACGGCAGCCGCAATCGCCATACTCTGCCACCAAGATTGGTGCCGACAGCATTGCTGAATCATTCTACCGTAGCTTTGGATTACCCGTTACCATTGTGCGTCCATTCAACACCTATGGCCCTCGTCAGTCGGCTAGAGCGGTAATACCAACAATTATTACACAGCTGCTGGCCGGGAAGCAAGAAATTAAGTTGGGGGCCCTCAGCCCTACTCGTGACCTACTTTACGTGAAGGACACTGCCCGAGGATTTATGGAGATTGCCAAGTGCGACAAGCTCATTGGAGAGGATGTAAATATTGCCACCGAAACGGAAATCTCCATTGGCGACTTGGCACAGATGATTATCGATAAGATAAATCCTGCGGCCCATGTTGTTTCCGATGAGCAGCGGTTACGACCCGCCCTTAGCGAGGTGGAGCGGCTGCATGGAAGCCGTCAAAAACTAAATCAACTTACCAATTGGGTACCACAGTTTACCTTTGAACAGGGGGTATTGCAAACAATTGAGTGGTTCAAAAATCCGGTAAACCAAGCCCGATATAAAGCCGATATCTACAATGTGTAAAAGAGCAGTTATTCTGGCAGGAGGAAAGGGGACTCGGCTTAAACCGTATACAGTTGTTCTTCCAAAACCACTTATGCCCATTGGCGATTTCCCGATTCTTGAGGTGGTAATTCGTCAGCTAGCAAAAAACGGTTTTGGCCATGTCACCATTACGGTAAACCATCAGGCCGAAATTATCAAGGCCTTCTGTGGTGATGGCTCCAGGTGGGGCATCAAGGTAGATTACTCACTGGAAAGTAAGCCGTTGAGCACCATGGGGCCGCTAAAGTTGATAAAGGATCTTCCGGAAAACTTTTTGGTGATGAATGGAGATATCCTTACCGACCTCTCTTTTGCCGATTTTTATAATGCCCATCTAACAGAAAACAACCTCTTTTCCATCTCCTCCCACCGAAGAACAGAGGTTAGCGAGTATGGTGTGCTAGAGGTTGACAGCAGCAACAG
>MTLD01000950.1_pt2 | contig 29473 bp, 32 predicted proteins | sample 1982471 | NCBI WGS metagenome assembly MTLD01 (sample SAMN05712604, study PRJNA340218) | biofilm metagenome | isolation source: sample SPM anode biofilm adapted to -50 mV | place: USA | collected 2012-02-03 | reverse complement strand
ATCAGGTGGCCGACTTCAGCGGAATGCGCAGAATAGCCCTATATTTGCATCCTTGTCCATGTCTTGCGTTATCACAAACCAAATAGCGCCAAGGGTTTGCTTGCCCTCGCGCCCCCTTATTCTGGTGAATTAGTTTTGAACCGCATTCGGGGCAGTTGGCAATCAGTGAGAAGATATTGGTCAGTTCATTCGATATCTTACGCCCCTTCATGTTGTTACCCAAGCGAAGCTCTTGCACCCTTGAGAACTCTTCCTTTGTTATCACCGCAGGGTAATACCCTTCCACCTCCTCTAGAGGAATCCGCTTTTTTCCGTCCGTGTGATCCATCTTGTGAGGAACCAGCGTCCCAATTACTGCTGGGCTATAGAGTATTTTTCGAATGTATGTATCTCTCCATTTAGATGCCGTTCGACCACCTTGCGCCCAGGTAGGTATGCCCTCATCCCTCAGTTCTTTTGCGATTATCGGGCAGCCCTTACCCGCTAGATGATCCTTAAAGATGCGTCTTACAATATCGGCCCGTTCAGGAATCACTTTGAAAAGATTATTTGGCTTGTCAAATTCCAGCCAAGCGGGAGCCTTTGAAGTCAATGCTCTCTCACCTATTTTCAGCCTCTTACCGTGCCAAGCTTCCTTTAACCTTTTTGATTTGGTTGCTGATTCGTCGTTAGCACGGATAAGGATGACAATAGCCTCAATGAGCAAGAAAGGATTTCCTCTGACAGCCTCAGCAGAGTAGGCTCTTCTGTCAGCTAGAGTAACAATCGTGATACCAGCAGTTATAATTTGGGTGAAAATGTTTTGAGCTTCTAGTATAGAATCGCGACTTATGCGGTCTAGCGACTCCACAAGCAGAAAACTCCCTCTTTCTACTTCCGCTCTTCGGATCGCCTCCATAAATTCGCCAAGTTTACCGATTGCTAGATTCGCCCCCCTAAAAGCAGAAACCCCGAAGTCACGGTATGTTAGCCTATTATCAAGCTCTAGCCCATTTGCTGCCGCGTACTCTTCGGCCTGCTGGATTTGTCGCCTCTTGCTGTCTCCCTTAGCTTGTTCCGGTGTGCTGAACCTCATGTAACTGTAGGCTTTCGGCATTGGCTCCCCCTTCCCTTCAGAAAGTGAACCAATGTAGCACAAGCCAATTGGTCCTGCTATATATTACATTAGCAGATTGTGGCTTCCGGCTGCGGCCACTTCGAGTGCGCGCTTGGCATGCTCCTGCCCCTTCACCTCGCAAAAATCGTCGCCTGCCTCTCCCCCCTGGCTGAACAGGGCCGCAATGTCCGCGCGGTAAGGTGCTATCTCCGCCTGGCCGTTCAGAAAGCCGACGACTTGGGAGAGGTCGGTGACCCCTATCACCTCGACCCCCTCGACCACTCCCCCCTCGGCGACGTTCTCTGCCGGGATGATGATGCCGGAAAGCCCCGCCTCGCGCGCGGCGACCGCTACGGAGAGGCAGCCACGCACCGGTTTCACACCTCCGTCCAGCGAGAGCTCTCCCAGGAGGATGTAGCGCTGAAGCTGCTCTTCCCTGATGGCGCCGGTTGCGGCCAGTATCCCTATGGAGATGGGGAGATCGAAGGAGGCCCCTTCCTTCTTCACGTCGGCGGGGGCGAGGTTTACGGTGATCTTGCGGTTTGGGAAATCGTAGCCGGAGTTCTTCAGTGCCGCCTTGACCCGGTCTTTGCTCTCCTTTACCGCGTTGTCGGGAAGTCCCACGGTGGCCAGTTGAGGCAGCCCTTGGGCGATGTCCACCTCCACGTCGATGAGGATGGCATCAATTCCGACCAGAGCGCTGGAGAGAACCTTAGCTAGCATGAGAACCCCCAACTGATCCAGAGTTACCTGGTGAGTTCTGAGTCTTATGGCGAGACAGCCTTTGTGTGCGTATGGGGGAGGCAGGTGCTGAGTTCCAGTAGCGGGTTGAAACGACGTCAGCCAGATTAACAGCTACCAAGGATTGGTCAAGCGGGGGAATGCGACGAGATCAGCTCCATCTTTGCACAGAGTCGCGCGGCGGCATCGGTGGGGTTTGCCAGGGTAGCTCCCCCTCCTGGCGAGGGGGAGCTTTCGTTGCAGAGGAAGCTAGGACTTGAGCATTTCCAGGTAACGGTCCGCATCCAGGGCGGCCATGCAGCCGGTCCCGGCGGAGGTGATCGCCTGCTTGTAGTTTCTGTCCTGCACGTCTCCGGCGGCGAAGACGCCGGGGATGTTGGTGGAAGTGGAGTTCCCTTCATAGCCGCAGTTGGTGCGGATGTACCCTTCGTCCATCTCCAGTTGTCCGTCGAAGATGTGGGTGTTGGGCTGGTGCCCAATGGCTATGAAGCAGCCGTGCGCGCTGATCACCTTGTCCGAACCGCTGGTGTGCCTGAGCCTTACGCCGGTTACCCCGGACTCGTCCCCCAGCACTTCTTCCAGGTGATGATTCCACTCGATGGTGACGTTGCCGTTCTTGGTCTTCTCGATCAGCTTGTCGGCGAGGATCTTCTCGGCGCGGAACTTGTCCCTGCGATGCACCACCGTGACGTGGCTCGCGATGTTGGAGAGGTAGAGCGCCTCCTCGACCGCGGTGCTGCCGCCTCCGACGACTACTACCGGCTTGCCGCGATAGAAAAATCCGTCGCAGGTGGCGCAGGCGGAAACGCCTTTGCCCTTAAACGCGTGCTCAGAGGGAAGCCCCAGGTATTTGGCGGAGGCGCCGGTGGCGATGATCAGGGCGTCGCAGCTGTAGCTGCCGTTGTCCCCTTCCAGCACGAACGGGGGTTTGGTGACCTGGGCCTTGCTGATGTGGTCGTAGATGAACTGGGTGCCGAAACGCTCGGCGTGCAGGCGCATGCGCTCCATCAGATCCGGGCCCATCACCCCTTCCGGGTCGCCCGGCCAGTTGTCCACCTCGGTCGTCGTCATCAGCTGCCCCCCTGGCTGCAGCCCGGTGATCAGGACCGGGTTCAGGTTGGCACGCGCGGCATAGACCGCAGCGGTGTAACCGGCGGGGCCCGAGCCTAGAATAATGAGACGGTGGTGAGTCACTTCCATTAAAACGACCTCCAGCTGAAATTTAGCCGAGAAGATATCAGCATATCTGGCGAATTGCAAGGCGCCAAAGGGCTAAGTCATTGACCGGAATAGGTACCTCTGCTAATATTCAAGCCGTTGTCATATAATGAGAAGGGAGGAAGCATGAAGAAAATCGTGGTATCACTGGCACTGTCCCTGGCGTTGGTCGGGGGGGGGCAAGCAATGGCAAAAGATATCCGTTTCACCGGCGCACTTACCCAGGGGGAGTTCAAGGATTTCACGAGGGAGGCTGGCGCCGCCATCTCCTTCAAGAACACCGCACCTGCGGAACCTCTTGGAATCACCGGCTTTGAAGTGGGGCTGGAGGTCTCGGCCGTGGACATCAGCGGCAGCGATTACATGAACAAGGCTTTCGAGGGGAACGCTCCCTCCTACGCGGTGCTCCCCAAGTTGCGCGCGAGAAAAGGACTGCCGCTGGGGATAGATGTCGGCGCGATGTACTCCTACGTGCCGGACTCCAACATGAAGCTCTGGGGTATCGAAGTCAGCAAGGCCATCCTGGAAGGGACCGCCGCCACTCCCGCACTCGGCGTTCGCGGCACCTACAGCAAGCTCTCCGGGGTGGGCGACCTCGACCTGCAGACCGCCGGCGTAGATGCTTCGATCAGCAAGGGCTTCCTCATCCTGACCCCGTACGCCGGAGCAGGCGGGGTATGGATCAGCAGCGAGGCGAAAGGGAACCTCAAGACCCTCTCTCCCAATCTCAAATCAGAAGACGTCTTCCAGCCGCGCGTCTTCGCCGGTGTGCAGGTCTCTCCGTTCCCGCTGTTCCACTTCACAGGCGAGGTGGAATACCAGGAGCGCCCGATCTACACCTTGAAGGCTGCCATAGGTTTCTAACAACCGTCAGTCGGGAGGGGGCTTCCCCCCTCCCGCCGGGGTACACCATGCATGCCCACGCCGACACCCATCTGGACCAGAGCATAACGGGGCGCTTCAAGTACGCCATCATCCTCACCGCTGTCACGCTGGTCGCCGAACTAGCTGGAGGGCTTTGGACCAACTCCCTTGCGCTTCTCTCTGATGCGGCGCACGTCTTCCTCGACCTCTTCGCGCTGCTGCTTTCCCTGGGCGCCATCAAGCTGGCCTCCTACCCGGTCAGCGACACCCGCACCTTCGGCTGGCATCGGATGGAAGTTTTCGCCTCCTTCATAAACGGCAGCACCGTCTTTCTCATCGCCGGGATCATCTGCTACGAGGCTGTTATCCGCTTCGTCCATCCCGAAGAGGTGAAGAGCCTGGAGATGCTGATCATCGCCTTCATCGGCCTGGTGATGAACCTGATCTCGGCAGGGGCACTCCACGCGCACTCGCACGACGACCTTAACGTGCACAGCGCGTTTCTGCACGTGATCGGCGACGCTGCCGCCTCGGTAGGAGTCATCATAGGCGGCATCATCATGTACTTCACCAACTGGTACCTTCTCGACGCCCTCATCTCCGTCGGCATCGGCTTCATCATCTTCTGTGGTTCCTGGCGGGTGATTCGCGAGGCCGTGCACATCCTTCTGGAAGGTGTTCCCCGCGGCATCGAGGTAGAGAAGGTCTCGGCCAGCATCCTCGAGATAGAGGGGGTGGAAGAGGTCCATCACGTCAACATCTGGACCATCTGCTCGCACATCCTGGCGCTGTCCGGGCACGTCGTGGTTCCACCGACTTTCAAAGGCGACCATGGCGGTATCCTCAGGAGAATCGAGGAACGGCTTTTCGAGCGCTACCACATCTCCCACACCACGCTCCAGCTGGAAACCAGCCGCTGCACCGACATAGAAGGGGCAAAGCAGTTCCGCCACCGCCCGCGCGCGGCGTCCCTGGCACACGCACATGCCCATCCGCACCACCACCCCCACGGCAGCTGCCAGGGGCATCACCACCACGACCACACACATTGACCCCGGACGGTAGATAATGCTTGATTACAACCTGATCGTCGACGCAGCCCAGAGACTCAAGAAAAGGGTGCGTCGCACGGAACTGATCCACGCTCAGCATTTCAGCGAGCGGCTCGGCCTCCCCCTTTACTTCAAATGCGAGAACCTGCAGCGTACCGGCGCCTTCAAGATACGCGGCGCGCTCAATTTCATGACGGCGCAGCCGCGTCAGGCTCTGGCGGGCGGCGTCATCACCGCCTCGGCAGGAAACCACGCACAGGGAGTTGCCTTCTCCGCCGATCTCCTCGGGGTGAAGGCGGTGGTCTACATGCCGGAGAGCACACCGCCGCAGAAGGTATTCGCCACCCGCGATTACGGCGCGGAGGTCGTCCTGGAGGGGAGGAACTTCGACGAGGCGTGCGCCGCCGCTCTGAGGCAGGCCGAGGCTACCGGAGCACTTTTCGTGCACCCCTTCAACGACCCCTTGGTGATGGCGGGACAGGGGACCATCGGGCTTGAACTGCTCGAAGATCTCCCCGACCTGGCCAACGTGCTGGTCCCCATCGGGGGGGGAGGGCTCATCGCCGGCATCGCCCGCGCCATCAAGGAGACCAACCCGCAGGTGCGGATCATCGGAGTCGAAGCGGCCGCAGCCCCTTCGATGCACCAGGCGCTGCACAAGGGAGAGGTAGTCACCGTCCCGATAAGGGCGAGCCTCGCCGACGGCATCGCGGTCAAGACCGCGGGAATCGACACCTTTCCGGTAGTAAAGGAATACGTGGACGAGATCGTCCTGGTGGATGAGGAAGAGATCGCCCTTGCCATCGTGTCGCTTATGGAGCGGAACAAGCTGATGGTTGAGGGTGCCGGCGCGGTAGGTCTCGCGGCGCTTTTGAACGGGAAGGTGAAGCGGATCTCCGGGAAGACGGTGGCGCTTCTTTCGGGCGGGAACATAGACGTGAAGACCATTGCCGTGGTCGTGGAACGGGGCCTTCTGGCTGCCGGGCGCTACCTGAAGCTCAAGATAGAGCTGGACGACGTCCCCGGCGCGCTGGCTCGGCTTGCGACCGAGATCGCCGAGGCTCGGGCCAACATATCCATCATCACCCACGACCGCCGCTCCGAGTCACTTCCCATAGGAAAGACCGAGGTGCTGGTCGAGCTGGAGACCAGGGGGGTTGAGCATATTCAGGATGTGATCAAGCACCTGAATAAGCGGGAGTACCTGCTGGAAGTCATCAAATAAAAAAACATTGGCCACGGAGAAGATCCTGAAAGAAGCGATGTTCCCCGCGGCCAACGGTTTTAAGGTTTAATTCTCCGCCTTTTCCAGATGTTCCCTGATCACCCTCAGGAAGGCATCGCCGTAGCGGGCCATCTTGTGCTGCCCCACCCCGGTTATCTTCAGCAGCTCCCACTTGTCCTTAGGCATCTGTGCCGCCATCTCGGCGAGCGTCGCGTCGGCGAATACAACGAATGGCGGCACCTGCTGCTCGTCCGCGATCCCTTTCCTCAGCTCCCGCAACTCCTGGAAGAGCGCGCCGTCGTAAGCCGGCTTCCTGGCAGCGGACTTCTTCTCCACCACCCTCGTGTCCCGCGGCTTGGCAAGCTCCAGCCGCACCTCCCCCCTCAGAAGCGGGCGCGCCGCTTCGGTTAGCTTCAGGACCGAGAAATTGGCCAGGTCCTGCTCCAGGTACCCAAGGTGAATCAGTTGGCGGAAAAGGTTCCCCCAGAACTCCTGGGAATGCTGCTTTCCAATGCCGAAGGTGGAGAGCTGGTCGTGCTTAAGCTCCTGAATCCGCTGGTTCTGCGACCCGCGCAAAACGTCGATCACGTGCACCATGCCGAAGCGCTGCCCGACGCGGTAGACACAGGAGAGCGCCTTCTGGGCGTCCTCGGTGGCGTCGAAGCGCTCCGGCGGGCTCTCGCAGATGTCGCAGTTGCCGCAGTCCTGTTCCAGCCGATCCCCGAAATACCCAAGGAGCACCCGGCGCCGGCAGGTCTGCGCCTCGGCGAACCCTATCATGCAGTTGAGCTTGTGCAGCTCGATCCGGTTTTGCTCCGCGTTGCCGCCGTTGCCGATGAGCCCGCGCGCGACCGCGACGTCGCCGTAACCGAACAGGAGCAGTGCGTCGGCGGGGAGCCCGTCGCGGCCGGCGCGGCCGGTCTCCTGGTAGTAGCTCTCTATGCTTTTAGGCATGTCGTAGTGCACCACGAAGCGGACGTTTGACTTGTCTATCCCCATGCCGAAGGCTACCGTCGCCACCACGATCTTGATATCGTCCTTGAGGAAAGCCTCCTGGACGCGGTGCCGCTCCTTATCGGGAAGGCCGGCGTGATAGGCGGCCGCCTTGATCCCCGCAGCACAGAGCTTTTTCGCCACCTCCTCCACCCGCTTGCGGGAAAGCGCGTACACGATCCCCGCCTCCTCGCTGCGGCTGGCCAGAAAGTCGGTGAGCTGGCTGAAGGGCTTGTTCTTATCAACGACGCTGTAGCGGATGTTGGGGCGGTCGAATCCTGCACAGTAGCAGGTGGCCCGTTCCAGCCCGAGTCGGGAGAGGATGTCCCCCCTGGTCTGCGCGTCGGCCGTCGCGGTAAGCGCGATCATCGGTATCTCGGGGAATATCTCGCGCAGGACGCCGAGCTGGGCGTATTCGGGGCGGAAGTCGTGTCCCCACTGCGAGACACAGTGCGCCTCGTCGATGGCGAACAGGGAGATGGAGAGCGGCTTGATCCTTTCCAGGAAGCCGTCGTTCAGAAGCCGCTCGGGCGCGACGTAGAGGAGCTTCAGTTCCCCCGCGTGCAGTTGCGCCAGCACCCGGCGCGCCTCCGCTTCGCCCAGCGCGGAGTTGTAGCACGCGGCGGGGATGCCGTTCTCGCGCAGGGCGTCGACCTGGTCCTTCATCAGCGAGATGAGAGGGGAGACCACTAGGGCCGTGCCGGGAAAGCAGAGGGCCGGCACCTGGTAGCAGAGCGACTTCCCGCCGCCGGTGGGCATGAGAACGAAGGCGTCTCTGCCGGAGAGAACCGTTTCCACGATCTCCTGCTGCGGCGGACGGAACGACTTGAAGCCGAACACATCGTTGAGAATCTGTATGGGGGATGCAGGCATGACTGGCCTTTATTCCTTGAGGGGATAACGTCGCAAGCGGGGCGTCAACGCGGTAGATTATACCGCATCGGCCGTCGGCGCCAGCGTTTCCGGCCGGAGGTGGGCGAGGAAGCTTCTTGTCAGTGGCGCGCCGTTGAGCGGGTCCGAGAGCCCCGGACGCAGCAGGTCTTCATAGCTGTCCACGTCATACCAGGAGGGAAGCAGCGCACAGGAAAGGCCCGACGCCTGAGCCTGTTTCAGGCTTGCCTCGAGCACCCCCTCAGTCGACCAGGGTATCTCATCGAAGATCCTCCCCTGCCCTCCCCGCACCGCGACCAGGTAATAACCACCGTCAGAGGCGGGGCCGAATACAATGTCGCTTCCCTCCTCCAACCGGGCAAAGGCCTCCTCCAGGTAAGCAAGCGGCAGGTCGGGGGCGTCGGAGCCGATGACCACGCGGGAGCCGTACCCCAGTTCAGCCAGATGATCGAAGGCCTGCTCCAGCCTCGTTCCCAGCCCCCCCTCATGCTGCCGGATCAGCGTGACGCCGGGAGCGGCCTCAAGGAAGAAGTCCGGTTTTCCATCGTAGAAGAGGACGGTCTCGGCGTTCAAGGCCTGAACACGTGCTATGGTGTCGAGCAGCATGCAGCGGTAGAGCTCGGCCCCCTGCCGGAGCGACAGGGGGGGAGAGAGCCGGGTCTTGACCAGACCCGGGAGTGGTGTTTTGGCGAAAATGGCGAGCGCGCGTTTCATTAGAGGGTTTGGCCTTAGAGGAGGTAAATGAATAGAAAAGTCTAGACTTGTCCACAATTTTGCCGCTTATCAACAGACTTTTCCACAGTCAAGCAGTTGACTAGGCCAACTTTATGACTCTTTGCTTCTCTCGATTGCGGCGTAAGCGGAGTGCTTATGGATGGACTCGAAGTTTTCGGCCTCAACGGAAAACCAAGTGATATTTTGCATACTTAACAGTCTAACCGTGGCCTCTCGGACCATGTCTTCGACAAAGCGCGGGTTCTCGTAAGCGCGCTCGGTGACGAATTTCTCGTCCTCGCGTTTTAGCAGAGAGTACACAGGGGAGGAACCGCACTCCTCGATGACGTCGATGAGGTCTTCGATCCAGATGAATTCGCTGTAGCGGACCTGGACCGTCATGATTGAGCGCTGGTTGTGGGCGCCGTAGCTGGAGAGTTCCTTGCTGCAGGGGCAAAGGGAGGTGACCGGCACCTTGATCCCCAGCACGAAATCGAAGCGGTCCGAAAGCGAGGCGCTGAAGGTGCAGGTGTACTCCATCAGGCTCTTAGCCCTCGACACCGGCGCGGTTTTCTCGACGAAGTATGGGAACTCCATCTCGAGGTGCGCGTTGGACGCCCCCAGTTTCTCCTTCATGGTGGAGAGGATTAGTTCCAGCTTGTCGAGCGCGATCTCTTCGCGGTATTCGTTGAGGATCTCCACGAATCGGCTCATGTGGGTCCCCTTGAAGTGGTGAGGGAGGTCCACGTACATGTTGATGCGGGCGACCGTGTTCTGGAAGGACTTGTTCTTGTCCATCACCACGATGGGATAGGAGATGTCCTTTACCCCCACCTTCCCGATCGGGATGTTCCTGGTGTCTCGGGTGAGTTGCACGTCGCTCAGTTGCGGCTTCTTCAAATATTCCTTGGTCATTCGTTTTCCTCGGTTGTTACGCCCTCCCTTGGGAAGTGGGAGGGGGTGAGGTCGGCGCTGCTAAAACTTCTGGTACCGCACCGGGTCGGTCACCCCCGCTTCGGTGAACCCCTTCAGCCGCAAGCGGCAGGAATCGCAGCGCCCGCAGGCGGCGCCGTCCTCGGCGGGGTCATAGCAGGAGTGGGTCTTGGAGTAGTCCACACCCAATGAGAGCCCCTTCTGGATGATCTCCGCCTTGGTGAGGCTGATCAGCGGGGTGTGGATGGTCATCTTCTTCCCTTCCACGCCCGCCTTGGTGGCTAGGTTCGCCATCGCCTCGTAGGCCGCGATATACTCCGGCCGGCAGTCGGGGTAGCCCGAGTAGTCGAGAGCGTTGACGCCGATGAAGATGTCGAAGGCGCCCAGCGTCTCGGCCCAGCCCAGTGCGAAGGAGAGGAAGATGGTGTTCCTGGCCGGCACGTAGGTGACCGGGATTTCCTCACCCACCCCTTCCTTGGGGACCGCGATGTCGGAGGTGAGCGCGCTGCCGCCCATCATCCTCAGGTCGAACTCGACCATCATGTGATCCACCGCCCCCATCGGGCGAGCGTTCTTCTTGGCGAGGGCCACTTCGTGCTGATGGCGCTGTCCATAGCTGAAACTCATGGCGTAGGGCTCGAAGCCCTGATGCTTCGCGATGGCCATGCAGGTGGTCGAATCAAGCCCGCCGCTGTAAAGGATTACCGCCTTTTTCTGCATCTTTTCACCTCGTTGAAGGTTGAGTCCCCAGTCGGCTGCTCTGCACCCCTGGATTGCCCCCCTTGTGTACCTCTTTTTGAACTTTTACAAAAGCAAAGGGCCGCGCCGATGATCCGGTGCGGCCCTGGATGCTTACTCTACGAAGCTTTTCAGCTTCTTGGCCCGGCTGGGATGGCGCAGCTTCCTGAGCGCCTTCGCCTCGATCTGCCGGATCCTTTCACGGGTAACCTCGAAGTCCTGGCCCACCTCCTCGAGGGTGTGGTCGCTCTTCTCGCCGATGCCGAAGCGCATCCGGAGCACCTTCTCCTCGCGGGGGGTGAGGGTGGAGAGGACCCGTGAAGTCTGCTCGGAAAGGTTCGCCTTGATCACCGCCTCCAGGGGGGATACCACACCCTTGTCCTCGATGAAATCCCCAAGGTGGGAATCTTCTTCCTCGCCGATCGGGGTCTCCAGAGAGATCGGCTCCTTGGCGATTTTCAGGACCTTGCGCACCTTGTCCAGCGGCAGCGCCATGCGCTCGGCGATCTCCTCCGGGGAGGGCTCGCGGCCGATCTCCTGCACCAGCTGGCGGCTGGTACGGATCAGCTTGTTGATGGTCTCGATCATGTGCACCGGGATCCTGATGGTGCGGGCCTGGTCCGCGATGGCGCGGGTGATGGCCTGGCGGATCCACCAGGTGGCGTAGGTCGAGAACTTGTAGCCGCGCTGGTACTCGAACTTGTCCACTGCCTTCATGAGGCCGATGTTCCCTTCCTGGATCAGGTCCAGGAACTGCAGGCCGCGGTTGGTGTACTTCTTCGCGATGGAGACGACCAGGCGAAGGTTCGCCTCGACCAACTCGCTCTTGGCCAGCTTCGCCTTGTGCTCACCCTCTTCGATGGCCAAAAGCGCGTTCGCGAGCTCGCTCGCCTTGAAGCCGGACTCCTGCTCGATCTTCTTCAACTTCGCTTCGCTGGAGCGGAAGCGCTTCTCGAGCTTCAGCCCCTCTTCAAGCGTCATGTTCAGCTTCTTCGCGAAGTCCGCCTCGGAGCCGCCCTTGGCACCTTCGAAAGCAGTAAGGAACGCTTCCCTCTCGGCGCCGCTTTCCTTCTCCAGCTCGGCGATCTCCTGCATCACCGTGTCGACCTTGCAGGAAAGCTCCTTCAGGCGCTGGGCGATCTTCTCGATGTGGCGGTCTTTCAGGCGCAGCGACTTGAGGGTCTCCGCCATCTTCACCTTGAGCTCGCCGTGCTCGACTCCCAGTGCATCGCGCTCCTTGGCGGCGACCTTCTCGGTCTCGAGAACCGTCTGGATCTCGTTCATACGCAGGTCGATTTCCTTGATCTCGTCGATGATGGTCAGCACCTTGAGGGCCTGGAGATCCTCCTCCCCTTCCTCCAGCACTTCCTCTTCGACGTCCTTGGAGATCTCGATGGCGCCGATCTGCTGCTTCCGCAGACGCTCGCCGAGGTTTACCACCTCTCTCACCGTGATCGGGGTGTTCAGGATGACGCTGGCAACGTCGCGCTCGCCGACCTCGATCCTCTTGGCGATCTCTACCTCTCCCTCGCGGGTGAGAAGCGAAACGGAACCCATCTCGCGCAGGTACATGCGGACCGGGTCGCTGGTACGGCCGAGGGTTCCGGGCTCGAACTCGACTTCTTCCTCGCTCCCTTCGTGCTCTTCCTCTTCTTCCAGATCCATCTTGATCTTGGGGATCTTAACCTTCTGGGCGGAGTCGACTATCTCGATGTCCATATCGCCAAACATGCTCATGACGTCGTCGATCTGGTCGGAGGAGACGATATCCGGGGGAAGCAGGTCGTTCACCTCTTCGTAGGTGAGGAACCCCTTTTCCTTGCCCAGGTCGATGAGCTGCTTAACTTCATCCATGCTTTTCTTGGCCATTTACCACGCTCCACTACAGCTTTTGAATCCTACTATAGTAATTTCGATTTTTTGTTACGCAACCGCTCAAGTTCAGCCAGAATCTCCAGGTACCTGGGAGAATCCGGATCGACCGTGGCAAGCTCTCGCGCCAGGGCCTTGCCGCCCCCCTTCAGGGCATGCCGCTCCAGGGCCTGGCAGCACTGTTCGAACGCCTTGATGGCGTCCATGTCCTCCAGGTGCGCGTCCTCCACGAAGAGAGAGAAGAGGCGGCTGCGCTCCTCGGGCGATTCTATCTGCTCCAGCACGCGGGAGAGATCCAGCTCCCCCTGCCCCGCCTCAGCAATGATGGCCTCGGCGAGCCTGAGATGGGCGCAGTTGAAGAGCTTATCGGCTCCATGGTCCCGAACCCTTAGCACGACTTCGGGATACTTCGCCATCAGCGTCAGGAGCACCTCTTCGGTGGCGGCGGTGCGCGGCGCCGCTTTCGCCTGTTGGGGGCGCGGTGCGGCGGCGGGTATCCCCACCTTTTTGTGCAGCATCGCCTGGTCGATCCCGACCGCCCGGCAGATCTCCTTCTCGTAAAGCCCACGCTCGACCGGATCGGATATCTTCGCGAGTCGCGACGAGACCTCGTTCACGAAGGCCACCTTCCCCTCGACGCTCCGGATATCGAGGCTCTTCAGCACGCCGCGGTAAAACGACTCGAAGATGGGAAGAGACTGTTCCAGAAGGGGCGCGAACGCAGCGCCTCCCTCGCGCCGGATGAAGGTGTCCGGGTCGTCCCCCGAGGGGACTTCCACCACCCGCGCCGGGAACCCCTCCTCCAGGAAGAGTTCCATGGACCGGACAGTCGCCTTGCGTCCCGCCTCGTCCCCGTCGAAGAGCATGTAGGCGCGCTCAGCGTAGCGCCGGAGCAGCTTCACGTGCGGCGGCGTCAGCGCCGTGCCGCAGGTCGCGACCACGTTGGTGTAGCCGGCCCGGTAAAGGGCCAGGTGGTCGAAGTACCCTTCGACGACGATGGCGCTTCCCTGCTCCCGCATCCCTTTCTTGGCAAGATCGACCCCGAAGAGGACCTCGCTCTTGTGGTACACCACCGACTCCGGGGAGTTGATGTATTTGGGGAGCGAGTCGTCCATAACCCGCCCGCCGAAACCGATAGCGCGGCCGTGGAGGTCGGAGATGGTGAAGAGCAGCCGATTGCGGAAGGTGTCGTAGTAGCCGTCCCTTCCCTCCCTTTTCCTCAAAAGCCCCAGCTTCTCGGCCTGCTCCAGCGGCACCCCTTTTCTCTGGAGGAACTTGGCCAGGTTGTCCCATCCGGCCGGCGCAAATCCCATGCGGTAGGTGGCCGCTGTCTCCCGGTCCACGCCGCGCTGCTGCAGGTAACCTCTGCCTGCCGCACCCGCCTCGTCCGACTCCAGAACCCGGCGGTAGTACTCGCAGGCCAGTTCATTGATGTGAAAGGCCTGCTCCTGCTCGTCCATCTTGCGCTTCTCGTCGCGCGAAAGCGGCCGCTCGGGAATCTCGACCCCAACCTTCTTGGCGAGGAACTTCACCGCCTGGGGGAAACTCAGCCCTTCCATGCGCATGACGAAATCAAAGGAGTTGCCGCCTGCCCCGCAGCCGAAGCAGTGGAAGATCCCGCGCGCTGGGTTCACGTTAAACGAAGGGGTCTTCTCGCCGTGGAAAGGGCAGATCCCCTGGTAGTTCGCCCCCGATTTCTTGAGGCTCATGTAATCGGAGATGACCTGGAGAATGGGAGCCCGCTCGCGTACCTCCCTGACCTTTTCATCCGGAATCATCGACACCGTTGCAGTTCCTTATTTCTTGTGCGCTCCCTGGGGAGGCGTTTCCCTGCGAACTGCCCCTTCCCATCCGGCGGCGATGCTCCCCCCGGTCGAGGCGAAAGCGTTAGCGGTCTTGGATCGGGAGACCCACCCCTTGAACTTGTCGGGCATGGGTTTCGTGGTAGCGAGGTAGAGGACGACGCAAAGGAGGAACCCACCCTCCAGAAAGCCGAACACGATGCCGCCGATCCGGTTGATCCCTCCCAGGAGCATGACCTTGAAGATGACGGTGAGCAGATGACCGAGGAAATAGAAAAGGACGCCCAGCAACAGGAAGATAAGGAGAAACGACAGCGGCTGCGCCACCTGCGGGGGGAGGTTGATGAACTGCCTGATCCCGAGGCTTAGAAATGAATAGTATCTGAAAGCGGCCCAGCCGCCCGTGACAAGACCGAGAAGGGAGCAAGCCTCCCGCACCAGTCCCTTCGAGAAACCTTTTGCCACAAAGAAGAGCAATACCACCCAGATAAGGATGTCGAGAAGGATCATGCACACACCTGGTCAGCAGCCACAAAGCAAAAGAAGGGGGAATCGCTAGATTCGCCCCTACTCAAGACACCCCAAAACCCGCAATCACCCCCGGGAGTGTTTCCCGGGGGCAACAGTCATGCGAGCTTTTCCTTTACAACTTCGCTCACCAATTTACCGTCTGCGCGGCCGGAAACCAGGGGCTGGATGGCTTTCATCACCTTGCCCATGTCCTTTCCGCTCGTGGCGGAGGTTTCCGCTATGACTTTCTCCACAAGGGATACCAGCTCTTCCCGTGTCAGCTGCTGGGGGAGGTAACCGGTCAGGAGCTCAAGCTCCGCCTCCTCCTTATCCACTAGCTCCTGTCTGCCTGCTTCCTTAAAGAGCCTGATGGATTCCCTGCGCTGCTTGCAGAGGGTAACTATGGTTTCGGTGACTTCCGCATCGCTCAGATCGCGTCTGAGTTCGATGGCGCGGTTCTTCACCGAGGAGAGCAGCATGCGGATCGTCGAGATGCGCAAGGCATCGCGACTCTTCATCGCTTCCTTAAGATCCGCGTTTAATCTCTCCTGCAGTTGCATGAATCCCTCTAGTCAACCATCTTCCGCTGTTTTTTCAGAGCACGCTTGCGCGCTGCAATGGCCTTTTTCTTCTTCTTGATGCTCGGCTTCTCGTAGTGCTCTCTTTTGCGAACCTCTGAAAGGATCCCAGCTTTCTCGCACTGCTTCTTGAACTTTTTGAGCGCAAGCTCAAACGGTTCAGCTTCTTTTACCTTTACTCCCGGCATTCATATTCCCCCCCCTTCTCTTCTGGATTTACTAACTTAGTGGGTACGGGCCGGCAGACACTATTCAAGGAACCAGCAATATATCACCGGCTCAGTTTTTGTCAAGAATTTTCTAAGGTTGTTCAGAATCTATTAACCTACCCTGGATTCCTTCTCTTCGATCCCCGAAATGCCGAAGCGGCGCCTCAGTTCGGCATAGACCTCTTCCGGGTCGATGTCGTAGAAGCCAAGGAGCACGAGGTTGTGGAAGATCAGGTCGGCCGTCTCGTAGACGATCTCCTCGCGCTTCCCGCCTTTCCCGGCTATGACGACCTCCGTCGCCTCCTCGCCGACCTTCTTCAGGATCTTATCAACCCCTTTGGCCATGAGGCTCGCGGTGTAGGAGGATTCGCTGGGGTTGGCCTTGCGCTCCTGGATCACGCGGTAAACCGCGGCGATAATGTCGTCCTTGGGTTTTTCCATGGGCATTGCTCCCTGAGAAATCTAGAGTCGTACCGGGACGCCACGGTCGCGGAGGTAGCTCTTCGCCTCTTCGATGGTGTACTCGCGGTAGTGGAAGATGGAGGCGGCAAGGCAGGCACTGGCTCCGGCCTGGGTGAAGCCGTCGTAGAGATGGGACAGCCCGCCGACGCCGCCGGAGGCGATGACCGGGATGCTGACCGCGTCGACCACCGCGCGGGTGAGCGGCAGGTCGTAGCCGTCCTTGGTGCCATCGCGGTCCATGGAGGTGAGGAGGATCTCCCCCGCCCCCATGCTCTCCATCCGCTGGGCCCACTCCACAGCGTCGATCCCGGTCGGGTTCCTCCCGCCGTGGGTGTAGACCTCCCACCCCCCGCCGGCCCTGCTGCGGGCGTCGATGGCGACCACGGTGCACTGCGAGCCGAACTTCTCGGCCGCCTCGCTCACGAACTCCGGGCGGTGCACGGCGGCCGTGTTGATGGAAACCTTGTCCGCGCCGGCGTTCAGAAGGCGCCTGATGTCCTCGACCACCCTGACCCCGCCACCCACCGTCAGCGGCATGAAGACGCGCTCGGCGGTGCGGCGCACCACGTCGATGATGATGTCGCGGTCGTCCGAGGAAGCGGTGATGTCGAGGAAGGTGAGTTCGTCGGCCCCCTGCTGGTCGTACAGCTCGGCGATCTCCACCGGGTCCCCAGCGTCACGCAGCCCGAGGAACTGGACACCCTTGACTACCCGCCCCCCCTTCACGTCGAGGCAGGGGATGATTCTTTTGGTCAGCATCGTAAACCCCCTTCTCTCAGCGCTGTTTCTTAGTCAGCGCTATGGCCTCGGCGAGGTTGATGGCGCCGGAATAGATGGCCTTGCCGGTGATGACGCCGGTGACACCAGAAGACTCGATGGCGATTAGGTTCTCGATGTCCTGCAGCGAGGAGAGCCCGCCGGAGGCGATCACCGGGATGTTGATGGCCTCGGCCAGCGCCTTGGTCGCCTGGATGTTCGGCCCCTGCATCATCCCGTCGCGGCTGATGTCGGTATAGATGATGGCGGAGACGCCGTCACCCTCGAACTGCCTGGCGAGCTCCGTGGCGGTGACGCCGGTCACCTCGGCCCAACCCTGCACCGCGACCATGCCGTTCTTGGCATCGATCCCGACCACGATCTTGCCCGGGAACTTGGCGCAAGCTTCCTTCACGAAAGCGGGGTTTCTCTGCGCCGCGGTCCCGATGATGACGCGCCCGATGCCCAATGAGAGGTAGGCCTCGATGGTGGCGATGTCCCTGATGCCGCCCCCCAGCTGGGTCGGGATCGTCACCGATTTGACTATCGCTTCGATCGCCGAGCGGTTCTTGGGCTCCCCTGCGAAGGCGCCGTCGAGGTCCACTATGTGCAGGATCTCGCCCCCCTGGCGCTGCCATTCCGCTGCCTGCGCACCCGGGTCGTCGTTGAATACCGTGTCCTTCTCCATCAGCCCCTGCTCCAAGCGGACGCAGCAGCCGTTTTTCAGATCAATTGCGGGAATGATGATCATTGCTTCTCCCAATCCATTTCATCGCGGCGCCTTCCGGCGCCCGTATTTAATATATATGCCGTCCAAACGTCGCCTCTCCCTCTGGGACAGGACCGAGGTGAGGGGGCGGGCCGGCGACAGCTTATTTCATCTGCGCGAAGTTCTTCAGCATCGCGAGCCCCTTGTCCTGGGACTTCTCCGGGTGGAACTGCGCGGCGACGACGTTGTCGCGCCAGATGGCGGCACAGAAGTCGATGCCGTAACCTGTCGTCGCGGCCACGACCGACTCGTCGTCGGGCTTCACGTAATAGGAGTGGACGAAGTAAACGTTGGTCCCGTCATCAATCCCCTGGAAAAGAGGCGACGGACGCTTGAAGCTCAACTGGTTCCATCCCATGTGCGGGACCTTTAGCTCCTCGCCCCCCTCCTCCATCCCTTCCGGGAAGCGGAGCACTTTGCCGGGGATGACATTCAGCCCCTGGTGCTTGCCGAACTCCTCGCTTTCGGTGAATAGAAGCTGCAGCCCCAGGCAGATGCCGAGAAAAGGCTTCCCCTCCTGGATCACCTTGAGGATCGGCTCAACGAAGCCGCCCTCTTCCAGGTTCCTCATGCAGTCACGGAAAGCGCCCACACCCGGCAGGACCACCCGCTCGGCGTCGAGCAGCACCTTGGGATCCGCAGTGACGACGGCATCGAAGCCGACCTTCTCGAAACCCTTCTGCACGGAGCGCAGGTTCCCCATGCCGTAGTCAATAATCGCGATCATATGAAAAATCCTTCCGGCGCCTGGCGGTGCCGATCACTGATAAAGCTTTCTGCCTTTAAAGCTTCCCCTTGGTGGACATGACCCCTTCGATCCTGGAATCCAGCTGGGTCGCCTGGTCCAACGCACGTGCCGCCGCCTTGAAGCAGGCCTCGACGATGTGATGGACGTTGTCGCCGTACATCAGGTTCAGGTGGAGGTTCGCGCCGCAGTGGTTCACGAACCCCTGGAAGAATTCGCGCACCAGCTCGACGTCGAAATCCCCGATCTTCACCTTGGGAAGTTCGACGTTGTAGACCAGGTAAGGGCGGCCGGAGAGGTCAGTGGCGACACTCGCCAGCACCTCGTCCATCGGCACCACAGCGTTGCCGTAGCGGCGGATGCCGCACTTGTCGCCGAGGGCCTCCTTGAAGGCGGTGCCGAGCACGATGCCGATATCCTCGACGGTATGGTGGAAGTCGATGTCGATGTCGCCGTGGGCCTCGACCTTCAGGTCGAACAGGCCGTGCCGGGCAAAAAGGTCGAGCATGTGATCCAGAAAAGGCACCGAGGTGCAGATCTGCGCCTCCCCCTTGCCGTCGATTTCGAGGGAGAGCTTGATCTGCGTCTCCTTGGTGATCCTTTCGATAGCTGCCGATCTAGCCATGACATCTCCTCCTTGGAATTATCAACGCAAATTGCAGGCTACTTGTCCAACCTGAGGCTCACCGACCTGCCGTGGGCGTCGAGCCCCTCCAGGCGGGAGATCCTGACGATGTCTGCTCCGACGCGCTCAAGGCCGCCGCGGGTGAAATGGATGATGGAGCTTTTCTTGACGAAGTCGTCCACTGAGAGAGGCGAGAAGAAGCGCGCCGTCCCGCCGGTGGGCAGGGTGTGGTTGGGTCCGGCCAGGTAGTCGCCGGCCGCTTCCGGTGTGTAGTGCCCCATGAATATGGCGCCGGCGTTGGTGATGAGCGGCAGGATCTCGAACGGGTTCTCGACGGCGAGCTCCAGGTGCTCGGGAGCGATCCGGTTGGAAAAGGCGATGGCCTCCTCCAGGTTTCCGGCCACGATGATGACGCCGAAGGATTCCCAGGACTTGCGCGCGATGGCCTCGCGGGAAAGCTCTTTCAGCTGGCGCTCCACCTCGGCCGCCACCTTCTCGCCGAAGCCACGGTTGGTGGTGATCAGCACGGAAGAGGCGAGCTCGTCGTGCTCCGCCTGGGAGAGGAGATCGGCCGCCACGTGGACCGCGTTGCCGCTGCCGTCGTTGATGACCAGGATCTCGCTCGGACCGGCGATCATGTCGATGCCCACCTGGCCGAAGACGAGCTTCTTCGCAGTGGCGACGTAGATGTTGCCGGGGCCGGTGATCTTGTCGACCTTGGGGACGGTGGCCGTGCCGTAGGCAAGTGCCGCCACCGCCTGGGCGCCGCCGATGCGGAAGATGCGGTCGACGCCGGAGAGCTTCGCCGCGGCCAGAACGTGCGGGTTCATCTCACCGCCCGGGGCCGGCACCACCATGACGATCTCGCCAACACCCGCTACTTTGGCCGGGACGGCGTTCATGACCACGCTGGAGGGGTAGCAGGCCTTGCCGCCGGGGACGTAGATGCCGACCTTCGCCAGCGGGGTCACCTTCTGCCCCACCATGATGTCGCTCTCCTCGGTGGAGATCCAGCTCTGCTGCTTCTGCTTCTCGTGGAAGCGGGCCACCCGCTCCACCGCGAGCTTCAGCGCCGCGAGATCCTTCGGCTCCACCTGGGCGATGGCTCTGTCGAGCTCCTCCGGCGTCACCTCGAGCCCGGCTGCGTCGCACTCCAGCCGGTCGAAGCGCCTGGTGTATTCCAGGAGCGCTTCGTCGCCGCGGCTCCTCACCTCGGAGATGATGCCGAGGACGACCTCCTCAACCTCGCGCCCGGACTCCTCGCCGCGCTCCACTATGGCGTCGAACTTAGCCTGAAAATCTGCTTCCCTAATGTCGAGGAACTGCATTTTAGACCTCGCGATTCATGGCATTGAATTCAATCGTTCTTCTCTAACATCGCCCGGATCTCCGGGTCAAGCTCCTCGCTTTTCTGGGCACGCGCAGCCAGGGAGGCGGCGGTCAGGGACTCTTCCAGCCGGCCAAGAACCGCGGCAAGCCCCTTCAACTGCTCGGTGATCTCGGTCAGGCGCCGGTCCCGCTCCGCCGGGTCCCCCTCGGCCAGTTCCGATCCCGCCTCCGTAAGCTGCCTGCGCAGATCCTGCAACGCCTCGGTCAGTTCCTTTTCCACCCGGTACCCCGCTAGATGTGCTGTTCCAGCCCCTCGATGATCTTGGAGATCCTCTCGTGCTTGGTCTTCATGCTGGCGCGGTTCACGATGAGGCGGCAGGTGATCTCGGCGATGGTCTCGATCTCGGCCAGGCCGTTTTGCTTCAGGGTCTCGCCGGTGGAAACGAGGTCGACGATGCGCTCGGAAAGGCCCACCAGCGGCGCCAGCTCGATGGACCCGTACAGCTTGATCAGCTCGACCTGAATCCCCTTGGCGGCGAAATACTTCTCCGTCACGTTGGGGTACTTGGTGGCGATCCTTATGTTGTTCCAGGCGGAAGGGTCGTCCTTTCTGGAGAGCTCCACCGGCTCGGCGACCATGAGGCGGCAGTAGCCGAACTTCAGGTCCAGCGGCTCGTAGAGGTCCTTCTCCGCCTCCATCAGCGTGTCCTTGCCGACGATGCCGAGATCGGCGCAGCCGTACTCGACGTAGGTCGGGACGTCGGTGGCGCGCACGATCATGTAGCGCATCTTCTGTTCCTGGTTTTCAAAAACGAGCTTGCGGGTGTCGGAGAGGAGCTCCTCGCAGTCGATACCGATCTTCTTGAAGAGGGCTACGGAATCCTGCAGGATGCGGCCTTTGGGGATGGCGATGGTGATAAAATCGGGCATTTAATAACTCCGTGGGAGCATGGCAAGATGAACCTGATGGACCTTGTGGATTAATGAACCCGGCGGAGACACGGGGGGCGCCCCGCCGGGACAATGCGTAAATTAGGGGCCTTCTTCGTCCGGGACGCGGACTATGTCGGCGCCGAGACCGGCGAGCTTCTTCTCGATGCTCTCGTAGCCGCGGTCGAGATGGTAGATCCTGGAGATCTCGCTGGTGTTGTCGGCGGCAAGCGCGGCCAGGATCAGCGACGCGGAGGCGCGCAGGTCGGTGGCCATGACCGGAGCCCCGGAGAGCTTCTTGACCCCCTTCACCGTGGCGCTGTTCCCCTCGCAGATGATGTCGGCGCCGAAACGAAGCAGCTCGGATACGTGCATGAAGCGGTTCTCGAAGATGTTCTCCGAGATGACGCTGGCCCCCTCGGCGATGCACATGAGCGCCATGAACTGGGCCTGCATGTCGGTCGGAAAACCGGGGTAGGGCCTGGTCTTGATGTTCACGTTGCGGATCTTCTTGGGGCCTTTGACGCGGACCATGTTGTCCTTGTTGGTGATCTCGACGCCGGCGTCCTGCAGTTTGAAGGAGAGGGCGTCCAGGTGGTCCAGGCGCATGTTCTTGATCTTGATGTCGCCGCCGGTGATGGCGGAGGCGATCATGAAGGTCCCGGCCTCGATGCGGTCCGGCATCACCGCGTGCTCGGCGGGGGTGAGCGCCTCGACTCCCCTGATGCGGATGGTGTCGGTGCCGGCGCCCTCGATGTCGGCTCCCATCTTGATCAGGATGTCGGCGAGATCGACGATCTCCGGCTCGCGCGCTGCGTTCTCCAAGATGGTCTCGCCCTGAGCCGTGGCCGCCGCCATCAGGAGCTGCTCGGTGCCGCCGACGGTGGAGATGTCGAAATTGATGCGCGCACCCTTGAGCTTCTTCGCCTTCGCCTCGACATAGCCGTGCTCCAGGGTGATCTCGGCGCCCAGCGCCGCGAGCCCCTTGAGGTGCAGGTTGATGGGACGGGCGCCGATGGCGCATCCCCCCGGAAGCGAGACGCGGGCCTGGCCAAAGCGCGCGAGAAGCGGGCCGAGCACGAGGACCGAGGCGCGCATGGTGCGCACGAGGTCGTAGGTCGCCTCGAAGCTGTTCAGGTTCGTGGTGTCGATCTTGACCACGTTCCCCCTGCCGTCGACCGTGGCGCCCAGTTTCTCCAGCACCTTGATGGTGGTGTTGATGTCCCTCAGGAAGGGAACGTTGCTGATGGTGTGGCATCCCGGAGCCAGGATGGTGGAGATGAATATGGGGAGGGCAGCGTTCTTGGATCCGCTTACGGTCACTTCTCCGGAGAGCTTGTTGCCACCTTTGATTACCAGTTTTTCCACTGTTACCTCTTTTGCCTTTTTCTGTTGGTCTCCCCGTTTCCGGGTGAGATCGCCGCATCGATGGAAATGCTACGCGAGCCTGCCGCCTGCCACCCGCTCAATACCTGCGGGGTCGGTCTGGGTGAACCTGTCGTTGGTGAAGCCGCAGGAGTTCAAAAGCTCCAGCACATCGCCCGCCTGCCCGGCCCCCACCTCGAACAAGAGCCAGCCGCCCGGGTTCAGGTGAGCCGGGGCTTCGGCCGTGATGCGCCGGTAGAAATCGAGCCCGTCGCCTCCCCCGTCGAGGGCGCCCACCGGCTCGAAATCACGCACCTCCTGCTGAAGCGTGGCGAGATCGGTCGAGGTGATGTAGGGCGGGTTGGATACTACCATATCGAAGCGCTTCCCGGCAAACGGCTCGAACAGGGACCCGTGGAAAAACTGCACGGACACCCCGTTTCGCTCCGCGTTGCCGCGGGCCACCTCGATAGCCTCGCCGGAAACGTCCACGGTGGAGACCTCGGCCTCGGGGAGCGCCTTGGCGACGGCAACGGCGACGCAGCCGCTCCCGGTGCCGATGTCGAGGATGCTGCGGCACGAAGCACCCCTCTTCACCGCCTCGGTCACCAGCACCTCCGTGTCGTGGCGCGGGATGAGGACTGCGGGGGTGACCCGGAATTCGAGCCCCATGAACTCCTGGCTCCCCAGGACGTACTGCAGCGGCTCGCGCCTGCCGCGCCGGGCCACCATACCGCGGTAGAGGGCGAGCTCGGCGTCGGAAAGCGGCTTGTCGAAGTTCAGGTAGAGCCCGACCCGGTCCAGCGAGAGCGCCTCGCAAAGCATCCACTCCGCCTCCAGGCGGGGGTTCTCCACGCCCTTTTCGGCCAGGTACCCCTTGGTCCAGTTGAGAACCTTGAGGACATCCCATTTTTCGGCGTTGGCGGTCATGGCTGCTTTATGGACCTCGTGGACTTTGTGGACCCAATGGACATGGTGGACGACCTGGGGCTGATTACATCCCCTCGCTCTGGGCCTGCAGCGCTTCCATCTGGTAGTGCTGGCGCAGGGAATCGGCGATCTCCGCGATGTCGCCAGCCATGATGGCGTCGAGCCGGTACAGGGTCAGGCCGATCCTGTGGTCGGTCATCCTCCCCTGCGGGAAGTTGTAGGTCCTGATGCGCTCGCTGCGGTCCCCGCTTCCCACCTGGCTCTTGCGGTCGGCGGCAAGCTTCGCGTTCTGCTCCATGAGGATGTTGTCCAGGATCCTGGACTTCAATACCTTCATGGCCTTCGCACGGTTCTTGATCTGGCTGCGCTCTTCCTGGCATGCAACGACGGTCCCGGTGGGGAGATGGGTGATCCTGACCGCGGAGTCGGTGGTGTTGACGTGCTGCCCGCCGGCGCCGGAGGAACGGTACACGTCGATCTTCAGATCGGCGGGGTTGATGTCGATGTCGACGTCCTCCGCCTCGGGCATCACCGCGACGGTGCAGGCGCTGGTGTGGATCCGTCCCTGCGCCTCGGTCTCGGGAACGCGCTGCACGCGGTGGGTCCCCGACTCGTACTTCAGCTTCGCAAACACCCCGGTCCCCTCGACGAGAGCTATGACCTCCTTGAAGCCACCCTTCTCGGACTCGGATGCGGAGATGACCTCGACGCGCCAGCGGTTGGTCTCGGCGAAACGGGAGTACATGCGGAACAGGTCCCCCGCGAAAAGCGCCGACTCGTCCCCGCCGGTTCCGGCGCGGATCTCGAGCACGACGTTCTTGTCGTCGTTCGGGTCCTTGGGAAGAAGGAGCAACTTGATCTCGCCTTCCAACTCCTCGCGCCGCGCCTCCAGGGAGGAGAGCTCGGCCTGGGCCATCTCGCGCATCTCCTGGTCCGGCTCCTTCAGGAGCTCCTTGTTGTCCTCGATTTCGGAGAGCACCTTCTTGTACTCGCGGTAGGCGGCAACCAGCTCGGCAAGCCCGGAATGTTCCTTGGAGAGCTTTCTGAACTCGGTCTGGTTCGCCAGCACCTCGGGGTCAGACAGGAGCGATTCCAGCTCCCCGAAACGTCTCTCCAGCTCGGCTATCTTTTCAAACATGGACATTTTTATAAAACCTCAAAAGGCCGATCGGGCCGAAATTTTGTCTGCACTCGGCTGCGGAAGTCTCTACACGACCAGCCGGTCGTCCTTGTAGCCGCCGTTCAGCTCCAGCGCCACTTCCATCGACTTGATCGCCACCTCGATCTGGCTGTCGTCGGGCTCGCCAGTGGTGAGCCGCTGCAGGGCCAGTCCCGGGGAGATCATCAGCTTCACCAGCGCATGCCCGTCGTGCTTGGCGCTCCATTTCAGAACCTCGTAGGAGAGGCCGGCGATGAGCGGAAGCAGCACGACCCTGGAACCCGCCTTCAGGTAGAAGGGCCAAAGCTTCGGTATCAGCGAGAAAACCAGGATGCTCACCAGCATGACGATCAGGAGGAAGCTCGTGCCGCAGCGCGGGTGCAGGCAGCTGTACTTGCGGACGTTGTCGACCGTCAGCTCCTCCCCCGCCTCGAAGGTGAAGATGCACTTGTGCTCGGCGCCGTGGTACTGGAAGACCCGCTTGATGTCGCCCATCCGGGAGATGGCGAGGATGTAGAGGAGGAACACGACCACCCGGATCACCCCATCCACCAGGTTGAAGACGATGTTGGAGTCGCCGATGATGGGGACCAGGAGCTTGGTGAGGTAAAGCGGCATGATGAAGAACAAGAGGATGCCGAACCCGAACGCCGCTCCCATGGTCCCGGCGATGGCCCAGTTGTTGATCTCCTCCTTCTCTTCCCCCTCGGCCATGGCCTCGTTGGCAGAGAAGTTGAGCGCCTTGATGCCGATGATCAGCGAGGAGAAGAGCGCCACCGCGCCCCGGACAATCGGGAGCTTGGTGATGGGATACCTCTCCGAGAGGGGGATCACCGTCTCGCTCTTGACCGAGATGTCGCCGTCGGGCCTTCTCACTGCGATGGCCAGCGAGCGGGGAGCCCGCATCATCACCCCTTCAAGTACCGCCTGTCCGCCAATGTTTATCTTTGACACTGTAACCTCTTGTTTGAGAAAGGGTCTTTGGAGTCGCTGTCCACCCTCCTGGGGGAGTAGGTAAACCCGGCGCGCGTCGCTTAGGGGAGACAGCCGCTAACTATGTTCCCGCCCCCGGAGGGGGAGGGACAGGGAGAGGTATGTTTCACATCTCCCGGAAAAACTCCCTCACCTGCGCCATCTTGCCGCAGCACATGGCCCCTTCCGGGCAGGGGCCCGCGAGGCAGCCGGGGCCGGCCTTGGCGAAAACGGTAGGGGCTACAGGCCTCACAAGCCTCAGCATCTCGACCGCCATGGCCCTGATCTCCCACTGTGCGCGCTCGCAGCAGCGTACGGCGAAGAAGTGCAAGAGCTCCCGGGCGTTCATGGTGATGATGATCTTGGTCTCGGTGGCGTTAGGCAACAGATAACGCGCGTCCTCGGCCGGAACTCCCGCCTCGACCAGGGTCCCGTAGGCCGCGTGCAGAGCCGCCACCTGCGCCTCGAAGAGCCGGGCGTGCTCGGGATTTTCAGAAATAGACGGGGGAGTGACCACAGCGAAGCGCTCCTTGTGGGAGACGTAGCGCTGGGACTGTTGGGAAAAGGAAGCGACCCGGTGCCGCACCAGCTGATGGCTGGTGACGCGCGAGATCCCGTCCACCCCGAAGGTGAACGATGCGTGCTCCAGCACCGACTGGTGCCCAAGCGACATGATCTTGTCCAGGAATTTTTTCACGTCGGCGCCGGAAAGCTTCTCCTTGAGCGCCTCGATGTCAACCTGCGAATAGCAGAGCCTCGCAGCCAGTGCGATGCTCCGTTCGGGCTCGGGGGTGTGTTGCAGAAGGGCAACCTTCATGAAGATCCTTCAAAGCGTTCGAGTATGAGAAAACGAAATAAGGGGATTTCGCCATTTCGACAAAATCCCCTCGCACGGATTCGCAAACGCGAAAGCCTTTAGCTTTCTTCGGTCGCCGCCGCAATGTTGTACCGCTTGCGGAAACGCTCGACGCGGCCGGCGGTGTCCATCAGCTTCTGCTTGCCGGTGTAAAACGGATGGCACTGCGAGCAGACCTCGGTGGAGATCTCAGACTTCGTGGAACGGCTCTCAAAGCTGTTGCCGCACAGGCACTTCACGGTGATTTCGTTGTATTTGGGGTGGATCCCTTCTTTCATATCTTCCTCCTCGCGGGGCACGCCCCGTTATCTCTCTTGGTGGTCAAGCTGGAAAGTAGCCATAAATAGCACCTTCCCCAGAAAGTTTCAACACTTTTTTACTTGCTCATGGAATCGAGGAAGTCCTGGTTGCTCTTGGTCCCCTGCAATTTGGAGATCAGGAACTCCATGGAGTCGACCACGTTCATGGGGTGCAGCACCTTCCTGAGTATCCAGATCCGGTTCAGGGACGCCTTGTCGATCAGGAGCTCTTCCTTCCTGGTGCCCGACTTGTTGATGTCGATGGCAGGGAAGGTCCTCTTCTCGACCAGCTTCCGGTCCAGGTGGAGTTCCATGTTGCCGGTACCCTTGAACTCCTCGAAGATGACCTCGTCCATCTTGGAGCCGGTGTCGACCAGCGCGGTGGCGATGATGGTGAGCGAGCCACCCTCCTCGATGTTCCTGGCCGCGCCGAAGAAGCGCTTGGGCTTATGGAGCGCGTTGGAGTCCACGCCGCCGGAGAGGATCTTGCCGGAAGGAGGGATCACCGTGTTGTATGCGCGGGCCAGGCGGGTGATGGAGTCGAGCAGAATGACGACGTCGCGCTTGTGCTCGACCAGACGCTTGGCCTTCTCGATGACCATCTCGGCCACCTGGACATGGCGGGTGGCCGGCTCGTCGAAGGTGCTGGAGACCACCTCGCCCTTGACGCTGCGCTCCATGTCGGTAACTTCCTCGGGCCGCTCGTCGATGAGCAGGACGATGAGGAAGACCTCGGGGTGGTTGGCGGTGATGGAATTGGCGATGTTCTGCAGCAGCACCGTCTTGCCCGTGCGGGGCGGCGCCACGATCAGGGCGCGCTGGCCCTTGCCGAGGGGCGTCATCAGGTCCATGACGCGGGTGCTCAACTCCTGGGCGTCCCGCTCCATGCGCAGGTGATGCTTGGGGTAGAGGGGCACCAGGTCGTCGAAGTGGAGGCGGTCCTTCGCCGTCATCGGGGGATCGAAGTTCACCGCATCCACCCGCAGCATGGCGAAGAACTTCTCGCCTTCCTTGGGGGCGCGGATCATGCCGGACAGGGTGTCTCCCGTGCGGAGGTTGAACTTCCGGATCTGGCTAGGGGAGATGTAGATGTCCTCGGGCCCGGCGAGATAATTCGCGTCAGGGCTGCGGAGGAAACCGAAGCCCTCGGGCAGCACCTCCAGCACGCCCTCGGCGAAGAACTGGCCCTCGCGCTCGGCCTGGGCCTGCAGTACCCGGAACACCAGCTCCTGCTTGCGCATGGAGAGCGGGCTGTCGATGTCCAGCTCTTTCCCCAGCTCGGCAAGCTTGCCGATGGAGAGTTCCTTGAGCTCTTGCAAGCTCAGAACGGTCGGAGACTGAGAAGGGGTGGCCATAGGTCACCTCGGGGGCAGGCGAGTCAGGAGTGGCTCGGGGAAGAAGGTATGGTAGGCCAGATTCTCCTATCGGCCAAACCCGGCATCGTCTTTATCCATGAAACGCCGAATCATGGCCGTGTATTTTTTGGGATTCTCTACAGGGTAGGCGTGTCCGATGTCCGGCACCACCTCGAATCGGCTGCCCGGAATGTGCCGGGCCGTCTCGAGGCACTTCCAGGGCGGCGTCAGCAAGTCCTCGGCCCCGCAGAGCAGCAGCACCGGTGCCTGGATGGCCCCCAGCCGCTCCCGGATGTCCCATCCCTGGGTCCCCCGGATCTGGTGGAGGTTGCCGTGCAGGGGCTTGTCGCCGCCCGTCACCACCTGGTGATAGGCCCGGAGGACGCCGTGCCGGGCCTCCAGGAAGCCGTCGCCCCACAGGAAAGGCGCCACGGCGTCGAACTGCATCAGGGGGCCGCCGACTTCCAGACAGCGGGCCCAATGCTCGGCCTTGAGGCTCATGGCGAAGTCGAAGCGGCACATGGCGCTGGTGAGGACGGCTCCCGCGAAGGCCTCCGGGTGCGCGGTGAGCAACTCCAGGCTCATGGCGCTGCCGTTCGACAGGCCCAGCAGCCAGGGCCGTTCCACCCTCAGGGTTCCGAACAGCTCCCAGGCCTCCTGGGCCAACAGGGCCGTGGGATAGGGGCCCTCCAGCGGGGCGTCGGACTTCCCCTGCCCCCGGCTGTCGAAGGTCAGGATGCGGTAGCGGTCCGCCAGCCCCGGCAGCACCCCGGCCCACATGGTGGTGTCCGACAGCAGGCCGTTGAGCAGCACCACCCAGGGCCCCTCCGGATTCCCCTGAACGCGGTAGTGGAGCTTCAGGCCTGAAGCCAGGGTGGCGAAGGTGGGCTGGGCCCGCATCAGCCCCTCAGCTCCGCGGGCTGGTACTGGCGCTCGAAGCGCCAGGCGCCGGCCTCCCAGCGGATCACCGTGCAGCTGGCCTTCTTCACCTCGAGACCCCGGCCCGTGAGGTGGAAGATCAGCTCGCCCAGAAAGGGCTGGTGGCTGACCAGGGCCAGCACGCCTTCCGGGGCTTCGGCCGCGAGCCCGCGCAGCCAGAGGTCCGCCTGGCCCGGGCGGCCGTCTGGCACCAGCCCGAGGGAAGTCTCCATGGGGAAGCCCCCGGTGGCCTCCTGGAGGCAGGCCATGGTCTCCATGGCGCGGCGGTAGGGGCTGCTGAAGCCTCGGGTGGGCGCGGGACCGAAGGCGGCCAGGCCCCGCATGGCCGCGCGGGTCTTCCGCCAGCCCTCCTCGGTCAGGGCGCGGTCCGCATCGCGCTGGCCGGGGCGCGGATCCTCGGCGATGCCATGACGGATGAGCAGGAGTGTGGCCATCCCGCGATCTTACCGCTTCCGCGACGCCTTCCAGGCCAACCGAGTGGCGTGCCGGCGATGGGCCGCGAGATAGCGGGCGTCCTCGGCGTAGGTGGTGGGATAGATCGGCGGC
>MTLD01002721.1_pt4 | contig 29602 bp, 27 predicted proteins | sample 1982471 | NCBI WGS metagenome assembly MTLD01 (sample SAMN05712604, study PRJNA340218) | biofilm metagenome | isolation source: sample SPM anode biofilm adapted to -50 mV | place: USA | collected 2012-02-03 | reverse complement strand
GCCGCCAGGCGAGCCGCCGTCGATGCGCGGCGCCGCGGCGGGAAAGGCGATTCCCAGCGCCGCGAGGCGCGCTCGCGCGGTTTCCGCATCGGCGGAATAGAGAATGGCCGCGGGATCGCGCGAGCGCCGCAAATCGACGACGCTCCGGCCGTCGATAGCCGGAACTCCGGTGGCGCGCACCGGCTTTACGCCGTCGTAGCAGCCTGCGTTGAAATCGTCCAGTATTTCCATGCTCAGGGGGATGTCGACGCCCTTGCGCGCCATGTCGGCCTTGAGCGCCTCGGAGAGCCTCTCAGCCATGGCGCCGTTCCAGCTGAATCGCCGCGTTCGCCGCGCCGATGAGGGAGATTGAGTAGTCCCGAACGATCATAACCGGCACTCCCGCGAGGAAATCGCGAAGATGGGACTCGCTGTTGAGCTCGAAGGCTTTCATGAAACGCCGGCCTTCCAGAAGGAAAGCCTCGTTCTTCGAGGAGATTCCTCCCGCCAGATAAACGCCCGCCGAAGGATAGAAGGCGGCGGCGAGGCTCGAGACGACCCGCGCGTAGAAGTTGCAGAATATTTCCATGGCCAGGGCGCAGCGCAGATCATCGGCGCGGGACGAGGCGATGGCGGCTGGGCGGACGAGCTCGGGCTCGGCCATGATCCTCGCGGCCGCCGGTCCCGGCGAGGCGTCGAGCCCCGAATACTCTTTCCCGTATGCCACGGCGCTCTCCGGATCGAAAGCATCGGAACAGAGGAAAGCGAAGATGTTTCCAATGCCCTGGCCCGACACCCCGAGCTCCGCGCTCGGCTCGTAGCCTGTCCTGCGCTTCATCCATCGAAGGAAAGCGTAGCTGGCGTCATCGTAGCAGGGCAGGGTGCAGTGGCCCCCCTCGGAAGGATATACCACGCAGGAACCGTCGGCGCGCTTCTCCATATAGCCCACGCCGAGGCCCGTGCCCGCTCCCACCACGAGGGCGATTCCCTCGCCCGGATACGGCGTCGAGCCGTCGCAATGCGGGATATGGGCGAGTTGCGCCTCATCGTCGGCGTCGATGAGGGCGACCGCATAGGAAATCGCGGTAAAGTCGTTGATCAGATGCACGCGCATTCCGAAACGAGCCGCAAGTTCCGTGGCGGCGATTCCCCATGGGGCGTTCGTCAGCTGGATCGCGTTGTCTTTCACCGGACCCGCCGCGGAGATGCAGCAGGTCTCTATGGCGTCGCCGAAGCCTCGCTCGCGAAGCGTTTCCAAAAAGCGCTCCATGGGGGCGACGAGCGAGGTTTCCGCCTTCGTGGAGAAGCGCGCCGAATGGAGCACTTCGAATCGGCGGCCGGCGGAGCGCACGAGCGCGAGGTTGGTGTTGGTTCCGCCGATATCCCCGGCGAGAATGAGACGATCCATCGAGTTGCCTTTCATGCCGTCATTCTAGCGGTTTGATTTTTTGAAGACAATATCCGAGATTTCATAGTTCTTGAGGAAACGCGCGTCGGGCACATCGTAGATCTCCAGGTGAAGATGCTCGCCGTGCCCCTTTTTGCGCGCGTTGGTGCCGGTATTCCCGCCATGGCCGATAGGGTAGCCTCGGGGTATGACGGAGCCGGGCGTAACGAGCACGTCGTAGAGGTGGAAGTAGAGGTAGTATCTCCGCTGCGAAGGGCAGTAGAGAACCGCTCCGTTGCCCGCCTTGGGAGTGATGCCCCCGGAGTGGTAGGTGTCGAGGTCGTCGCCGCCTTTCCAAGAGGAATCAGTCGCCACGACGATGGAATCGGCGAGCGAAAAGACCATCGGGCCTTTCTGGAGCGTGCTGAACGGCAGAAGGTCCACTTCCCTCAAAAAAATATCAAGGGCGTAGGTGTGCGAGAGGGCGTATTCCCTGGGATTCGGCTTCGTGGAAAGCGAGGGAAGGGTGACGCCGCCCTGGTAGTCGCGCGCCTCGGGGAAATCTTTGACGGCATCCTTCATTCGGTGCATCTCCTGCATCGCGTCGAAGGCTCCCCTGAAGAATTCCGTATAGTGGAGACGAATCGGCTGCATCGTGGGCACGAGGTCGACCACGTTCTGATAGTAGTCGCCCGCCGCGCCCCGTTCGGCGGCGTTCTCGAGATAATCGTCGACGTCGCGGTCCCTGGCGAGCATGGCCAGCGTCTGCGAGGCTGAAGGGAAAAGCTTCCTCGCCTGTTCCTCGGGGGATTTGCCCTGCATGATCGCTCGCGATATGACCGCGGCGCCGAGGGTCCTCGCCTGGGAGGGGTCGAGCGTGCCGATATTTTCCGTCGAGAGGATGGAGGCAAGTTCATGGTTCGAGAGGGATTCCAGAAAGGCCTGGTCGATCACCTGGTCGGGCGCGATCTGGAAGTTGGAGTTTTCCGATGTCGACTTGATCCAGGAAAGGAGGCCACGGCTTTCCGCATTGCCGCGGCGGGCGGGCTGGAGGATGACGACGAGGGCGAGCGAGGCGATCGCCAGGGCTGCGAGCGTGATGAGATGTTTCCCTCGGGGCGAAGCTGGGCGGTTCATCGGGGCGGGCGTCCTTTTAGGGGCAGGAACCGGAAAGGATGCGCGCGCTGTGGGTGAAAAGCCGCATGCAGGTCTTCGCGTCGTCGAGAGCCCTATGCGACGTGCCCGTCTCCATCCCGAGAATGAAGGCCGCCTTTCCGAGGCTGTAGGACATGAGGTTCGGCACCGCGAGCCTGAGAAGCGGCAGAGTGTCCGCCATCTCCCCTAAGGGCGAAGCCCGCCCGATCCGCGAATATTCGGCGCCGATGAAACCCGCGTCGAAAGGCGCGTTGTGCGCCACGAACACTCGGCCCGAGAGCAGCGCCGCGAGCTCGTCCGCGATCGAGCGGAAGGAAGGCGCTCCCCATATATCGAGATCGGTGAGTCCATGCACCGCGGTCGAGGATGCCGGAATGGGGATGCCGGGATCGATGAGGCTGCCCCAGCTGGATTCCTCCCGCAGCGCTCCTTCACTGTCAAAGCTGAAAAGCACGACGCCCACCTCGATGACGCGATCCCCCCTGCCTGAGTCCAAGCCGGTCGTTTCGACATCGAGGGCGGCATAGCCGCGGCTGTCCCAGTCGTAGGGCAGGGGGCAGCCTTCAACCGCGTGGGCAGGCGGAGGCAGGCGGTCGATGCCGGGGGGTAGGACCCAACCTGAGGCGGCGCGCCGCGCGGCCAGACTATCGCCGGATTCCTGGGATCCTCCCGCCACGAAGCGCGCCCAGAGCGGAGCGCCGCCGGAGAAATCCGCCATCAGCCGATCACCTTGCGGATATCGGCGCTTATGGCGGCGACCTTGTCGGCGGTCTGGGCTCTCGCCGCGGCGACGCCGCCCTGGCCGATATCGGTCCTGCAGAGGATGTAGTATTTTATCTTGGGCTCGGTTCCCGAAGGCCGAACCGTCACCAGTATCCCGTCGCGGAGCCTCCACTGGAGGACATCGCTCTCCGGCAGGTCGATGGGGCGCTTGGCGCCGCCGATATCCCAGGTCTCGCCGGTCTTGATGTCGCGGATCGATACGACGGGAATGCCGCCGAGCGCGAGGGGCTGTTTCGCCCGATACTTCTCCATGATGCCCGACATGATCTGCATGCCGCTCGGCCCCTGGAAATACTTGCTAATGCCGCGCTCCTCATAGTAGCCGAAGGCTTCGTAGAGCTCCTCGAGCCGATCCAGGAGGCTCTTGCCCTTGGAGCGCCAGTAGAGCGTCATCTCGGCCGTGAGGGCCGCGGCGGAGATGCCGTCTTTGTCGCGGACTTCCGTTTCGATCAGATGGCCGTAGCTCTCCTCGGTGGCGTAGACGAAATCCTTGCCCTCGGCCTCGAGCGTGCGCATCATTTCCGCTATCCACTTGAATCCCGTCAGGCATTCCCGGCACTCGACGCCGTATTTCGCGGCGATCGCGGCCTGGAAATCCGTGGTGACGATGCTTTTGATGCAGGCGGGGCGGGGCGGCATCTTCCCGAGCTCCGCGAGGGAAAGGAGGAGATAATCGAGATGGAGGGCGCCCAGCTGATTGCCCGTCACCAGGACAAACTCGCCGGCCTTGTTCGGCACGGCGATGCCGAGGCGATCCGCATCGGGGTCGGTGGCCATGACGACGTCGGCCTTTTCCCTGGCGCCGAGCTCGATGGCGAGCTTGAGCGCCGCAGGCTCCTCGGGGTTGGGGAAGGCGACCGTCGGGAACTCGCCGTCGGGTTCGCGCTGCTCGGGGACCGTCAGCACCTTGAGGCCGAGCTCGCCCATGATGCGCTCGAAAAGCATGGCGCCGGTGCCGTGGAGGGGCGTGTAGACGACCTTGACGGAAGTAGCCTCCTTGGCGATGAGCGCGGGGCGCAGGAGTTTGGACTTGACCATCGCGACGTAGGCGTCGTCAAGGCCGCCGTCGAGCATGACGAGGAGACCCTTCGCGGCCGCGGCTTCGCGGTCCATCGTCTTGACTGCCTTGACCGCCTGCACTCGCTCGATGATGCCGACGTCATGCGGCGGAACGACCTGGGAGCCGTCGTTCCAATATGCTTTGTAGCCATTGTACTGGGGGGGATTGTGGCTCGCCGTGACGACGACGCCCGTGTCGGCACCGAGCTTCCTTACGGCGAACGACAGTTCCGGCGTGGGCCTGAGTGAGGGGAAGAGGAAAGCCTTTATTCCGTTGGCGGCGAAGACGAGCGCGGTGGCCAGGGCAAAGTCAGCCGACCGTCGGCGGGAATCGTAGGCGACGCAGGCGGAAAGCGCCTTGTCGGGGAACTGTTCCTTGAGGTAGTCGCTGAGTCCCTGGGTGGCCTTGGTCACCACGAGGGTGTTCATGCGGTTGAAGCCGCCGCCGATCACGCCCCGCAAGCCTCCGGTGCCGAATTCTAGATCTCGATAGAAACGGTCCTCAAGTTCCTTTTCATCATTCTTGGCGAGAAGTTCCCTTACGTCGGCGGCGAAAACAGGATCCTTCTCCTGCTCGACGTAGGATCGAGCTCTTTCGATAAGTGCGTTTTTATCCATATTTAGCTCCTTGAATGCCCGAGGGAATAACGGAAAGGCTTTTTAGAGTATATAAAGCCGCCGGGTTTTGCGCAATGAAGACGGCGGGACGGCATGGCGTCCCGCCGTGTCTGGAAGCGCGATCTCCTAGAGGCGGCTCAGCAAGTCCATCGGCGCACCCAGAATTCCCGCGGCGCCGTTTGAGAGAAGCTCGTCGATCGAACGGTAGCCCCAGGAGGCTCCCAGGGGGATCATCCCGGCGGCGGCCCCCGTCGCCATGTCGACGCCGGAGTCGCCGACGAAGGCCCATCGATCAGCGGGAACTCCTGAACTCGCGGCGATGGCGAGCGCTTCCGCAGGGTCAGGTTTTCGCGGGACGTCCGGCCTGTCGCCAAGGACGGCCACGAACGTGGTGGAGGGGAAGAGCGCCGCCACCATGCGCCTCGTCATGGCGTCGGGCTTGTTCGAGAGCACCGCGCAGCGCAGGCCGCGATCCGTCAGGGCTTCGAGCAGGCCGGGGATGCCCTCGAAAGGGCGAGTCGTTTCGAGCGACCGCGCGGCGTAGCGCGCCGCGGCCTCGCGGGCCAAGGCGGAGAAAAGCGGCTCGTCTGCGACTACGTCTTCCGGAAGGGCGCGGTGCATCAGGTTCGCGAAACCGTTGCCGACCATGCGCTTGTATGCGTCGATTCCGTGTATGGGATAGCCGCGCTCGGCGAGCAGGGAATTGACGGCCGCCCCGATATCGCCGATCGTGTCGGCCAAGGTTCCGTCGAGATCGAAGATTACTGCTTGTATCATCGTCGATCGATCAGTCCGGCTTGCCGTCGCCGTCGAGGTCGGCGTCCTTGCCGCCGGCGAGGCGGAAGGCGGCTTCCTTTTCGGAAATCTCGCGGTCTATATGCTTGAGTTCTTCGATTATCGGCGCGATGCCCTGCGAGTAAGTCCCGATCATCGGCTCGCCCTTTTCGACCAGGAGCTCGTAGACGCCGGCGCCGAGCTTCGACGTCAGGGACTGGCCCTTGGCGCGGAGCGCGAGAATCTCGAACTTGAGCTTGCCCATCTCGGACCAGACCTGCGCCTGGGCTCCCGCCTTGTTGAGGAAATCCTTCGAGGAATCGAAGCTTTTTTCAAAAAAGTCTTTCATTTTGTCAGAAAAGGCCATTGCGTACCTCCGACTCTTAAAATACGCATTTCCGGCCATGACAGCAACCGCGCCGGCGCGATATAATCATTGAGAAAGGAGCGCGCCGTAAGCCATGAAATGCCCCCATTGCGGAAGCCTCGACGACAAGGTGATCGATTCCCGAAGCCTGGCGAACGGCGAAGCCATCAGGCGCCGGCGCGAATGCCTTTCCTGCGGCCTCAGGTTCACCAGCTATGAACGCATCGAGGAGAAGCCGCTCATGGTGGTCAAGCGCGACGGCCGGCGCGAGCCCTTCGAGCGCAACAAGATCGAGCGCGGACTGATCCGCGCCCTCGAGAAGCGCCCCATCTCCCAGATGTCCATTGAAAACTTCATCAATGAGATCGAGGACGAGGCCGCCCAGCTCGCGAAAGCCAGCAACGAGATCACGAGCGAGGCCCTCGGCAGCATGGTCCTGAGGCGGCTCTACGATCTCGACAAGGTCGCCTATATCCGCTTCGCCTCGGTGTATCGCAAGTACGAGACGCCCGACGAATTCCTGAACGAAATCGAGGCGCTCCGCGAAGGCAAGAAGCGCGATCAAGCTTAACGCCTTCTTAACGTTTTGCCCGACTACCTTAACATCTTCTCTATTCTCCGCTTGAGCGACTTCCATTAGCCTTTGGGACAAGGAGAAAGGCTATGTTCGTATTGATCGTAGGAAGCGGACGGCTCGGCGTCGGGTTGGCGAAAGCCATGTCCTCGCGGAAGGATGATGTCGTCATCGTGGCTGAAAATCTCGACTCGAACAGTCTGGGCGAAGATTTCGACGGTATCGCGGTCGACGGCGATCCCATGGATCTCCATGTGCTCGAACTCGCCGGAGCGGGGAAAGCCGCGCTTTTCATCGCGGTGGCTGCTGACGACAACGTCAACATTTTCTGCGCGCAAGCGGCAAAAAGCGTTTTCGGCGTAAAGGAAGCGCTGGCGCGGATCGCCGATCCGGAAAAGGAAGCCTTCTACCGCGAACAGTCCCTGGAGACGGTGTGCCCGACGGTTACGGGCATCAACCAGGTACTCGAGCATCTGACCCAAGAGCGATCCAAAGCCGTGGGGGCAAACCTCGACCCCTCCTATCTGTGCGTCAAGGCGCCCGATAAATGGCTTGGAATGTCCTGCTCGTCGGTGAGGGCGCAGGGCTCGATGCGGATCGTCGGCCTTATGAAAGATGGCCGCATCGCCAAGGCCGGCCGGAATGAAATCGTGCGGAGGGGCGATACCATCGTGCTTACTCGAGGCGCCGAGAGCGGAGGCAGGCTATGGATCGTGTAGTCATCGTCGGGGCCGGGAAAGTCGGCTTCCATCTGGCGAAAGTGCTCAAAGCCTCGCATTACGATGTCGCGCTTATCGAGAGGGACGAAGCGAGGGCGAAAGCAGTCGCGGAAAAGCTTGACGTCTGCGTTATTCGAGGCGATGGCAGCGATCTCTGGGCTTTGCAGGCCGCCGGCACCGAACAAGCCGCCTACTTCGTCGCGGCTTCGGGGAGCGACGCGGACAATCTCGTCTCCTGCCAGATGGCCAAGGACCGTTTCAAGGTGCGCCATACCGTTGCGCGCGCGATCGATCCCGGCAGCGAACCGCTATTCAGGAGCCTCGGCGTCGACGCGGTGATCAGCACGACCTCGCTCGCCGCGACTACGATAAGCAACGTTTTTCCATCGAATGGCCTTCGGCTCACCTCGATCTTCGACCGCGGCGACGTCGAATTGGCCGAGGTTGATCTGGTCGAGCGATCGCCCGCGGTCGGCCAGCCGGTTTCCGAAGTCAGGCTGCCGGAAGATTGCCTCCTCGTCGCCATCATCCGCGACGAAATTGTCTCGCTTCCGCGGGGCCGCACCGTGCTCAGAGAGGGCGATCGGGTTTTCGCGATGGCGCGCCGCAGCGCGGCGCCCGCGCTGCGGCGCGCGCTGCTGGGAGGCGAGCTATGAGGAGGATCCCGGAAGCTTGGAGGCAGGGGGGCCAAATCGCGACGGGTATTGCCGCGGAACTCGGCTTGGCTCTCGGCTTCTGCGTTCTGGGCTTGCTCGTCTGTGCGGTCATAGGTGCGATCGTATGAAAGCGTTGCGGAAATGGCAGGATATTGAAATTGTCCTACATCACACGGGGACGATCCTCGTCGGCTTCTCGCCCCTCTATCTTCTTCCTTTGATAACTTCTATGGTCTGCGCCGAATACTCCGTGGCCATCGATTTCGCCATCGGCCTCGGCGCGACGCTCACGGTCGGCGCGGGCCTCGCGCTCTTTTTCCGCTCGGGACGCCGCACGGGCTGGCTGCACGGCATGGTCACAGCGGGGATCTCCTGGCTCGCCGCCATGGTCTGCGCCGCGCTGCCATATTGGTTGTCGGGACAGTATCGTTCCTACCTCGACGCCATGTTCGACGTGATGAGCGGCCTGACCACGACGGGACTCACGCTCATCCAGGACCTCGATCATGCTTCGAATGGAATCAATATGTGGCGTCATGTCCTCACGTTCGTCGGCGGCCAGGGAATCATCGTGCTGGCGCTCGCCCTCTTTGTGGATGGATCGGGCGGAGGATACGGCTTCTATGTCGGCGAGGGCAAGGACGAGCGCCTATTCCCCAGCGTCATGAACACCGCGAAGTCTATCTGGCGGATCAGCATTATCTACCTCGCCGTGGGGACGTTGGCTCTCTGGCTCGCCGGGCTCTTCATCGGCCTGTCTCCGGGGCGATCCTTCCTCCATGGTCTATGGATCTTCATGGCGGCCTGGAGTACGGGCGGTTTCGCCCCCATGTCCCTGAACGTGCTGTACTACCACAGCGCGCTCTATGAAGGCCTCGCGATGACGTTCTTCATCATCGGATCATTCAATTTCGCCTTGCATGCAGCGGCCATGCGCGGCAACAGGCGGGAGCTCGTAAAAAATATAGAGGTTGTCTCCTTCGGTACCACGCTTTGCATCACCGCGATCCTCTGCTGCTGGGGGCTTGCGAAGCTCGGCGTCTATCCCGATGTGATCGCCTTGTTTCGAAAAGGCTTTTTCCAGCTTGTTTCCGCCCATACGACGACAGGCTTCATGACGATCTACGCCCGGCAGTTCCACACCGAGTGGGGCGACCTGGCCGTCCTCGCCGTCATCATCGCGATGATGATAGGCGGGAGCGCATGCTCGACGGCGGGCGGCATGAAAGGGCTCCGGGTCGGAATCCTCTTCAAGGCAATCTCCCAGGACACGAAACGCTTATTGATGCCGGGCGCCTCGGTTTCGGTTCAAAAATTCAGCTATCACGGGAAAAAGGTCCTCAGCGAGCAGCAGGTGAGGAGTGCGGCTCTTGTCGTGCTCATGTACGTTGGACTTTTCGCCTTGGTCTCTGTGGCGGGATGCGTGGCGGGCTTTCCCTTGCTCGATTCCGTCTTCGAGGCGGCCTCCGTGACCGGCAATGTTGGCCTCAGCATCGGTGTAACCGCCGCTTCGATGCCCGCATTGTTGAAAACCATCTACATCCTTGCCATGTGGGCGGGCAGGCTCGAGTTCATGGCGGTGCTGGCGGTCATCGGATTCGCCGGCTCCTTCTTCAAGAGGAGGCCGGCATGAGGATACGACAACCGCGATGCGGAGTCATCATAATTGCCATAGTCATTTCGCTGCTTGTGGATCTCAGCCCGATCGCCGCCGCTGAAGGCGTTGCCGGCGCTTACGGCAAAGCCTCGATCCCAGACCTTGTCGAAAAGGCGTCGATGTATGATGGCAAGCGGGTCGAAGTAGTCGGAGAAGTGATAGGCGACAAGATGGCGAGATCCGATGGTGTTTGGATGGCAGTGCTGTCGGATGGCACGGCGCTCGGCGTCCTTTTTTCTCAAATCGACGCTTCGGGTGTCGCCGTGCTCGGATCTTACGCGCGCATCGGCGACCGAGTGCGGATTCAGGGAGTATTCCATCGCGCTTGTCCCGAACACGGCGGCGACCTCGACCTGCATGCCGAACATGTCGCCAAGCTTGCGGACGGGCATGCGAAACCGCGCGCCATCGCGCCGGTCAGAGTCTTCTGGGGTTTCGCGCTCTGCCTGTCGGGAACCACCCTGGCGGCATTGTGGCGCCTTCGGGAGCGGCGCAGGAAAACTAGCTAAAGCGGCAGGCTGCCGGCTTGTCCGGTGTCTGGTTCCGAGCGATCATGTGCGGGAACTGATAATGGAGAAGCAATCGGAAATGTCGGACGAAGATCGGATTGGCATCGCGGTCGGGGTCGGAAGCGCCCCGGGCTCGGCTCGGCTCGTGCGTTGGGCACATCGGCACGCGGGCTTGATGAATCTGTCGTGGGGAGCCTTCCATGTCGACGGCGGAACCCTGCTCAGCAATGAGGACCGGGAGCGCCTCGAGGCGAATCTCGATCTGGCGCGAGGCCTAGGCGGCAAGGTGTGGACCATCGTGGGCTCCGATGTCGTCGGCACCCTCGTCGACGCCGCCCTTGCGCGCGGAGCGACGATGCTCGTCATAGGTCGCTCGGGGCTTTCCAGATCGGCGCATATCGCCGGCAAGGCGACGATTTCGGACAGGATGCTTCGAGAGGCGAGCCCCCTCGATGTCGTCGTCGTCAGCGATTCATCCGAAAAGCGCTCAAGCGGTACTATCGCGGCCCTCCGGGGAGCATTCAGCGCCTCGCCCAAACAGTACGTTCTCCTGCTCGCGGCTTTTTGCCTCGTCACCCTCGCGTGCCTTTCCTTTTCCCACTTGATAGGAGTGCAAAGCGTCGCCTTGATCTACCTCGGCGCGGTGTTGATGCTTTCCCTTGTCTCGGGCCCCGTGCCCGTGGCGATCATGGCGGTGCTCTCGTCGTTGGCGTACAATTTTTTCTTCATACCGCCGCGCTTCACCTTCGCCATCGCCTCGCCTGAGGACATCCTCCTTTTCAGCCTCTACTTTCTCGTGGCGGCGGTGACAGGCTTCCTGTCATCGGGACTCCGTTCCCGGGAAAGGCTTCTCCAGCGGCGCGACAAGGAGGCGTCTTTCCTGCTGGCCGCGACTGAAAAACTTTCCGGCATGGGCTCGTCGCAAGAAGCCGCCGAAGCCGCGGCGGTCCTCGTGGCGCAGTATACCGCGGCTCCGGCCATGGTATACATAAACGCCAACGGCGGCCAGCGCGACTTGTACAGCATCAAGGGAGCGGACGAGCTGAGCCGTGAGGACAAAGTCATGGCTCGAAGCTGCGTCGAACGCGGCGAACCCTGCGGCGTTGGATCTCATCTGTCAGCGGGCGCCTCATTTCGATTCATTCCCGCAAGCTGCTCCGGAAAGACAGCTGCCGCGATCGGATATAGGAGATCGAAACGTTCGGCGCGGTTTTCAAGCGAGGATGAGCTTTTCATGGCTTTGGGAAGGAGCCTCGCCCTCTTCATAGAACGCGAGCGTTCGGCCGAGGTTTCGCGGAAAGCCGCGCTGGAGCTGGAATCCGAACGTTTGGCGAAGGTGCTCTTCGATTCCGTGTCGCACGAGCTGAAGACGCCGCTGACGATGGTGACGGGCACCCTGAGCGCGCTCAAGGACGAGGCTATCGCTTCGAATCCGGCCGCGCGAGCCGAGCTCGTGGAAGGCGCCCTGGCATCCTCCGAGCGCCTGAGCCAGGTTGTGGATGATTTCCTTTCGATCGGGAGGATGGAGTCCGGACGCCTCAAGCTGAAGCTCGAACTCGTCGGCGCGGATGATCTCGCGGCCGCGGCGACCGCTGCCATACGCCCCTCGCTCGCGGGGCGCGCCTTTGCCGCGATCATCCCCCATCACGGCGAAACCTACAAGGTTGACGTTGTTCTAGCGGCTCGCCTTATCGGCAACCTCCTGGACAACGCCTGCCGATACTCGAAAAAAGACGGCGCCATCGAACTGCGCCTCGCGACGCGCGATCGCGGATTGTCCGTCATAGTAGCCGACGAGGGACCCGGCTTCTCCGTGGAACGCATGCGGGCGCCATTTGTGAAGTTCCGCCGAACCGCGGGGGATATGCCCGGAGGTCTCGGATTGGGACTGGCGATCTGCAGGGGCATCATCCAAGCCCATGGCGGCGAACTCTCCGCGCGGCACGCCGCGGGCCGGTTTGAAATCGAAGCCTATTTTCCCGACTGCTTCGGCATGGAGGCGCTATGCGAGCCTTGATCATCGACGACGAACCGCATATCAGGCGGCTCCTCGCCATAGCCCTAGGAAGCAAGGGTTGGGAAGTTTTCGAGGCCCCGAGCGGGTTCGAAGGCATTCAGCTGGTGATGGGAGCCAAGCCGGACATCGTGCTCCTCGATCTCAACCTTCCCGATATGAACGGCATCGAGGTGCTCAGGGAGCTTCGCGCCTGGAGCTCGATACCGGTGGTCATCATTTCGGTGAGAAACGCGCAGGACGACATCATCGAATTGCTCGACGCCGGGGCGGACGACTACATAATAAAACCGTTCTACACCGACGAGGTGTTGGCGAGGCTGTCCGCCGTTTGCAGGCGGCGATGGCAGGACTCCGGAGCCGTATATCGGCGGGGCCAGCTTGAAATCGATCCCTCCAGGAGGCTCGTCCGACGCGCCGGCCAGGAGATCCACCTCACGAATACGGAGTATGCGGTATTGGAAATACTCCTGCAGTACGCGGGAAAGATCGTCACGAGGGACAAGCTCCTCAGGGAAGTGTGGGGGCCGGCGGGCGAGATGGAGGAAGGGAGCCTGAGGGTGCATATCCGCGCCTTGCGGCGGAAGCTCGAAAATGACGACGAGCATCCTTCCTTCATCGTAACCGAGCCGGGCGTCGGGTACAGGCTGCCGCCTCCCGATCAAGGCTGACCCCGGGCGAAACCGGATGCGGTCGCGATGATTTCCGCCATTTCGCCATGAAAAAACCCGCCGGGGCAACCGGCGGGTTTCAGTCATTCATGCAATAATTGCGCTACGCGGCGCGCGCGGCTCCGCGGAAGTTCACTCTTCCTCGGCTTCGGCGGTCCTGAATGCCTGCGCGGCCTTGATGACGTCCTCGGCGATCTTGCCCGTGATGGGGGCGTAATGTGAGAAATCGACTTCGAAGGATGCGGTTCCCGAGGTCATCGAGCGCAGGTCGATCGCGTAGCGAAGGAGTTCGGCCTGGGGAACCTGGGCGTCGACTTCGATGATGCCGCCGCCGAGGGGATTTTGCCCGGAGATCCTGCCCCGCCTGCCGGAGAGATCCGACATGACGTCGCCAAGGTTCTTTTCCTCGGCGAAAACCTTCAAATCCATGATCGGCTCGAGGAGGACGGGGTTGGCCGACTTCGTCGCCTCGCGGAAGGCGCCGCGCGATGCGATTTTGAAAGCCATTTCCGACGAGTCGACGGGATGTTCCTTGCCGTCGGTTATGGAGGTTTTGACGTCGACGACGGGATATCCGGCCACGATGCCGTTCTCCATAGCCTGATGGATGCCTTTTTCTATGCCGGGGATGAAGCCGCGCGACACCGATTGTCCGAACAGCTTGTTCTCGAATTGGTACCCCGTGCCCCGCTCGAGAGGCTCGACCTCGAAGACGACGCGCGCGTACTGGCCGTGGCCTCCGGTCTGCTTCTTGTGGGTATACTCGGCGCCCGATTTCTTGGTTATGGTTTCGCGGTAGGCGACGCGCGGAATCCTCGTCTCGGCGGCGATCTTGGCCTGATTCTTGATCTTGTCGAGGATCATGTTGATCTGCAGCTCGCCCATGCCGGCGATGACCGTCTCTTTCGTCTCGCCGTTGAAGTTGACCTGGAAGGTGAGGTCTTCCTCCGCGGCTTTGTAGAGCATCTCGTTGAGCTTGTCCTCTTCCTTCTTGTTGGCGGCGGAGATGGCGATGAGGTGGACCGGCGTGGGAAGCTTGAGCGGCTTGTAGGCGAAGGGCTTTTCCATCGCCGAGATGGTGTCGTTCGTCTTCAGGGTGGCCGATTTCGTGATGAGGCCGATATCGCCGGCGGCGAGGGCGGGGACTTCCTCGATTTTCTTGCCCTGGGCGGTATAGACCTTGGAAAGGCGTTCCCTGCGCCCATCGCGAACATTGATCACTTCAAGGTCGGGCGCGAGAGTGCCCGTGATCACCTTGAGGAAGGAGAGCCGGCCGGAGAACTGGTCGATCTGGGTTTTGATGATCATGGCCGTGGCGGGCTTGGTCGGATCGACCGAAATCTGCTGCACGTTGCCATCGGCATCGACGATTTCCTCGCTGCCATGGAAGAGCGGATTCGGCGCCATCGTGGCGATGAACTCGAGGAGGGCGGCGGTGCCGACGTTCTTGAGGCCCGATCCGGCGAAGGCGGGGACGGCCTTGGCCTGGGCGAGCGCGTTGCGGAGTCCGGCGACGATGTCTTCCTGGCTGAGCTGGCCTTCGTCGAGGTACTTTTCCATGAGCTCGTCGGAACCCTCGGCGGCGGCTTCGCAGAGCTGCTGCCGGGCTTCCTCCACGGCGTCAGCGTACTCGGCCGGGATGGCGGCGATGGTCTCCTTCTGATCGCCGCTCGCGGGCTTCAGATAGGCTTTCTGGTTGATGACGTCGATGACGCCCTTGAGTTCGAGGCCTTCGCCCATGGGGATGGTGACGGGCACCGGGGCGATCTTGAACTTGTCTTTTATATCTTCGAGCGCCGCAGCGTAGTTGGCGCGATCCTCGTCCATGCGCGTGACGAAAACCATGCGGGGCTTTGATCGGGAATCGAGGTTCCTCCAGAGCTTGATCGTCTCAATCTGGACGCCCGACTTGGCGTCGATGAGGATAAGCGCGCTCTCGCACGCCCTGAAGGCGAGAATGACTTCTCCGACGAAATCGGAGGAACCCGGGGCGTCGATAAAGTTGATCTTCGTATCGCGGACCGTGAGGTGCGTCAGCGACGAGCGGACTGATATCTTGCGCGCGATTTCGTCTTCGCCGAAATCGCTTACGGTTTTGCCGGATTCTATGGTTTCAGGCTTTGATATCGCTCCGCCCTGGAAGAGGAGGTGCTCGAGGAGCGTAGTCTTGCCGGTACTCCCGTGCCCGGCTAAGGCGACGTTTTTGATGTGATCGGTGGCGAACGACATAGTAACTCCTTGCAGGGTGGCTGGTCTCGTAATCCTTATGAATTTATAAGGAGGCCGGAGTATTATAAATCACTTTCACACGGTGTCAACAGTCGTACTTGACAAAACATATATTGACAATGGCTTCAATTTTGGACTAGCGTGTTCGAGCTTTCGGGATGTAGCCTAGGGGCTAAGGCGTCTGCTTTGGGAGCAGAAGATCGGCGGTTCAAATCCGCCCATCCCGACACCTGGGATCATAGCTCAACTGGATAGAGCAGCTGCCTTCTAAGCAGCAGGTCGGGGGTTCGACTCCCTCTGGTCCCATTGTACTGTAAAGAATTATTTCTTTGCCCTTGCTCGGGTGTGAGAAAAAAATGAGAAAACCCTTTTATATGCATCGCCGAAACGGCATTTTCTACGTCGAATTCCGGGATCCGGGGACCGATGAAATCCTCCCCGCCCGGTCATCTGGTCTGAAGAATAAAACGGCCGCGGAGCGCTGGGCGAACCTCGAGCTTGACCTCCTTCTCCGCTTCGCTCGGTACGGGGATATGTCCTTCGGCGACTGGGCGAAGAAGTTCTACCAGGAGAAGGGTTGCCCGCATCTCACGCGCGTCCTGGCGGAGGGCGGTCGCTGTTCGGATAAGACCAAGTATCAAAACCGCGCCATGATCGAGGACTACATCCTCCCGGATCCCGTCTGCTTTATGCGCGTGTCCGAGGTAGAAAAGCCGGACGCCCTCGGCTTCCGTAATCGCCTCCTCGACGACGTCGGCGCCTGTCGGACCTCCCAGCTGGTCTTCGGGATTTTCCACACCATGTGCCTGGAGGCGGTGATCTACGGGCTCTCGGATGTCGATGCCTGCTTCGGGTTGAAGCGGATCTCCTACGATGTCGTCGAACGGCGCGCGCTCACCTTTGACCAAGTCGTGAAGCTCCTTGCGCCTTCGCTCTGGGATAACCTGGTCCATTGGCGGATGACGGTTTGTTCGGTCCTCACCGGGATGAGGGCTGGCGAAGTCCGGGCGCTCCAGTGGGAAGACCTAGACCCTGTCGCTGGGCTCGTCTACGTCCGGCACAATCTTCCCGGCGAGGTTGGCGCCGAAAGGATGACCAGCCCGAAATGGGGAAAGGAGCGGACCCTGCCGTATCCGGCCGTCCTTCAGAAGATCCTGGAGCCTGACCGCTCTGACGGCTTCGTGTTCAGCTGGAAGGGTATGCCTGCCGGCTATCATCGCTGGCTGGATAGCTTTTCCAAGGTCGCCGCCGCCGCCGGCGCCGATGGTGCTACGCTCCACTCCCTGCGCCATTCGCTCCATACCATGCTCCGCGGTAATGGGATCCCTGCGGATCTCCTTCGAGCGTCCTTCGGCTGGTCTTCGGAAGGGACGCAGGAAGAATACACTCACCGCGATCTGTACGACCTCGGGCCGCAACGGCTCATGATCGATAGCCTTTTCTCAAACCTGGAGGTGCCTGATGTTCGATGACGACGTCTTCTCTTTCGCGGAGTCCGACAATCTGGACGAACTCGAGCATGGCCTGGTCTACCTTGAGGGCCTTGCGGACCGGATCCAGCTGGTGCAGGGGCTCACCATCCTTCGAATCGAAAACTCGGGAATGTGGCGCCGGACCCACGAGACCCTGCGGGAGTATCGGATCGACCAGGTTGCTCGCCTGGGGATCCCGAAGCAGACCATCTCGGATAAGCGGAAAATCGCCCAGGGCTATCTCGCCTGCCGCGACCTCTTGAAGGACGTCTCGCTTCGTGGCAGAGTCTCCAAGCTCCAGGATCTTCCCGATGTGGTGGATGCCGTTGGTCAGAAGGTTGGCATGGACCTGTTCATGAATTCTTCTGCGCGGGAATGGCAGGACAAGGTCCGGGATATTCGTGCGGCGCGTGGCCCGCACTAAAAACGGGCCAACGCGTCCGCTCGGGGATCGTTCGGCGATCGATCGACGATCCCTTTTATTTATTTATTTATTTATTTATTAGAGCGAGCGATCGTCGAGCCTTCGTCGAGTATTCGTCGAGCGTTCGTCGAATCATCGCCGAATGAAAAGCGAAGCGATCAAAAGCACTACCAGGGAAACAATTACAACCCTTGCCGTCGTCAGTTCCTTCTCAATTCTGGCCTTTTCCGCTTCGATTCTCGCTTTCTCGGCGTAGCAGTTCGTCAATAATTCGGAGAGCTTCGTCTGCTCCTCCTCTTGCCCGCTCTGCGCTGTCTTTAATGCCGCGATTTGCCTGTTCAATTCCTCCGATTGCCTCGTGATAAAGTCCAGCTCCGCTTCCAAGGACAGGATCCTGTCGCGTAGCCTGGTCAACAATTCGCTGGAGGGTATCCCCTCGAATTCGCTCCTGGGCGATGCCTGCGGCGCGTCCTGCGCGATAGCCGAAGAAGGCGCCAAGGCCAAGAAGAAGCAGAGCCACAATCCCCACGATCGTCGTCTTCGTCTTCGCATTCATTCGCCCTCCTTGAGCGATTTGGCCGCCTGGACGACCTCCTTGATCTCCTGGGTCGTCGTCAGGATCGGGTAAACGATCGAGGCCACGGTGGTGGCGACGCCCGCCCAGAAAGCCCATTGCGAGTCCTTCGCCGCGGCGATCCCGAAAAGCACCAGGCTGGCGAGGACGTAGGCCGCCGCGTAGAGCCGGCGGCTACTCTTGTCTCCGTTCTTCTCCTGCAGGAAGCCGCTCACAGGTATTCCTTCGGGTCGATCCTGGCCGCGTAATCGTCGAGCTTCTTGTAGCTGTGGTGGATCTCCCAGTGGACGTGGAGTCCCGTGGGGCCGGAGACCTGGCCGGCCGCTCCGACTGGCGCCAGGACGTCTCCTGCTTCGACCTCGAGCTTCGCCGTCCGCATCAGGTGCGCCGGCCATTGTCCGAATGCCGCCGTCTCGATGTAGTCCTGGTACTTGAAGTGAGCCGTGGCCTTCGCGCTCCCGTCCAGGATCGCCTCGGGGAAAATATGGCAGAGGAGGTGGAGGCGCTGGCTTTTATGCTCGATGATCGCAATGACCCCGCCGTAGATGTCCTGGAAGTAATCGCGCCAGGGGATGTCCGCTATAAAGCTCTTTTCCTTTGCCGCCCACGCCCCGCCTGGGATCCGGTAGATGACGAAGCCCTGGGCTATCCCGTCCACCGGGCTCCGCACCAGGCCGTCTCCTCCGGCGACGTCATACGCCCCGTGGACGTGCCATCGCTTCTCTGGCGGGAGGGTGAGCGGGCGCATCTCGGAGAATCCCGTGGTGATGGTTCCGTTCCGTATCACGTTCATCCTAGCACTCCTGCTGTTTATCGATCTTGGCTTCGATCTTCTCTAGGGCGGCCAGAATGTGCTTTACGTCCTTTTTGATCTCAGCCGTATCGATCTGCAAATCCTGGCTGTCGTCTTCGAGCTTTGCGATCCTTTTCTTGGCGTCATCGAGGTCTCTCTTGAGCTGTTCCTGCTCCTGCTGGCGCTGGCCTTCTTTCACTTGTGCCTCCCGCTTCATGTCTTTGAGTTGTGAAAAGGCGAACAAAGCGCCCAAGACCACGGCAACGTTGGCGAGGATGTTCCAAACTTCGGCCATCATTTTATTTCTCCGAGGGTGAGCCGTCCGAACGGCGGGATCTTCGCCCACTCGGTCTGCCCGTTGTGCCAGATTCTTATCTCGATCTCGCGCGGGAGGACGTTCTCGACGGTGACCGGGCCTTTCCTGGTTTCAAGGTGGTAGAGCTGGTCGCCAATCCTGAAACCGTCAAGGCTCTGGATGATGTAGTTCTCTTTGGCGATATCCGAAAAGCTCACCGGGATCTCGTGTATTTCGAGACTGCATCCGGCGATCAGGACCGCTAGGATCAATGCGAAAAGTGCCTTTTTCATGGCTCCTCCTTATGGCTCCTTCGGCCAGTTTATTTCGAACGGGAATCCAGGCTGTTGTGGGACGTCCCGGAGATCCTGGATGTACTGGAGTAGTGGCTCGGTCGCCTCGGTTTGCTCTACTCCAAGCTGGTGCTGATCCCAGCATCTTTCGACGCGCCAGCGGACGGCCGCTATCAGCCTGTCGCGCTTTTCTCTGGCTTCTCGCTCGGCCCTTTCCCTCTCCGTCTCGATCGAGTCGAACCTGGCACGGTATTCCTCGATAGTTATTTCTTCTTCAACGAGGAGGCTGGGATCTATCCCGTTCGCCTCGGCGCGTCGGAGCATCTCTCCCTCTTCTGCATCTCGGAGCATTTCGTGGAGCTCCCCGGTTTCCTTCCAGCAGGAAATTCGCATCTCTCCTCCTACGACCAGAAAGTCGAAGCCGAGTTGGCGCCAGAAACGCCAAGACATCGAATATAGGAACCGACTGCACTAGCGCTGGTTCGGAGCTTATAGTTCCCCGGCGCCAAGACCGTAAATTTTGCGTTGTAGTAATCGCCTTGAACATGATTTATATACGCCCCGCCATATCGCGCGTCGAGGTAAAAACTGGCACCCTCTCCCGTCGTTGAAAGGTGGCAGAGTATCGTCTTATAAACCGTAAAGGTTATTCCAGCTGTGGCTGTGGTACTTTTCGTTCCAAGCGGAGCGGTGTCGTCATCGATGGCATAGCAGTCAACGCGGGACGGGGTCGCCACGGCGCACGAGAAGTTGCCGGTCAGGGCGGCTGACGCAGCCGCGATCGCTCCTGAAAGGCTCAAGCTCGCGCCACCGAACTGTCCGACGCCTGAAATGTTCCCGCCAGCCATTGAGAGCGCTCCGGCCAGGTAGAGCGCCCTGGAAAGGAAAAGGTCACGGAATCGGTTGGTGTCAGCTCCGATGTCGTAGGTGGCTCCGGCCTTCGGGACTATGTGCTTGGTCGCTATCGACGCGAGTTGCGCGAGGAACGTCACCGACCCTGAAACCTTATAGAATCCGTCTGCCGCTCCCTCAGCGGTAATCGAGAAGACCAGCTTTGTTCCACCGCTATGGGTTATGAGCGCTCCACCTCCTTGGTAGGTCAGCGCGGTGACGGTTCGGGAAGTCCCGTCGATCGTCATGCTTCCCGTCACTGCTCTCGCCACTCCTGGGGTGAATCCTGAAACCGCGTTGACGAAATTCGTGCCAGCCGCGTAGAGGAGGTTCAATCCGCTAGCGTAGCTGTTCGGGGAGGTGATTGCTAAAGATTTCGCGCTCGTGTAGAACGCCTGGTATGGGACGTAAAAGACCGAGAAAGGGCTCGCGGAATTGGCGAAAATCACGCATTGCGGATGGGAGTATTTTGCTGTGGTGGTGACGGTTATAGCGTATGGATCTCCCCAGAGGGTGTCCTTCTGCCATCCGTGGATGTAAAGCGAAACAGTATCTCCAGCATTGAGCGCTCTAGTTACCTCAACGCCTCCAGCCTCGGTGATTCCGTCGAAAAGGAGCGTCCCATTGACCGACCAATCGGCGACGGTTACTCCGTACAAAATGCTGTTTTTATAATATCCGTAATGCTTGCAGAAGAATTTGTAAGTTCCGGCGACGGTGACTGTGTAATTATAGGTGGTCCCGTCCAGGCTTTGGCCTGAAAAGTCGACAGCCTTGAAGTCTCCCGCGGCCGATCGTCTCGATGCCTGGTTTACCGTGATCCCGAGAGCCGTTCCTGCGCACGTTACCAGGGCTCCGTCTACTGCGATCGAGGAGAGCGCGTTGTAAAGGTCGCCGCCGAACCATCGAGTCGCCGAATCAAAGGTGACGGGGGATCCAGTCTGCTGATCGAGCGTCTGAAGGGCGTCGTGTACCAGGGATCCGTAGAGCGTGGCCTGGTAGAGCTCGGCCAGGACTGCTTTGATTTTCCCGTTGGAGCTAGTGAATTTGAATCCCGCCATTGGGACTCCGTCGGCTCCTTCGGCATAATTGCTCGATCGGATAAGGCCGAGCGCGTCCATGATGATTTCTCGCGCGGTGAGCGCCGCGATCGCCGCGTTCGAGGAGACCAGGTTTTTTATGTAGGTCATAGTGTCGGCGTTCGGGTTGGCCGCGTAGATCGTATCCGCGTATGCAAATATGTCTTTGGTCGCTCGCGCGATGTTCCCTGCGGTATTCCCCATTCCCCACTTCACCGTTTCTTCGTTGAATGCATACAGGTTTCCCGGTGTCCAGGTGAGGCCGTTTCCGTCGGTGGTCTGGGTTCCGATGTAGAGGACAGTGTCGCCGGTGACGTAGCCGTTCGTCCCTGGTATCGCGCTGACTGCGCCCTGGTGGACCGAAAGCGGTACCGCGTCACGCTTTTTCGTGATGGTAATGGTGGAGCTGAAGGATCCACATGTCGCCGTGATGGTGAAGGTATCCGCCGCGGCGGTGACATTGTCCGGGGTGAGCGTCTTGGAAAGGTCGCCCGTGGGAAGGACCACGCCGGCGCTGGCCGACCAGGTCACTGCATCGGTCAGGTTGGTGCGCTCAATGGCGAGGCTGATGCTCTGGCCGCTCTTGGCGACGCCCCAGTGGTAGTATTCGAAGGCCGAAAGGCTGGTCTTCAGGAAGAAGGTCTGGGCAGGGGCTCCTGGCGATCCTGGGTTTCCAGGACTTCCAGTCGCTCCCTGCTTGACCTTGGCGACTTCAAACCGCTTCGTGAGGTTCGAGAATCCGGCCCTGGTGGCCGTGAAGTCCACGTATCCAGAGTCGACGGAAAGGGCCGAAACGGTGAAGGTCTTTCCCGCGAGCGTTCCGTCCAGCCCGCTGGATTTGACGACCGAAACCGCCCAGAGGCTGGATTCGTCCACGCCTCCGCGGTTGACGGAGAGCGTGGTGACCGCCGCCGCAAAGCTGGACACCACGCCCGAGGCGTCGGCGGGTAGGGCGCATCTGTCCAGGGACAGTACTGCTACCGGGGAGTCGTTCTGGTCGAAAAGGGTAATCTGTCCGGTTCCTACCACGCCCATGCTTTCACCTCGTCAGTAGTTGGGGTTGTTCGCGTCGACAAAGACGTTCGCGAGCCCGTCCACGTCGTCGCCCGTGATCGCCTGCGCCGTCGCTCCCGTGGTCGTCTTCTGGCCTGCGGTCGCTCCGTTCCCGGTGTAGACCCACAGCTTGCCGCCGGCAAACTGGTTCAGGGTCGGGGCCACGGCCGAGAATCCGTTCAGCGGGGAGCGGATCACCGTGTTGGTCGTAGTGGACCCCGAGCCGACCTCGAGGGAGAGGATGGTCAGTCCGTCGGCGGTGATCACGCGGATGACGTCGCCCGCGCTCAAGGCCGAAGCCAGGGCCGCGTGGGTGAAGTTTCCGGTGATGCCGGCGGTGTTGGCCGAGATCGCTTTGGCCGCGCTCGTCCTGGCGGTGTCGATGAAACCGGACTTCGATCCGTCCTTGGCGTAAATCTTCCAGGTGAAGGTGTAGGCGCTGATGTCCGCGACCTTCGTCCCGCCGTACCAGACCTCGGGGGTGTAGTTGTTCGTTCCGTTGCCGTTCTGGAACACCTGGGATCCGTTGATCTTGACGTCGTAGGGGTCGGAAACGTCATAGACCTGGAAGTACGCCTGGTAGATGTTCCCGTCCTGGTCTTTGGCCTGAACCATGAAAAGGCCGATGTCGGAGACCGCATCCTCGCGGATGACGATGCTTTTAACATCCGCCCAGGCGTTGTTCGCCGGGTTAGAAGCCGCTCCTCCGGCCGTGGTCTTGAAGCTGATCTTCCCGCCGGTAACGAGGGCATGGTCGGCGTCAAGCTGGCTGTTGGCGTCGTAGGGGCTCACGAACCAGCGGTAGGTAACACTGGAGTCATCGACTCCTCCAACGCGCATAAGGTCGGCCGCGACCTCGGCGGTGTTCCTCGATCCCGATGGAGCGTTCTCGATGACCATCTGGCCGCGGGTGAGGACGTAGACCGCGTTCGATCCTGCCTTCACCACGTTCAGGGTGATCATCGCATTGACGTGGGTAACGAGGCCGGTGACCGGGTCGGTGTAATCGCCCTCGAAATAGACCGAGTATGCGGGGCTCGCGGGGTCGATGTTCGTGGACTTGTTGACGGTGGAGACGTTCGTGCCGAGGTCGCTCCCGCCGAGCGTGGTTCCCCACTTCCTGTTCGCAAGGTTCCCGACGACGTTCACGCCCTTGACGTAGACGTAGGCCGTCAGGACGTTGGCCGCGGACGACCAGTCCGGGTTGTACGAAACGGCCGCCTCGTCCTTGGTGTAAACCTGGGACAGGCCCTTGGACGCCGCGATGAAAGCGGTTACCGGGGCCGCGTCGTTGTGATCGTAGAGGGTGATCTGCCCAGTCGCTACAACGCCCATAGATTCCTCCTATTCGGAAATTTCCAGGGTGTATGTGGCCCTGGCGTATATCGTGTCCGTCGTCACTTCGACGGTCCGGTATCCGGTCTGATGGTTGAGGTTCCACACCGCGTCTTCGCTGGTGGGGAAGAATGATTTTCTGGTCCATTTGAAGGCTGAATCGGGGAGGTCGTTCGTTACCTCCACTCCGTTCCTGAAAGCTCGTCCTATGAGGGTTGTGGTGGCGCTTTGGCCTGGTCGGAACTTGTCGCCGTTGGTGCTTTCGACGACGACCGTCATGTTTGCCCGGACGCACCAGAGCCAGTCGCCCTGGACAAACTCTCCGGGGCCTCGATCGGTGGCGGATTGGTACAGGATCCCGTCGGCGATCCAGAGATCTCCGCGGCGGTACGGTCCCACGGGCTGGTCGAAGAAGACCCTGGAGGTTGCTTCGACGATCGTGGCGACGGTCCCGGAGGCGAGGTTTTCCCTGGCGGTGTAGTAATTCTTGAATCGAAGCTCGATCTCGTCCTTGTCGATCGCCGTTGAGGTCGTCATGTCCACGAGGATCCCGGCCGGCCCGTTGAGGATCGTGTTCAAAGCCTGGTATGCGGCCTCGTAGTAGATGATCTCTTGGCTCTGTGTGTTTAGGCCGGCGTCGATCGCGCGCTGGCGGACGATCGGGTATTCCGTCTCGATCTCGGCCCACTTCTGCCGGAGGATCTTCTTGTCGGAGACGTCGGCGATCCCATCGGCCACGAGCCCTTCGAGGAAGGAGTCAAGGTCGGCGCGCACTGTCTGCGCATCGACCCTGGTCCTTTCCAGCTGAGTCGTGATGGTTTCTATCCCGGCGTTTTTCAGCTCTCCGAGGATCTCGACGTTCCCGATGAACGTCTTATCCCCTTCGATCTGTTCTAGCAGTTCGGCCATTGGTCCTCCGGTCCTAACGTTCGGACTTTCTGCCGATGAGCGCGCCGGCGTCTCCGCCGATCACTCTCAATCCTTCAGAAACTCCGCTAACCGGGGCGCCCGCCAGCATCCCAAGGCCGCGACCCACTTTCTCAAGTGCGGGGCCGATGTCGTCGTCCCCGGAAAGAGAATAGAGCCCGTCCATAAATTGGGCAATACCGGGGATCGCGCTATCGGCAAACCGGGTTGATTTTTCTCCGGTGATCGCCCGCTTCATGATCCTCGTCACTTCCTCCCCGATCAGGGGGATGCTGTCGGTTGCCTGGGTTATCGCCCAGAACGCGTATCTCTTTGCCTTCTCCTCGTCCGGCTCATCGTCCTCCGGCGGCCTGGAAACCATCGCCTGCAGGAGCGTCCCTGAAATGATGTATGCGACCGCTATGCCGATCGCCTGCTTCATCTGGTGCGCCTTCACCGCGGCCGGGATGTCGTACCGTATGTTTTGGTAGACAACATTGAGCGCCTGGGTGAACTGGAATATTACTTGACTGGCCGGATTCTTGTTCCGGTACACCGGCGCGAGGTCGACGCTCCGGCTCGTCGGCTGGGTCATGAGGATGATGTCGTCGGCCTTCTCCATTGCCTTCTGGTGGTCGCCGTTGAACTCCTCGAGGGCCTTGTTGTAGATCGCCCTCCATCCGATCGCCACGCTCGAACGGTCTGCCCACTCGAGCCCCTTCATCCCCATCTCTTGGACGTTCTTGCTGAACTGCCCGAGCTTGGTTTTCGCGTCGGCGTTCTTGATGGCCTCGTTCACGATCGAGAAGGACCGATTCTTGAGGACCGTGGAGAGGCTTTCGGTTTCGGCGATGTACTGGACCGGGTTCACCATCATCTTCGCCGCCTCGACGAAAAGCCCAGGGCCGGCGTAGGGGAGGGCGGGCCAGGGGCTCGTGACCAGCTGTTTCATCACGGAGCTGACCCTGAATCCCAAGTACGCGGCGCCCAGGTTCCCGCGCAGCATTTGCAGGGCTTCGTCCTGCCACTTTCGGTGCGCCGCCTCGGTCGGGTTCTTTACCTCGGTGAGGTATTCCTTCAGGTATTCCGCGCCCTTCGCTCCGAAGGTGTTCTTGACCTTTTCGAGGACCGCCCTGTCGAGGTAGACCGCATCCAGCTCGCGGCCGTACTTGGCGAAGGCCATGTAATGCTCTTGCCCTTCGATGCTCTTGAGCCAGGTTCCCAGGAGGTCCATCTGCGTCTCGCCCTGGTTCCAGGGGGATATCCCTATTCGCTCCTTGGTGAATCCGTTTCTCGGCGGCCGGCGGAGTCCTCCCACGCGGTCCATCGCATCTCCGGCGATCTGGACATCGACCGGCTGGTCGCTGACGCCCTTTCGGAGAATGGGGAAGTAATGCTCGAGCTGGACCATCTCCTTGTTCTCGACGTCGGCCACCACTTCCGCGAGCCTCGAGCCCGCCTCCTGGGCGTCCTTCTCGAAAACGTCATCGAGGAGAGCCCAGTCGGATTCGTCGAGCTTCTCGTTGATGGCCGCGGTGAGGGCCGCGAACTTGATGCCGGCTTTCTGTTCCATCTCCTGGTATGCGAAGTCCTGGCCCTGCTCGCCCTGGCGCGCGATCTCGCGGTAGTGGTTTTTCTCATCCTCTGAGAAGAAATTCCCGTAGAGGAGCGCCTGGCGGCTGTACTCGTCGCGGAATCCCAAGGCGAGCGCCATGAGGTCGCTTTTCCGCAGGACCGCGTCGGAGTCGTTCTTTCCTGCCTGGGGAATGGTGACGATCTCCTCGTACCAATCCTTCGGGTCGTGTCCCGTCGCGGCGATCGCATCAAGGACGGCCTTCTGGCGCCTGGTGCGGTTGTCCACTTCGGTGCGGTAGTGGCGGTTCATCTCGTGCCAGGCGAATTCGACGTTCGTGCCGTCCACGCCTCCGTCCATGTCCCGCAGGAAGCGGCGCGCGCTCTTGAAGGCGTACTCGAAGGAGAAGACCTTGTCCTTGACGATGTCGAGCATGGTCTTGGTCGCGTCAGGGCCTTCGGCGTCCTTGTAGCTTCGGTTCGCCATGAGCGATTTCTCGACCGCGGTCCTCATCGCCTCGGCGACTTGCTGGCGCTCGTTCTCGATCTGGATCTGCGCCTCGCGGCCGATCTTCCGCAGGGTGGTGACCTTCTGGTGGGCCTCCTCCCACATCGAGAGCGGGATCTCGCGCCGGCTCATCGCGGTGAACCTGGCGAGCCAGTCAGAGCTCACGATCTTCGCCACGGCCGGATCCTGGGTTGCCTTCTGAATGATGCCCTGGATCCTCTCGTTCTGCGCGTCCGCCAGAGCCACGTCGTCTCCGGCTTCTATCGCAGACCGTTCCTTCGCGGAGGTCTTGCTGTCGTACTTGTGCTGGATGACCGCCTGGATCGCGGAGATCGCCTTCTTGTACTCGACGTTCGCCGACTTGGCAGGCTCTCGGAGGGTTTGCTCGATGATCTTCTTCCGGTACGCGCGAAGCTCGCGGAGGGCCTTCTGCTCGGCGGACTTGTTCTTGTACTCCTCCTGGAGCTTTGTCCTCTCCTCCAGCTTGGCCATGTAGGTCTGCAGATCCTGGTTCGTGCGGTATCCGTCGGCGGAGACGAGCTTCGGCTTCAGCTCTGCCATCTTCGCGGCGGACTCGGACCTGGCCCTCACGACTCTGGCGTCCGGGTTCTTGCCGGCGGCGTGTGCCTGGTCGATCTGCTCCTGGGAGAATTCGTTTCGGCGCTTGGCTTCCTCGTACTGGCGGTTGATCTCCTGCCAATCGCGGGCCTCGACCAGCTTCTGCCTGATCGCTTCGCGGCGAGCCTCGAGCTGTTTCCGCTGGGATTCGAGCGCCGGCGGGATGTTCTCCTTGTCGTCGATGTACCTGGTGATCCTCTTGATGATCCGGTCGATCTGCTTGTCCGTCTGCGCCAGGGTCATCCTCTGCTCGGCGATCCTCTTGGTGCTGGAGTCGAGGGTTGCCTCTTGGATCTTGATCTCGGACTCGAGCGCCTGAATCTTCGCCTTCGCGGCTTTCCGCTCGTTCTCGACCTTTACCACGTAATCCTTCGTGGACTCGTCCAGGTTGATCTTGCCGCTCCTGATGGCCAGGGACATTTCCTTGTCTCGGACCTTCTCGGCCAGCTCGCGCTTCTGCGAGATGCTCATCGTGGCGTCGATCTCGGGATCCTGGATGTCGGCGTACTTTTCCTTCGTCGCGCCGGCGGCGATCTTGGCGAGCCCTTCGTCTCCCATGAGCTTGGCGTAAATCGTGGCGTATTCCTCGGGGTTCTTCGCTATGATGCCGTAGACCGATCCGATGAACGCCCTTGATGGTACTCGGTTCTTCGCGCCAACGGCGAGCGCCGCGGCCGTGACCGGGCCGGCGATCTGCTTCCTGATCTCGTAGGCTTCGTCGCGAGCCTTGGCCCAGACTTCCACTTCCTCCTGGTCTGCCCAGGGGCCTGGCTTGGAGTCTTCAACCTGGATCACCTGTTCGTAGATCGCGCGCAGGAATTCGCGCAGGCCCTTGAATTCAGTGTTCTTGAGGCTCGTGAGCCATCCCTCCAGGGACGCGGGAGCCTGCTTCTCCGGGGAGGTGAGGGCGTCGTACTGCTCCTTGTACCAGGCGAGCTTCTTCTCCGTGGGGAGGTCGGGGATTCCCCAGGATCCTTGGTCGATGAACGGAGCCTCGAAAAACTCGACAATCTCGTCGAAGCTCTGGCCCTGGGCGATGGCCTGCTTCATCTCCTCGAGGAAGTGCGGACTCTCCGGCGCTTCGCCCTGGTAGAGCGTCCTGCGCTTGATCTCGACCGCGCTGTCCTCGAACATGACGTAATTCATCCCCTTTTGGCCGCGGCCTCCGGTGAGGAACGCGACCGGGTACTGGATCCCGTCGAATCCGGCGCGGTAGAGGAAGTCCGACGCGGCGCGCGGGCCTTGCCCGTCGCCTATCTCCTCGCCGTTCCTGTCGAACCAGTTGTAGTCGTTGAGGGTTTCCGCTATGGCTTTGTAGACTCCTGCTCCGGTTTCGTCGTCGTCGAATTGGGCGAGCGTTTCCGTCATCCTCTCGTACATTTCCGGGTCGTATTCGTCCGACTTCATCCCCTCGACCGCGCGCGTAATCGCCGCGACCTGGTCGGAATAGAGCGGCTGGTCCCAGCGCATGAGCGTGTTCTGGAGCGGTGCGTTCTCATCGACGGATGACTTTACTGTTTCGTGCAGGAGGTCGGTGACGCCGGCTCTTTCCAGGTACCTCTTGAGTGCCTTCTCGTTCCCGTTGAACATCTGCTCTTTGAGGTATTTATAAAGGCCCTCCCCAGTATTTCCGTATTCGTCGTATTCCTCGAGGATGTTGTCGGCGACATTCTCGATGAATCCCTCCATGAATTGAGGGATGTTTTCGTCTTCCCCTGCTTCTCCTTTCCAGTAGTCCCATACATCTCCAGCGCCAAGCACGCTCTCGAATTCTTCTTGCTCCCAGTTATTGACTACCCAGCTCATCGCTTCTTCTCGGAGCTTTTCGACGTCGGATTCTTGGACTGGCTTGCTCCATCCTTTCGGCTCAACGATTGCTCTTTCGCCAGGGTTCTCTCCGCGCAGGGTCAGCTCGGCGTTGTACATGAACCGGCCGCCAACGAAGGCGACGGCTCCCTCGTCTTTCGCGGCATCGATCATTCCATCGATGGCTTCCGCGTAGGCGAGCTTTGTCTTCGCGTCTGGGTCGAAGGAGGACTCGTACTTGTACTTGGCGATGGTGTCCTCGATCGCCTTCTGTGCCGCCGGCAGGATCGCGTCGCTGTGCTTCTGGAGCTTTTCTTCGGGGTTGAAAAAGTCGACTTCCGCACCATCGAGTTCATCTCCTGAAAGGATGGCGACATCCAGACCTAGTTCTGAAATCCTGCGCTTGAGCGCCTTGTTGAATTCGTCGGTCGCCTCTTTGGCGAGCGAAAGGTTGGCCCCAGTGAACGTCCCAGGCTCAAAGTCTCCGACGTCTTCGAGGGCTTCTGCCGTGGATTGCACCGACCACTTTTCGCCAGATGTGTCGCCGAGCGTGGTGCGAAGGTATCCTTCGGATCCGAGCCTGTCCGAGTATTGAGTCTTTGCGACTTTCTGGCTCTCGGTGAAGTAAAGGCCCCAGCCGTATGCCTGGGCTCCTTCTCCGGCGCCGATCCATGCGGAGTCGAATTTTCCGAATCCGTGGCCTGACCCGTGGTATACGCTCTTGCCTTGGGAGAGGATGTCGTTCGGCCGGATGTGGCGCTTGATCACCACGCGCTTCTTCGTTACCTTTTCGTCTGCCGCTCCCGATGGCCGAGGCCCGCCATCGGCTCGC
>MTLD01001346.1_pt1 | contig 29677 bp, 28 predicted proteins | sample 1982471 | NCBI WGS metagenome assembly MTLD01 (sample SAMN05712604, study PRJNA340218) | biofilm metagenome | isolation source: sample SPM anode biofilm adapted to -50 mV | place: USA | collected 2012-02-03 | reverse complement strand
ACAATAAAGAACCCGCATAACTGTTGCACTCGTCGTGCATCGAATCCGGCTTATATAGCAGACAATATTCTGAACCGCAAGTTCCATGCAGATTGTCCTAATGAAAAATGGTTGACTGATGTAAGTGAGTTTAAATATTTTGAAGGTCCAGTCATGCGCAAGCTTTATCTGAGTGCCATATTGGATCTCTATGATCGCAGAATTGTGTCGTTTGTAGTGCGCGACCATAATGATAACCGGCTGGCGTTTGATACGTTCGATGCAGCAATAAAAGCAGAACCAACCGCACATCCACTGTTTCACAGCGATCGCGGATTTCAGTATACGAGCCTCGGATTTCGCAATAGACCCGTCAAACAGGAAATGACACAAAGCATGTCTCGCGTAGCCCACTGCATTGACAATGGGCCCATGGAGGGCTTCTGGGGAATACTAAAGCGCGAGATGTACTATGGCCGGAAATTCACCAGCAGAACCGAATTGATACATGCAATCCGTAGCTATATTCACTACTACAACTTTGACCGGTTACAACGAAAACTGGGTGTTATGACACCTTGTGAATACCACGAACATTACAAGGCTGCATAGGGAAAACAGCCCATCCAACTGGATGAGCTGTAAAGAAAATCTTTATGTTTTTAATTGTCCTATCTAGGGGGAGCATATCATTCCTTGCGACTCTCCTTTTTTGTTCTGAAACAAGAGAGAGAACCAATGCGTTCCGAAGATGTGCTATACTGCGCCTAAAAGGGGGGCGCACGATGAACGTTTTTTCTATGGAGCAATTGGGCTTGACCGAGGCGCAGCGAGAGGCCGCGGGTGAGTTGACGCAGCTTGGCCGCGTGGCGGCGCAATATCGAGATGGCTATACGGTGTTAACCGCGACGGGAGAGCGGTCGGCGGTTGTTGCCGGGCGGCTGCGGCATGAGTCGACAAGGCCGGCTGATTTTCCGGCGGTGGGCGATTTTGTGGCGCTAGAATATGATGCTGAGGGAGCGGCTTTGTTATGGCGCGTGTTGCCCCGCCATAGCGTATTGGTTCGCCAAGCGGCGGGAACGGCGGGACAGGAGCAGCTCATTGCGGCCAATGTCGATACGGTGTTTGTTTGCATGGCCTTGAACAGTGATTACAATCTCCGGCGGCTGGAACGGTATTTGAGCTTGGTCTGGAGCAGTGGCGCTACGCCGGTGGTGATTCTTACTAAAGCCGACGTCTGCGAGGATGTGGAAGGGAAGATGGCGGAGGTCTCTTTCTGCGCTTGCGGCGCGAAGGTGCTCTGTGTTTCTGCGCTGGAGGGGGACGGCGTTGAAGCCTTGCATGCGTATCTGAGCGCGGGAAAGACCGCGGCTTTTATCGGTTCATCGGGCGTGGGGAAATCCACTTTGATTAACCGCCTGCTGGAGAAGGGGGCGCTTGCTACGGCGGCGCTTCGCAAAGACGGCAAAGGACGTCACACCACTACACGACGCGAAATGCTGCTGCTGCCGGGGGGCGGCATTGTGATCGACACGCCGGGCATGCGGGAGCTGGCGTTGGAGAGCGGGGACTTGTCCGCGGCGTTTGCGGATATTGAAGCATTGGCCGGGGCGTGCCGTTTTGCAGACTGCAGGCATGACAAAGAGCCGGGTTGCGCCGTGCGGCAGGCGGCGGCAGAAGGACTGCTGCCGGAGGAACGCTTGAAGTCCTGGCGGAAATTGCGCCAGGAGCTCCTCTATGCGGAGCTGGATTCGCGCCGTCTTGAAGAAGCGAAAATGGCCGTAATGTTTGCCGACGTTGGGGGCCGAAAAAATGCGCGCCGCATGATGCAAGAAGCGAGCAAAAGGCGAAGGTTCTAGAGTGGATCAAGATGATTGAAAATAATGAAAGAAGAGAGAATATGATTACGCAGGAGTTAACCATTGAGAACATACCGGCCTTATTGTGGGGTGAAAAAAGCGATAAGCTTATTGTTGCGGTGCATGGAAATCAGTCGCATAAGCAAGATGCGCCGCTTGTCTTGTTGGCCCATGAGGCGGCGCCCTTAGGCTATCAGGTGCTGAGCTTTGATTTGCCGCAGCATGGAGACCGGCAGGCGGAAGAAACCTTGTGCAAAGTCCAGCAGTGCGTTTATGAACTTGGCCAGGTTATGGAGTTTGCAACGAAACAAGCCAAAGAGATTAGCTTGTTTGCGTGCAGCATGGGCGCGTATTTCAGTTTATTGGCCTATGAAACGATTCCGTTGCGGCAAAGCTTATTTTTGTCTCCAGTAGTGGACATGAAGCGGATCATTGATTCCATGCTATCGTGCTTTGACGTCAGCAAGGAGCGCCTGCAACGGGAGAAGGAGATTCCCACTCCCATAGGGCAGACGCTATATTGGGATTACTATTGCTATGTTCAAGAACATCCCATTTTGAAATGGCCGAGTCCGACGGCGATTCTTTACGGCGAAAAAGACAATTTGTGCGAGAGGGAGGTTGTGTCCTCCTTTGCAAGCTGCTTTGGCTGCGAGCTAACGGTTATGGCGGAGGGAGAGCATTATTTCCATACGCCGGAGCAGCTGGCTTATTATAAAGAGTGGCTGAAGCAGCGCCTCAAATAGCAAGAAGAGGCTTGGAGGTGCTGGAACTACAAAAAAATGGAAAAAGCAAGCCGCAGAAGACTTTTTGTGTCCTTTGCGGCTTGCTTTTCTATTTATTGATCTTAGGCGAGCTGAAACTTGCCGACTTCTTGGCGCAACTCTTCGGCCATGCTGGCTAAGGCCTGGCTGGAAGCGGCGATTTCTTCGGTGGAAGCAGCCTGCTCTTCTGTAGAGGCGGAGACGGTTTGGGTTTGGCTTACGGCGTGCTTGCTCAGATGATCGATGTCTTTCATGGCGGCGACCATTTGCTCGCTGCCGCCGGCCATTTGCTGCATAGCGGCAGAGGCTTCCTGCATTTGCATATTAACGGATTCAACTAATGCGCCGATTTTATGGAACGCTTCGCCGGCGGACTGAACCGCGGTTGATCCTTCTTGGACCAACTGCGGACCTTCGTTCATGACGGTTACGGCTTTTTCCGTATCTCCTTGGATTTCACCGATCAGTATAGCAATTTCCTTGGCGGCTCCTTGGGACTGTTCGGCTAGCTTGCGTACTTCTTCGGCTACGACAGCGAACCCTCGTCCTTGCTCGCCGGCTCGGGCGGCTTCGATGGCGGCGTTCAGGGCCAGCAAATTCGTTTGGCTGGCAATGCCGGAAATCGTGTCCACAATTTGGCCGATTTCCTGTGAACGTTCGCCAAGCTGGGCGACAACGGCGGCAGACTGTACAACGTTTTCCTCAATTTGCTGCATTTGCGCAATGGCGGCATCGACTTCGCGGCTGCCGATCTGGGCCGCTTGCGCCGCTTCGTTGGCCTGTGCGCTGACTTGGTTTGCGTTAGCGGCGGCTTGTTGGATGTTGGCGGACATTTGCGTCATTGTAGCGGCTGTGGTATCTACGGCCTGCAACTGTTGCTCCGAGCCCTGCGCTACTGAGCCAATAGCAGTAGCGACATCGCTGCCTGCCTGGGCGGCTTGATCGGCGCTGGCGGTCAATTGCTGGGAAGAAGCGGCCACTTGTTCGGCGGAGGAGCTTACTTGGCGAATCAAATGGCGCATGCTTTCCTTCATTTCTTGAAAAGCGCTAGCTAATTGTCCCATTTCATCATTAGAACGGACTTGAAGCGGCTCGGACGTTAGTTTACCTGCGGCCATTTCCTTTGCGGCGTGCACCATTTGCTGAGCGGCGCGGGAAATGCTACGGCTCAAGAAGAGACTGATCGCAATAGAACCCATAATCAGCAAAGCGTTAACGAGGAGCAGCAGTTGTTGATTTGTTTGGCTTTTTTCTGCAATTTTATCTTGCTCCGTTTTTACGAAGGCTTTAATCATTACGACTAACTCGTCAGAATTGGTTTTAGCAGTAGTATATGGTTGGGCGCCTTGCCTGATGACTTGCTGCAAGGTTGCTTGATCCTGCGCGTCCCGGGCTTGCATGGCGCGCAGCGAGAACGCTTCGTAGGCTGCTTTAGCCGGCTTGATTTCACTAATTGATTTTTTTGCTTTTTCCGTTACGAAGATTTGCTCCATTCGCGCCAGTTTAGCATCGGATTCTTTGCGAAGGGCCTCAAATTTAGTTTTATCCGCGGCGTCACCGGTGAGGTTGTATTTGCGTACCGTAGCGGCTTCTTCAATAATATGAGCGGATAGTTCTTCGACTAAGGCCAGTTTTTCTAAATTAATTGTTGTGACATCGTGGTATTCGCGGTTCATTTCACCAATTTTGTAGTATGTATACCCGCTCATTAGTAAGGTGGCGATAATTATGGCTGAAAATCCTGCTAAAATCTTTTTTCCAATGGTCAAATTCACTTGGTGTTTCTCTCCTTTTTCTTCTTTGCTTGTTGTGTTCAGTAGGAGGCATCACCATGCATAGTGCTGAAGAAAAAAGAAAAAGACAGGTAAGCCTGTCCGAATAGCAAGTAGCAACTAGCTAGTTGGCGGCGCGGCGATCATAGGCATTTAGCCCTTAGACCCGTAGCTTTGCGTCCCTATTTTTCAATAGGTTTGCCCTACATTATGATATTGTGATATTTATTAAACAATAGAATGGAATGTTTGTCAATTTTTTTGTTTTCGCTTGTCATGTATTTGTCACAAAATCCGTTTATAATAAGAATAGCCAAAATAAAAATGGCGCATAAAGAAGAAAATGCGTGTATTTTACTGACAGGAGGAGAGTAAGGATGTTGACGGTTCTTTTGATTTTGCTTGGACTCTATGTCGTGTATCGGTTATTTCGCTCGCGCTCGGGGGATAATCAGAATTCCTATCGGGGCGGTAATGGCGGTTTTGGCATGGGCGGCATGCTGGGCGGCATGGTGCTGGGGTATTTGCTGTCGAATTACCTGATTGATCAGCAGCAGTATGATATGTGGCGCAATATGGACGACGATGAATTGCGCGAAACTCTTACGTCGAACGGAATCTTAAAGGGAGATGAATTTGACGATTTGCTGGGACAGGCGGAAGCTGGAGACCTGCCGGATGTTGCCAATCAAAGCGGTTGGGATGATAGCAGCCAGCAAGATACGGCGTCCAATAGCTTTGACGATTACCAAGATAACGATTTTGGCGGGGATGATTGGGGCTAGTAAGCCAAATAAAGTAAAACCACCTGGTCATAGGCCGGGTGGTTTTACTAATTAATGCGTCCAATCGATAAGCTTACTATCTTGTCCGAGCGCTTTCGTAATCGCTTTTTTCATCATTGCAAAATTGGGACACGGAAAACCGATCGGCGTGCCTTTGCCAATGCAAGAAGCAAGAAGAATTGCGTCCGCCCCTCTATCAACCATCATTTTGGCTCGGGTTAGGGCTTTTTTGCCGGGGCAGCCGCCGCAGGAGACAAAGCCGACAATATCGACAGCGCCAGTATCGGCAAAAGCCCCTTTTCCTTGTTTGGCTATGGTGAAATCAGTAGTTCCCGGACACGTATCTTCGGTTTGTTGGCAGCGAATAATGCCGACTTTCATAGCTTCACTTCCTTTTTGTTATTTGTTTTTTTACCAACAACGCGCTTCCACCAAACAAGCAAGGCAATCACAAGCAGCAGCAGGACGCCGAGGCTGGCTTGATGTCCGTAGGCAGTAAGAAGATACCAGTTCTCGCCTAGAGCGACTCCCAAATAAATCAACGCGATGGTCCAAGGCAGAGAGCCCAAAACCGTATAGGCGGCAAACTTGCCGAAATTGACCTTGGCAAAACCGGCAGGCAGGGAAATAAACGTGCGCACCACCGGCAGAAGTCTGGCAAAGAATACTGCTGCAAGGCCATAGCGGTCAAACCAGCGTTGGGCCAGGTCTATTTTGGAGGGAGTGGCGAAAAAGTATTTGCCATATTTCAAAACGAAAGGGCGACCGCCGTAATAGCCAAGAGCGTAGGAAACGATTGATCCAAACAGGCCGCCAGCAACGCCAAAAAGGACAGCCGGCTCAAAATTCAAGCGGCCCAGATATACCAGATAGCCTGCAAAGCCAAAAATCAGTTCGCTGGGAATCGGGATATTAGCGCTCTCCAATGCCATTCCCACAAAAATAGCCCAATACCCCCAAGTGTCGATCGAGTGTGTTACAAATAGAAACAGTGCATCCATAGTATTCCCCCGTATAGTGAGCGCCTTAGGAATTGGAACTGCGTAAAGTGGCATTTCTGCAGCGGTTTGCAAAAATCCTTTAGAAAGATAGACGCTTCTTGGAAATGAGTAAAAAATATAAACAATTTAAAAAATAAAAAATTGCCGAATGAATACAGCCTATGGTAAACTTATAAAAGAATACTGCATCGAGTGAGTTATAATAAAAAGAAAAAAGCAAACTTGCTGAAAAACGAGGACGCAAAGCTACGGGTCTAAGGGCAGGGCCTATGACCGCCGGGCTGCCGCTTTATAGAGGAGCGTTATGCAACACCTGCTTCTTGTTTAGCAGGTGTTTTTTGTACAAATACGATGCAGCAAGGGAGTTCGGGTTTATTAGTAAAGGATACCGAGTTGGTCGGAAATGGAGTGAAGGTATGTTATGACAAAATTGAAGTATCGTTTGATTGCCACGATGGTGGCCACAAGTTTTGCTTGTATTCTGATCCTCTCCTGTTTTTCAATTATCAATACCATTCAGAAAAACGAGCAGGATACGAAAGAATACCGGACTATGCTCTATACGCAGTTTGATCGGAGCATCAAGTTGGAGGTGGAAACAGTCCACAGCCTGGTGCAGCGTATTTATAATCAGCAACAAAAGGGGCTTCTTTCTGAAGCGGATGCCAAAAAACAAGCCGCTGATTTGGTCCGTGATTTGCGTTTTGACAACGGCAACTATTTCTGGATTGATACAGCGGAAGGCGTCAATGTGGTTCTTCTAGGGCGGGAAGTGGAAGGAAAAAGCCGAATTAACATTACAGACCCGTCAGGAAAACACATGGTGAGAGACATCATTGCTGTTGGCATGCAGGAAGGCGGCGGTTTTACGGACTTCTCCTTCCCCAAGCCGAACGAAACAGAATCTTTGCCTAAACGCAGCTATTCGTTGCTGTTTAAGCCCTATAACTGGGTGATTGGTACCGGAAACTGGGTAGATCATATTGAAAAAGACGTGCAGGTCAAAGTAGAAGAAAATAAACGTCAAGTAAGTTATGATATCACGTTAACGGTAGTAATTGCTTTGATTGCTTTGGGCTTGGTCAGCGCTTTTGCTATGTACATTAGCCGCAAAATTTCCGAACCGGTAGTTAAAGTGGCGGAGGGCGTGAAGCAGATTGCCGCCGGTGATTTAGGAATTGCGGACCTCGAAGTGGAATCGAAGGACGAAATTGGACAATTGGCGCATTCCGTCAATGAGATGAAGCAGCATTTAAAAGAGCTCATTCGCGGTATTGCCAATTCCTCCAGTCAGGTAGCGGCGGCCAGTGAACAGCTGACGGCCGGGGCGGAACAGTCAGCGCACGTAGTGACCCAGGTAGCGGAGTCGATTAATGAAGTGGCCCAAGGGGCGGAAAAACAGATGCGGGCGGTCACTGAGACGTCCAGTGCGGTGGAGCATATCTCTTCCGGCATGCAGCAGGCGGCGGCAGGTTCCGCGCAGGCAGCGGAGCACTCTACGCAGGCAGCGCGGAAAGCCAAAGAAGGCGATTTGGCCGTAGGCCGGGCGGTGACGCAGATGGCGTCCATTGAAAGGACTGTGAACAATTCGGCCCAGGTGGTGGCGAAACTGGGCGAGCGTTCCAAAGAAATCGGGCAGATTGTCAGTGTTATTTCCGGTATTGCCGGGCAGACGAACTTGCTGGCGTTGAATGCGGCCATCGAGGCGGCCAGAGCCGGCGAGCAAGGTCGCGGGTTTGCCGTAGTCGCGGACGAAGTTCGCAAGCTGGCGGAGCAGTCGCAAGAAGCGGCGCAGCGCATTGCGGAACTGATCGGAGAAATTCAAGGCGATACGGATCAGGCGGTGGTCGCTATGAGCGAAGGGACGCGCGAAGTGAAGGTAGGCAGCGAAGTAGTATCCGCTGCAGGCCAGGCGTTTGCGGAGATCACCGAGTTAGTAGCGCACGTTTCGGAACAGGTCCAGGATATTTCCCAAGTAATGCAGCGCATGTCTCAAGGCAGCGAGCAAATTGTCACGTCAGTTCATACGGTTTCCAATTTGAGCGAAGCGGCCATGGGCGAAGCGCAGACGGTTTCGGCGGCAACCGAGGAGCAGTCGGCATCGATGGAGGAAATCGCTTCTTCCAGCCGGGCGCTGGCGAATTTGGCGCAAGATTTGCAAGAAGCAGTGAATCGTTTTCGGCTGTAAGTGAAATAGAAAACAGAAGTTCTTTTGAGCGTCGTACCGCGAATTGCGGGTGCGGCGCTTTTTTCTACAGTTTTTTAGACTTGACAAAAGTGAAAAAAATAAAGATAATGATAATCAATATCATTAAAATAAAGAGGTGGACGCTATGTGTTACAATGCATTGGTGCAAGATAAGGCGGTTATTCTGGAGTTATCAGGAACCGTGCATGTCCAAGATATTGCAGATCTTAAGCAAATCCTGGCCCAATATGTTGCAGAAGGTAAACATAGCGTTATTTTGCAGTTGGAAAACGTGACGTATATGGATTGCTCCGGCTTAGGTTTTTTTGTTTCGGCGCATAAATTTCTTCAAGCCGTGCATGGCGTGCTGATGCTTAGCGGAGCTCGAGGAATTGTGAGAGATCTCCTGAGAATAACGAAGTTAGATACGGTTCTTCTTCTTGAGGAAGAAGACCTGCTGCAACGGCGACCAGGGGGAAGAGAGGTGTTGGCGTGACAATACGGTCAAAGCTGCGAGTGGTTTTTTTATTGTTTGGTTTTTTACCTCTGAGCGTTATGGCGGCGGTTGCCTCACAAAGCGGACTAGGGACTAGCAGAGAGTTCTATAATACGATTGCGGCGGCCTTGACGGCGACTTGTTTAGCGGGCTTACTAGAACCGGGGGTTATAGGCCGATGGTTGTTTTCTAAACAGATTTCGCAGATGCAAGCGTTTTGCCGAGCTGTAAAAGAGGGGCAATATGATTCGTCTTTGGCGGTTCCCAACGAAATGGGCAGCGGTCAGGGAGAAAATGAACTGGTATCCTTGATGCGGGATATGAATTGGATGATGCATCGGATTAAGACGAATTCAGCAGAACTCCAAAAAGCAATAGCTCGTTTAACGCTTTCTAAAAAAGAAATTCAGTTGCAAAAAGTGGCTTTAGAAGAAGTGAACGAGGCGCAACAGGCCATGCAGCGGCAATTGCAGGAGAAAACAGATGCGCTGACGGATGCCGTCTCGAAGATTCGAGGGCTTCTCGATAATGCTGGGCAAGGTTTTTTGTCAATTGGCGAGGATTTGAAGGTTGAGGGAGAGTACAGTGCGGAATGTGTCTTGATTTTTAGTCAAGAAATTGAACAGCAGTGGCTTCCCGGGCTGTTATATCCCCAAGATCAAGGACAACAGGCTTTCTTAGAGGCGTTGTTTAAAAAATTATTTTCCGAAGTGGATGCGTATCAGCAAGAAGCGTATTTTTCATTGCTGCCTGAAGAGATTATGGTTGATGAAAGTTTGATTCGTCTTTCGTATAAATGGCTTCCGCGTTTAGATGAAGCGAACCGTCAAGAGATGCTAGTTATTCTTACCGATGTTTCCGCGCAAAAAAATATGGAAAAGAAAATGCAAGCGGAGCGCGATGTTTTGTCTATGGTGGTAAAAGCGGCGACACATCGCCAAGAGTTTCACAAGTTGATGTCGGAATACGAGGTTTTTTGCACCCGAGAGTTGCAAACGGCGCTTACGGCGCCGGAAGCGGCTTGCAAGAAAATCAACGCTATTTTTCGTTCTATACATACGTGGAAGGGCGCTTTCGGACAAATGGGAATGCTGCGGATGATGGCGAAGCTTCATGACATGGAAGAAGATCTGGCCCGTTTGCGCGAATGCGGCGACGCAGTGACAGAGGAAGAACTAAGAGCATGTTTTACAAGGTATACTTCGGATTGTATGCTTTCCTGGCTTCAAGAGGAAGCGGGGCAGCTGCAAGCAATTTTGGGGACGGAATTTTTTCGGGAAGAAGAGTTGATCATTATTGAAAATGAAAAGCTGCTGAATTTAGAGGATAAAATAAAAAGAAAATTGTCTCCTTGCAAAGCGAAAGAGCTTGTTTGCGAATTGCGAAAGCTCCGCCATCGTTCCTTGGCGGAAATGTTGTCTGTTTATCCTGAATACTTGCGTGAGCTGGCGATGAGACAAGGAAAAGAACTAACGGAAATGTCGATTGAGGGGGATGTCTTTATTGATCCTGAGAGGCATCGGCCTTTCATAAAGTCGTTGGTTCATGTGTTTCGCAATGCCGTTGCCCATGGCTTGGAAACGCCGGAGGAACGCCTGCTACAAGAGAAGCCTCTTGGCGGGCGAATTTATTGCCAAATCGAGGAGCAAAACAATAGGGCTCTTTTGCGAATTGGCGACGACGGCAGAGGTATGGATACAACGCTCCTTAAGAAGAGAGCTGTTGCCCAGAGGCTGTGTACGCAAAGCGAAGCAGAGTTGTTGAGCGAAGAGGAAGCGTTGCTTTTGATCTTTGCAGACGGTTTTTCAAGTGCGGAGCTGCCGGATGCGCTTTCCGGGAGAGGCGTAGGCTTAAGCGCTGTGAAAAAAGAAGTGGAATCATTAGACGGGCGGATTCAAGTGCTCACACAGAGCGGCGGAGGAAGTGAATTTTTATTTTCTTTTCCGTTGCAGACGGAGGATATTCAAGAACTGTCGTTGACGTCGCCTTGGAGTGAACGCGTAGTTGAGAAGGCGGCGCAGTTGCTGAAGGAAGAATATCAGCTTGAGGTGAAGCAGCGGATCCGGAAGGGGCAAATTGCAGAAGGAGACCTGCCTTTACGTGAGATTTCAGCTTTTATGGAAATGACGGGCGCTTTTTCAGGACGCGTTGTGTTTAGTGCGGATGCGAAAGCGGCGATGTATTTAGCGGAAACGGCCTCGCGGCGGGCGGCGTATGAGGAGGCGGAAAGCAGTTGGACGGATAGTGTACTAGGGGAGTTTTTAAATCACGCGGTAGGCGGCGCCGTAAGAGAATGGCGCGAATTAGAGGAAGAACTCGAGCTGGGCGCACCCGCGGTTATTCGCGCGCAGAATGCAGCGGTTCGTTATTTGGATGCGGATATTTTTTCATGGGAACTCCACACGGAGGCAGGAATGGTTCAATTGCACATGGTTTTTTTTAGAGGAAAGGAAGGCGAAGCAGATGGCGCGTGTGCTGGTTGTAGATGATGCATTAATGATGCGAAAAACCATCGGGAATTTTTTGCAGCGAGGCGGGCACGAGGTGGCGGCCGAAGGAGCTGACGGCTTGCAGGCGGTTGCTTTGTACAAAAAACACCACCCGGAGGTAACGACATTGGATATTACCATGCCTGAAAGCGATGGCATTGAGGCGCTAACGCAGATCATGGCGTATGATTCAACGGCTAAAGTAATTATGGTTAGCTCGCTAGGACAAAAGCACAAGGTATTTGAAGCGTTGCAAAAGGGGGCGCGGTCATATTTGCTAAAGCCTTTTACAGAAGATAAGTTATTGGCGACGCTGAAAGATGTCTTGCAGATGTCGACGGAAGCAGGCGGGGTTTGTTGTGCTGGGGCGCGCCCTGCGAAATTTCCGGAGGCGGGAGCTTCGGAAGCGGCCTCGTTTTCCATAAAACAGGAATCAGAGAGCGTTTTAGTTACGGCGTTTGCTGAATTTTCTCCTGGAGATTTTTGTGACTTAGCGAAAGAACTGGAAACTCTATTACAGGAAAAACAAAAGCAGTTTGTTTTTCAGTATACCCAGGGAAATGCTTTGCAGAGTAAGACGGTTTCTGGATTTTTGCAACTTATGGAACAAGTCGTCAGACAGGGCGCAGCGTTGCGGGTAGAGTGCTTTGTGCAAGATTATACTCGTTATTTTCGAAGCGCTGCCGCGTTGCAAAGCGTAGACTGGGGATTAGTGAAAAAAAAAGCAGTATAATACACAGATAAAAAAGCGCGAGGCCATAGCCTTGCGCTTTTTTGTTTGACAGTCTTTATAGTTTGAATTACAATTAGCTTGAATATCAAACTAAACGAAAATCGAACTATGCAAGGAGGAGATATGATGAAAGAAGAATTGACAAAAGAGCTATTTGCTTTTTTTGACGGCTTTACCTCTTGGGAAAATTCGGTGATTAAGTCCAGTGATTTAACGGTGGCAGAGGCGCATGCTATTGAGGCGCTAGGAGAGTACGGGGCGATGAACATGAAAGGCCTTGCGGAAAAACTAGGTGTCACAACCGGGACGACAACCGTTACAGTAGACCGTCTGGAGAAAAAAAACTACGCGTTGAGAGAACCGGTGAAAGAAGACCGGCGTATGTACTGTATTCGCCTTACAGAAAAAGGGGAACAGGCGTACCAGGAGCATCACAATTACCATCATCGTCTTACGGAACAAATGATGGCGGCCCTTACTGAAGAAGAGAGCCAGCAACTGCTGCATGTATTAAAAAAAATCAATGGTGAAGCCTTTTGAAACAACGATGTTAAAAATGAAACATAGAAGAAAGAGGGGAGCGTCATGGAAGCAAGTATCGCAGAAAGCACCTCGAAAGTACACTGGGGCATGTTTTGGGAAAAACATGGAATGGCGGTCAGTACGGCTGTTTGTGCGTTGGCCGCGGTAGTAGCCTGGCTGGCGGGTCGCATGGAGCTTTCGAGCTGGGAAGCCCCCTTATATGGGATGGCGTATATCGCTGGAGGATATCGCAAAGCTTGGGAGGGGCTGCAAACGTTGCTTTATGAGCATGACTTGGATGTCGATTTGCTCATGGTTGTTGCGGCGTTAGGGGCGGCGAGCATCGGTTTTTGGCAGGACGGTGCTGTTTTGATCCTGATCTTTTCTCTCAGTGGCGCCTTAGAAAGCTATACTCTAAAAAAGACGGACAACGATATTCGTTCAATCATGAAGCTGCGCCCAGAGACGGCGCTGGTGCTGAAAGACAGGCAGGAAATACCTACACGCGCGGAAGACCTGCGGCGGGGCGATATTATTTTGGTCAAACCGGGAGAACGTATTGCCGCGGACGGAGTCGTGACAGAGGGCGTTTCCGCTGTCAACCAGGCATCAATTACAGGTGAAGCGATTCCCGTTGACAAAGATCCGGGACAGGATGTTTTTGCCGGTACGATTAACGGTTATGGAACGCTGCTTGTAACGGTGACTAAAGCAGCGAAAGACACGCTGTTGGCGCGCATTATTAAACTGGTTCAAGAAGCGCAAAGCGAGAGACCTCCCAGCCAGTTGTTTATAGAACGTTTTGAGGGCGTTTATGCGAAAGCCGTTGTTGCAGGCGCGATTTTGGTGATGGCAGTACCGCCGCTTTTATGGGGGTGGACATGGGAAGCGGCGATCTATAAAGCGATGAATTTTTTGGTAGTGGCATCTCCCTGCGCATTGGTGTCCTCCATTATGCCTGCTGTTTTGGCGGGCATTTCCAACGGCGCTCGTCATGGCATACTCTTTAAAGGCGGTGCACATTTAGAAGCCATTGGCTCTGTTCAAGCGGTAGCGTTTGATAAAACAGGCACGCTGACGGAAGGGGCGTTGCAAGTCCGGCATGTCGTTTCGTTTGGTCAAGGCGATGAAACGGAAGTGCTTCGTCTGGCGGCTGGATTGGAAGCATTATCAGAGCATCCTATCGCCAAGGCGTTGGTGCAAGAAGCCAAAAACCGTGGATTGTCGCTGCCGGAAGCATCCGGGCTGCAAGCGGTTCCAGGCGTGGGTGTTTACGGTCTTGTAGCGAAACAATCTGTGCGCGTAGTAAGCGAAGCCGGTTTGACGGCGCCAGCGTTGGAGAAATCTGAGCGCGAGGCTATGGAGACATGGAAGGAGCAGGGCAAAACCATTGTTTTTGTAGAACGAGAAGGTAATCTCGAAGGTATGATCGCACTACAGGATGCGCTGCGTCCGCAAGCACCGGAGGCAGTGAACGTATTGCGTCAAATGGGGCTTCGCGTAGTAATGCTGACTGGAGATGCGCAGGCGACCGCGAACACTTTGGGCCGTGAAGCCGGTGTTCAAGATGTGTACGCAGAGTTGCTGCCGGAGCAGAAGCTTCAGTTTGTGCGGCAACTAACGCAACGGCATGGCAGCGTTGCTATGATCGGAGATGGTGTGAACGACGCTCCGGCGTTGGCGGCTTCGGAGGTTGGCGTAGCTATGGGAGCGGCCGGTACGGATGTGGCATTGGAAACAGCGAAGGTTGTTTTGATGGCTGACGATTTGTCCAAGGTATCGTATGCGATTGAGTTGGGGCGGCGTACGAATCGCATTGTGAAACAAAACATAGCGTTTGCTTTCAGCGTAATGCTATGTTTGGTGGCAGGCGTATTTTGGGGCGAAGTTAATCTGCCAATCGGTGTAGTAGGACATGAAGGCAGTACGATTCTTGTCATTCTTAATGGGTTGCGTTTATTACGTTGAAATGTTAGTTATTTACTGAATATATGCGCTTTTCTTGACCTTGACAAAACAATATGGTACGGTAGCTATGTCAACTATATACTGCTGGGCAAACTTGTTGAAAGACAAGGACGCAAAGCCATGGGTCTAAGGATGATTTCATCTATGATTGCCAGGTTGCTGCTATGTATTAATAAACTGTCAAAGTGAAATAGGCAGTTTTGAAAAAGCCATCAAAGCGGCAACGCTTTGGTGGCTTTTTGTCTTTTGTGCGGAAGAAGCGATGTCCGGGAAGAAAGAAGGCGTACTCATGAAAATCGGTAGTATCCGTACTCGATTGTTGCTTGTATTGTTGCCTTTAGTTTTTATTATGCTTTGTGTTCTATCTGGAGTCAGCTACTATTTTTCTCGGCAAGCATTGGAAACAAGTGTTGCTGATACGGCAAAAGCGGTGGGGATGGACTACGGAAATCGCATTCGTGCCGATGTGGGGCTGATGGTATCGCAGCTTAATGATCTGGCAAGTATTGATTTTGTGCGAGACGGTTCCGATCAAGAGCGTATTATGGCAGCATTGCTGGATGCTAAAAAGCGTCTTGGCGTATTTGACGTTATGGCCTATATTACGCCTGCTGGAAATGGTATTACTACTATGGGAACGAAAGCAGCCTATGCTGAGCGGCCTTATTTTAAACAGGTGATGGCGACCAAACGGGTTGTAATTACCGAGCCTACTATTGCTAAAACAACAGGAAAGCTGGTCGTGATTTTAGCAGTTCCGGTAATAAACAACGGGCAAGTGACAGGCATCGTTATCGCCAATGTCCCCTTGGATCGGTTGACGGAAATGATGAAAGAGTTGAAATATCTTGATTCTGGATATGGGCAACTGACTCATTCTACGGGTATGCTTATTGCGCATCCTAAGTATCCGGACTTAGCGGGCAAACTGAATTTGCAGGAAAAGAAAGTAGTCCCGGAGTTGAAGCTGCCTATTAGCGAGTTGGATGACAGGCTGGTGTCTTTGTTTAAAAAAGCGGCGGAAGCCGAAGGTCAGTCGCAAGGTTATTATCGCTTTACAGACGACGTGGAGCGGGTTGCGGTCTGCACGCCCATTCAACTGCCGGGAGGACAGCGTTGGGTGGTTACGGTAGCGGCGCCGGTCAGCGAAGCGACTAAAGCGGTAGGTTCGCTTGCCGGAACGATGCTGGCGGTTTCTCTCTTGTGTTTGGTATTGGCTGTCTTATCGGTATGGTATATTTCACATCTGTTTGCGAAGCCTATTGCGGCGATTCGAGACGAATGCCTGCTTTTAGCGCAAGGAGATCTACGAGAACGGGAAGCCAAAGTTAAGTCGGAAGATGAAATTGGGCAGTTGGCTGAGGGATTCCGGAAGATGCGAAAACAGTTGCACGATTTGGTGACAAAGGTGCATATGCAATCGGCGCAATTGGCAGCTTCTAGTGAAGAACTGACAGCTGCTTCCGGGCAGGCGGCCCAGGCGGCTAACCAAGTGGCCACATCTATTAGCGATGTGGCCACGGGGAATACGGCGCAAATGAAGGCTGCTAAAGAAACGACCGAAGTAGTAGAAACTCTTTCCGGCAGTATAGAAGAGATTTCTGGTAATGCCAATGAAGTTGCAGAACAGTCTGTTCAAGCAGCTGCGAAAGCAAGAAATGGCGAACAGCAAGTTGTTAATGCTGTAAATCAAATGAATCAAATTGAAGCGACCGTGAGTCGTTCTGCTAAAGTGGTAACCAAACTAGGGGAGCGCTCTAAAGAAATTGGCCAAATCGTCGATACGATTTCCGGCATTGCCGGACAGACTAATTTGCTGGCCCTGAACGCAGCTATTGAAGCGGCGCGTGCCGGAGAGCAAGGACGCGGTTTTGCCGTAGTGGCGGACGAAGTACGCAAACTGGCGGAACAATCCCAAGAAGCGGCCAAACAAATTGCCTCGCTGCTTGGCGAAATTCAAGGCGATACGGAACAAGCCGTATTGGCTATGAATGATGGAACGAGAGAAGTTCAAAAAGGCGCGGGCGTAGTGAATGAGGCGGGCGTGGCCTTTAAAGAAATTATGAACGTGGTTTCTCATGTATCAGAGCAAATGAAAGATATATCGTATAGCATTCAACAGATGGCGGGAGGAAGTCAGAAAATCGTTAACTCCTTTGAAACCATTGACAAGTTAAGCCAGCAGACGGCCGGAGAAACACAGACGGTGTCGGCTGCGACGGAAGAGCAATTGGCCTCAATGGAAGAGATTGCAAGTTCCAGTCAAGCCCTTAGCCAGCTGGCGCAGGACCTGCAAAACGCGGTATCTCAGTTCCGGGTTTAAAGAGTATAAAAAAGAAAGCTGAGTAGCGCAAAAAAAGCGCCGCGGCTCCCGAAGAGGAGCGCGGCGCTTTTTCATTACGTAGTAGTGCTATTGCAATAAAGCATCAATGTCTTTTTTCGCTTTAGTTAAAAAAGAGGCTTTGGCTAGAGTAACCGCTTCTTTTTCTTCTTCCAACTGGATTTGACGAAGTTTAGCCTGCTGGAATGCCGCTGCATAGTTTGCTAACGATTCGTAAGTTGCTGTAGTAGAATTAACTTGTTTGCCCAGATTGCCTAAGGAATGAGTGGTTTGCGAAGATGTTAAGCAATCTTTTAGATACAGAGCCTGGGCGGCGCTGTATTCGTGCAAGCCGTTAAGCGCATCAACTAGAGCTTTTTTTATTTTTGCGGCACCGGACGTGGGCGGAATTGTTTCGGATAATTGCGTTTCTAGTTCGCGGAGGGTGTTTTGAATGCGCTCGCATTCGGCGATTTGCCCTGGCAGAAGCTGTTCATCGTTATCGCCTAAGTCATAAATCGCTTCTAAATTTTCCTGTAGGGCGTTCATTGTCTGGTAGGTAGGTAAAATGGCAGCGCTATATTGTTTGGTTTGATAGTGCTGATAGCCCCAATAAAGGCCCAATAGTAAAAGAAGAAGTAAAATGAATGCATTCGGTCTGCGCCGCATGGCTTAGGGCTCCATGATTTGTTGATTTAGCCAATTGATGGCGGCTTGGTTGAAGTTTCCTTTGGTATTGCGGGTAACGCGGTCAATTAACAGATAATCGCTGTGCTGGATGTGCCGGGCAAGGGTCAAGTGAACGGCTGAGGCGGATTTGTCGGTATTTAGCAGCCAAACAGAGCTCATCAGTTGGTGCGTGTCGCCGAGATTTTCAATGGCGTTAAAAAAATCGGGGTATTCTTGCTGTGGTTGGTTGAAATCATAAGTGATTAAAAAAAGCATGATACAAGCCTCCTTTTTAGATGGGGTAGGTTGTAATTCAATTTTTTTATATTTCAATATCCAGGGAGAAAATCCTCTCTAAAATTCTGAAAAAATCATGCGTGCGTGCAGAAAATTAAACAGTGGCAAACGAGTGGACAAGATGGCGGGAAGAAATGAATTGTATTCAACTAGAAAATATACTAAGGAGAGGGCTTGACATTGTACGGTATCTTCGGTAGTATTTAAATTAATCGAACGATTGCGAATCTAATTCGCAAATGAGAATCGGAAGGGATGCATATGCTGAAAATAAATAAGTCCGCATCGCGAACGATTGAGATTTTAAGTTTACTGGCGGCAAGCCCTAAAGCGCTTACGCAGCTTGAAATCAGCCAAGAACTGAGCATGCCGAAAAGCAGCACCTATGAACTGATTTATACGCTGCTGGAAATGGGCATGGTAGAGTTTGAAAACAAAGACTTGAAAACGTTTCGGTTAGGCTTGAAGGTTTTTGAGCTTGGGATGAGTGTTTTAGGGAAAATTGATTTCCATAAACTTTCCCGGCCATTTTTAGATGAATTGAGCTTGAAAACCGGCGAGACCGTATTTATGGCGGTCGAAGAGCAAGGCAGCATTGTCTACTTGGATCGTGTTGAACATAGTTCTTCTATTACTACATCCGCCGGGCTTGGGACGAGAAGGCCGATGCATTGCACCGGATTGGGGAAGGCACTCTTGGCGGCGTACCCCTTGGAGCGCACGCGGGAAATTTGGGACTTGTCTCCGCAAAAGCCTGCTTTTACCGCAACGACACTGGTTACCTTTGAAGATCTTATGGAAGATATAAAGCAGACGCGTCGAAGAGGGTTTGCTATCGATAACCGTGAGATGGAAGATGAAATCTTTTGTGTAGCGGCGCCTATTTTGGATCGTGCGGAAAAGCCTGTGGCGGCGATTAGCATTGCCTCTATTTATCTGAAAATGGATGAGCAGAAAATTGCTCTTTGGGGTAATTGGATTGCAGAGGCTGCTTTAGCCATTTCTAGGCGACTTGGCTTTTCTAGAAATCAGCTGTTTTTTTAGTCGGAATAAGAAGCGCTTTAAGAATAACCTGATCAATTCGTTGATCAGGTTTGCTACAAAGAAACATGGCGAATTTGATTCGCATTTATGAATTGCAGCGAAAGCTGCAAAAAAACAGCAGACAATACCGAATCAAATTCGCAAATGCGAACTTGGCGTGAGCATATTTCAGAAAAGGAGGAACGGAAAAGCGGCTTAAGGGAACTTATTACCAAACAAGAATACGAGGAGGAATAAAGACATGGCATTACCAAAAATAAAAGAAATTCGGGCGTATTTTATGGGAGGAGCTACGGCTGAAAAACGGACTGGCGGCGGAGATTACCATGACCAATCAGGAACGCATTGGATTGATGATCACATTGCCACGCCGATGAGCAAGTACAAAGAATACGAGCAATCTCGGCGCTCTTTTGGTATTAATGTTTTGGGCACGCTGGTTGTAGAAGCGGAGGCGGATAACGGAGTCACTGGTTTTGCAATTTCCACGGGCGGCGAGATGGGCTGCTTTATTGTAGAGAAGCACTTAAGTCGCTTTATCGAAGGCAAATGCATATCCGATATCAAACTGATTCATGACCAAATGCTAAACTCGACCATGTACTACTCCGGTGGCGGCGGCATGGTGATGAATACGATTTCTTGTGTAGATTTAGCTCTCTGGGATCTGTTCGGCAAGGTTCTGGGGGTTCCGGTGTTCAAGCTGCTTGGCGGTGCAGTGCGAGATGAAATTCAATTTTATGCGACAGGAGCACGGCCAGATCTGGCTAAAGAAATGGGCTTTGTCGGCGGGAAAATGCCAACTCATTGGGGGCCTCATGATGGCGACCAAGGAGTGCGCAAAGACGCCGCCATGGTTGCGGAATATCGCCAAAAATGCGGGCCTGATTTTTGGCTTATGCTAGATTGCTGGATGAGCCAGGACGTAAATTATGCCACGAAATTAGCGCATGCCTGCGCCCCGTACAATCTGAAGTGGATTGAAGAATGTTTCCCGCCACATCAGTATGAAAGCTACAAAGCGCTCAAAGAAAATATGCCCAAAGGCATGTTAATGACAACCGGCGAGCATCATGGCAATTTGGAGTCCTTCCGGATGCTTTCGGAATTGGGAGTCGATATTTTGCAGCCTGATGTCGGCTGGTGCGGCGGCTTGACAACGTTAGTAGAGATTGCCGCTGTCGCTAAATCGCGCGGCCAATTGGTAGTGCCTCATGGCTCTTCTGTATACTCGCATCACGCAGTAATTACGTTTACGAATACGCCCTTTAGCGAATTCTTGATGACAAGTCCTGACTGTGCTACTCTGCGGCCGCAGTTCGACCCGGTATTGCTCAATGAGCCTGTACCGGTGAATGGACGGATTCATAAATCCATCCTGGATCGCCCAGGATTTGGGGTGGAATTGAACCGCACTTGCGAAATGAAACGGCCCTATACACATTAAATCAATTCGGTATCTGCTGCCCGAGGCTGCTCGGGCGGCAGAACCTATATTGTAGCAACCGGTCCCGGATAGTAACCGTTGTTTGGCAGCCACTATTAAATTCCTGAACGTTTAATATGTGAGGAGATGCTTTATGAATACGGTTTTAGAGAACATTGTGAAAAAAACCAGTTGGCGCTTGATTCCGTTTATGCTGGCATTGTATGTTTTGGCATTTTTAGATCGTTCCAATATTGGCTTTGCTAAAAACGCCTATCAGCTGGATACGGGCTTGAGTAATGAAGCTTTTGCGCTAGGGGCTGGCATCTTTTTTGCAGCCTACGCCTTTTTGGGCGTGCCGGCTAATTTGTTAATGCGGAAATTCGGCGCGCGTACTTGGATTGGTGTGACGACGCTGATCTGGGGCGCTTTATCGGCGGGCATGGCCTATGCTGATACGGAGTGGAAGTTTTTAGTGGTTCGCGTTTTGTTAGGCGCGGCGGAAGCCGGATTTTTCCCGGGCATGATTTATCTGACGTCTCAATGGTTTCCACAGCAAAAAAGGGCAGGCATTATGGGGCTCTTTTATATGGGAGCGCCTCTAGCCTTGGCGTTTGGATCTCCTCTTTCCGGCGCTCTTCTAGAAATGCATGGATTTATGGGGCATCCGGGTTGGTACTGGATGTTTTTAATCGAAGGCTTGGTTGCGATTATCGCTGGGGTTGTTACGTTCGCTTATTTAGATAACAGTCCGCAAGAAGCGCGCTTCTTAGAACAAAGTGAAAAAGATGCGCTTCTTGCTCAGTTAAACTCGGAAGAAAGCGTAAAAACGACGTCGCATATATCGGATGCTGTCAGCAATGCAAGAGTTTGGCACTTGTCGATTATTTATATGATCATCCAAATCAGCGTGTATGGCTTGATTTTCTTTTTACCCACTCAAGTGGCTGCGCTGATCGGCACAACCGTTGGTTTTAAAGCTTCGTGCGTAGTTGCGATTCCCTGGATTGCGGCTCTTTTCGGAACCTATTACATTCCGCGCTATTCAGATCGCACCGGCGAACGGAAAAAAGTGGCTGCCGGCACACTGCTGTTAGCTGGTATTGGAATCGGCGTATCGGCGTTTGCGCCACCGGTTATTGCCATTATTGCCCTATGTTTTGCTGCAATTGGTTTTATCGCGGTACAGCCGGTATTCTGGACGATGCCTACCAATATTTTATCAGGAGCGGCCTTGGCGGCTGGGATTGGTTTTGTGAACATGTTCGGCGCATTTGGCGGTTTCTTAGCGCCGATTATCCGGGTGCATGCGGAAACCTTCTTCAATAATAATACGGCTGGCCTTCTGACGTTAGCCATTATTACGGTGATTGGTTCGCTGGCCATTTTGATGCTCCAAGAGCAGACAAAGCAAATTGAAGAGAAAAAAGAGGTTGAATCAGTATGATGAAAGTAGCAAAGGATTTATTGTATAATCCCTTTAAAGCGGCTCTGAAAAAGAAGGAATTGCAAGTAGGCTTATGGTTGAGTACGGCAACGCCATACATGGCGGAAATTGCCGCTACCGCAGCATATGACTGGCTTTTGATCGACGGCGAACATGCGCCGAACACCATGCAGACGTTGTACGGGCAGCTGCAAGCTGTTGAACCGTATAACGCACATCCGGTGATTCGTATTCCCGAAGGCTCTCGAGTCTTAGTCAAGCAGGCCTTGGATATTGGTGCGCAGACCTTGCTTGTGCCGATGATCAATTCGGCAGCAGAAGCTAAGGAAATGGTCTTAGCTATGAAGTATCCGCCAGAAGGGGTTCGCGGTGTCGGCGCCAGCGTAGCCAGAGCGTCGCGTTGGGGCAGAGTTCCTGATTATATGAAAAAGGCGGAAGAAAACCTTTGCCTTCTTGTGCAGGTAGAAACAAAGGCAGCCTTGGAAAACTTAGATGAAATTGCCAGTGTAGAAGGCGTAGACGGCGTGTTTATTGGTCCTGCGGATTTATCAGCATCCCTTGGGTATGTGGATGACGCCGGTCATCCGGACATGCAGGCGATCATTGAGAAAAGCATCAAGCGTATTCGGGAGCTGGGAAAAGCGGCAGGGACCTTGGCCGTCGATCCGGCAGCGGCGAAAAAATGCATCGAATGGGGAGCGACGTTCGTTGCGGTTGGCGTAGATACCATGCTCTATACGCAAGCCATAGACGAACGGCTGGCTTTGTTTAAACAAGCCGCACCTATGGAAAAGAAGAATTCCTATTGAGACAATCGCTAAAGAGAATGAGGTGAAAGAAATGGTTAACCGCATTGTTCTGAATGAAACGTCTTATTTCGGCGCTGGAGCTATCAGCGTGATTCCGGAGGAACTATTTAAACGCGGCTTTCATAAGGGTTTTGTCGTAACTGATAAAGACTTACTTAAATTCAATGTAGCGCAGAAAGTAACTTCGCAGTTGGAGAAAGCAGGCTTTGCGTATGAAATTTATGACAATGTAAAAGCCAATCCTACCGTTGAAAATGTGCAAACAGGGGTGGCGGCTTTTCAAAAATCAAAGGCGGATGTCATTATTGCCATTGGTGGCGGGTCTTCTATTGATACCGCTAAAGGCATTGGTATCATTGCCAATAATCCGGAATTTGCCGATGTGGTGTCATTAGAAGGCGTAGCAGCGACGAAAAATAAAAGCGTGGCGATTATTGCGGTGCCGACGACAGCGGGAACCGCCGCGGAAGTAACTATCAACTATGTGATTACTGACGAAGCGGCAACCAAGAAAATGGTGTGCGTCGACCCGAAGGACATTCCGGTGTTGGCTGTTGTTGACTCGGAAATGATGGCTTCTATGCCGTCTAAATTGACGGCGGCTACTGGTATGGATGCCTTGACCCATGCCATTGAAGGGTATGTTACCAAGGGAGCTTGGGCGATGACGGACATGTTTGAGCTGAAAGCCATTGAATTGATTGCTAAGCATCTGCCGCAGGCGGTGGCGGAGCCGCAAAACATGGCGGCCCGCGAAGGCATGGGTCTGGCGCAGTATATTGCGGGGATGGGCTTTTCCAACGTCGGTTTGGGTATTGTTCACTCCATGGCGCATTCTCTGGGGGCAGTGTATGATACGCCTCATGGCGTGGCAAATGCTTTGCTTTTACCGTATGTCATGGCCTATAACGCTTCAGCTAGCGGTGAAAAGTACAAGGATGTCGCTCAAGCGATGGGTGTATCTAATGTAAACGACATGACGCAGGACGAATATCGTCAAGCTGCCGTTGAAGCGGTTGTGAAACTGTCGCAATTGATCGGCATACCGCAGAAACTGTCTGAAATCGGCGCTAAAAAAGAGGATTTGCCGAAGCTGGCGAAACTGGCTTATGCGGATGTTTGTACCCCGGGAAATCCAAGGGATACCAGCGAAGCGGACATTCTCAATATTTATAAAGAGGCCTTTTAACGCCAAAAGAGGTTTGGAGAAGCAGACTGTGCCAATCGTACAGTCTGCTTTTTATTGTAAGAGCAGAGTATTCAAAGATAGGAAAGAACAATAATTTTTAGAAAAAGCCTCAAGGAATTTGACGAACGGTGTGGAAGACTCTAGAGAATTATTCTTTGGGAGGTTGAATGATGGATACTATGCAATTGGGACGGACCGGCTTGCAGATAAGCCGGAGTGGTTTTGGCGCGCTGCCGATACAGCGAATTTCTTTTGACGAGGCCAAAGGCATTTTGCGCAGGGCCTATGAGGCAGGCATTACTTTTTTTGATACGGCGCGCATGTATACGGACAGCGAGGAAAAAATCGGCTATGCACTTTCCGATGTGCGCAGTCGGATTGTGATTGCCACCAAAAGTCATGCGAAGGATAAAAAGACCCTGCTGGAGCATTTGGAAACAAGTCTGCGCAATTTGAAGACCGACTACATTGATATTTATCAGCTGCACAATCCGAAAGAGCTGCCGCAAGAAGCGGATGAGGAAGGCTTGTACGCTGCCTTGGTGGAAGCTAAGAAAAAAGGACTGATTCGACATATCGGTATTACCAATCACAGCAATAAGCTGGCGCTGGAGGCGGCTGTTTCCGGCATGTATGAGACGATTCAGTTTCCCTTGAATACGCTGTCTTCGGAAGAGGACTTGCAGCTCATTGCCGCCTGTAAAGAGAGAAATATGGGCGTTATCGCCATGAAAGGCCTTTCGGGCGGGCTCATTACCAACGCGGCGACCACCTTTTCCTTTTTACGGCAATATGACAATGTGGTCCCCATTTGGGGGATTCAGCGGATGAGTGAATTGGAAGAATTTATTGCGATGGAAAAAAATCCGCCTGTATTGGATGAGGCCATGTGGGAGGCCATTCACAAGGATCGCAGTGAATTAGCGGGCGACTTTTGCCGAGGCTGCGGCTATTGTATGCCTTGTCCGGCGGGCATTGAGATTCCGACGCAGGCTCGCATTTCTCTGCTTCTTGGACGCGCGCCATATCAACCGTTTTTAGAAGACAGCTTCAAAGAAAAAATGGAGCGAATTAATCAGTGCATTGAGTGCGGCCAGTGTAAAAGCCATTGCCCCTATCAGCTGGATACTCCGAACTTGCTGAAACGGGAGCTGAAGCGCTACCAAGAGTTTTATGAAGCGCATGTAAGGTAAAAAATTGCTAAAATAAAGTCCTGTTGTGCGTTGTTGTCACAATAGGACTTTTCTCTTAACGAAGTGAGTGATATAATGCAATAAAGTTGGTAATATAATGAACTTGCAATTGCTAATAAGAGTAGTTGCTACTAGAGCAGAAGAAAGAATAGGAGTGAGAACGTGGTTGGGAAAAAGGTGCGCATTCTTCGTGGTAATTATTGTGGAGAAATAGGCGAAGTTGTGGAACGAATCTTTTTCGGTCAAATTCAAGAACCGGTTTATAGCGTGTACATAGGCGGCGTGGATGTTGTTTCCTGCTGTTGTGATGAATTTGAAGTTTTATGAGATGTGTGACCAAGCAGCCATTCCTTGATCGGATGGTTGCTTATTTTTTTCTTATGAAACTAGGCGTTGCATTGACAGATGGTGTGGCGAGTACTATTCTAAGCAAGGAACGAAAATGGAAATTTACAGTGCAAAGAAAAGAAGTTTAGTCGTAGGAAAGGACGAAGCATGAGTTACAGCGAAGAACCAAGACTTACCAGAAGAAAACCCAAGAGGCGTATCCGCAAGCTGCGAGTGGCCATGCTCTTGGGAGCTATTTTTTTGCTTGTTGGAGTTGTATTTGCAGTTTGGAATGGCGGGACTTCGCTATTGGATGTAGTGGCGAAAAATCGCATAAATATTTTGGTGCTGGGCGTGGACGAGCGGGCGGATGACGTAGGACGTTCGGATACGAGTTTTGTGGTAACCTTGGATACGGAAGCCAAAAAGATAACTGTTTTATCCATTCCTCGGGATTCGCGGGTGAAGATTGCCGGACATGGTTGGGATAAATTTAATCATGCTTTTGCTTTTGGCGGACTGCCGCTTTCTAAAAGTACGGCGGAGAACTTACTGGGCGTTTCCATTCACTATACGGTTACCATTGATTTCAAAGGCTTTATGCGGATGATTGACGCCCTGGGCGGGATTACGATTGACGTAGAAAAGCGGATGCGTTACTCCGATCCCTATGATGACGACGGCGGCCTGGTAATTGACTTGTATCCAGGGGTGCAGCGTTTGAGCGGTAAAGAAGCCATCAAGTATGTGCGCTACCGCGACGAAGAAGGCGATATTGGCCGTGTAGCCAGACAGCAGAAATTCTTGAAAGCCCTATTGAAGGAGCTGGCATCGCCGCAAACGGTGGTGCGTCTGCCGGAACTGGCAAAAGAATTTTATGGGGCTGTGAAAACCGACATGCCTTTGTCGAAAGTCTTGAAACTTCTTCCGGCGGTGCAAGAAGCGGCCTCGTCTGGGTTGGCTACGGCTACGGTTCCTGGCGCGCCTCTGTGGATTAAGGAAGTCAGTTATTGGCAGCCGAATATCACGGAGCTGCGCTTGAAAGTAGCTCAGATTCAGGGCTTTACGAACGATGAAAGTTATATGAAGAAAAGCGAGCAATTAGCGCGGGAATATAAGCAGGCGATTCCTGCAGACGCAAAGGCGGAATATACGCCGACTGTCGAGACAAAGGCGCCGGTTGCGGAAAAAACGCCACCTGCTGCTACGAAAACACCGGCAGCTGACGCTGCTGCGAAAAAGACAAAAGAAGCGGCGGCCGATACGAAGCCGCCGATCGAGAAGCCTAAGAGCACGACGGGAGCTTCGACGACCACTACAAATACGAATTCCAATACGAGCGGCGGCAAAAACCCATAAGCAAAACCCAGCCAGAAGCGCGATACTAGCGCTTTCGGCTGGGTTTTTCGATGCATAGCAGTTAGAATTTCTGTTTCAGCGTCAGCTGCGTTTGACTGCGGGGGCGAACCTCCAAAGTGCGTGAATCGTCCTTATCCAGGTTGACGTTGACGCCGCCGCCTTTAATGGTGACGCCGGGAAGTATTTCCTTGCTTTTGGTTTCTTCTTTTTTTATAGACATGTTTTGAGTGGACAAGTCGACGGGGTCGGACTCTGGTACTGGTATTTTGCCGTTGAGGCTGTGCGGTTGTGAGAGGTGCATCTCGCCGGACGGCGCAGGGGAAGTGGAGCCGGCTGCTTTTTGCTTGCTGGCGGTTATAAGCGGTAGCGCAGTTTCTTCGCTTTTAACCGTCTTGTCAGCAATCACAGGCGTGGAAAGCGTCAAGTTTCTATTCGTTTCTGTTTGAGGAGCGGGGGCCATCACATAATAAGCACCCCAGCCAAGTAAAGCGATCGCTAGGAGGGCTGCGAGGTTTTGTAAGTACTTGTTCATCGGTTCTCCTTCTTCGTAAGTAGATATAATTTATAAAAGTTCTGCATGGCTGGGAAGAGTTCCTGCTGGCTGAGTTTCCCTAAACGGCAGGAGAGAACAAGATCGCGACTTTTGGCGGCAGGATTTTTTGGTTTTTACAAGAATATCCATCCAATATGACTGGAAAATGCGGAGGTGCGTGCATGGCAGGTGCGGGAATTATTGGGTTGGGACATTATGCGCCCCAAAGAATCGTGACAAATAAAGAGCTGGAGCAGCGCCTGCAAATGCCGGCGGAAGTTATTTTAGAGCGCTGCGGCATCCGTCAGCGTCATATAGCCGCGCCGGAGGAGGCTACTTCGGACTTGGCGCTGCAGGCGGCCCGCAAAGCCTTGGCGGACGCGGGGGTAGAGGCCAGCGAATTGAATTTGATCATTGTAGCGACGTCTACTTCGGATCGCCTTTCGCCGGGGTCTGCGGTCTCCGTACAGGCGGGCCTTGGCGCAACGAAAGCAGCGGCGTTTGATTTGTTGGCGGCTTGTTCCGGTTTTGTATATGGTTTGGTGATGGGCTGCCAGTTGATTAAAAGCGGCTTATATAAAAAGGTGCTGGTCATTGGCGCGGAGACGGTGTCGAAATTTGTCGATTGGCAGGATGCGAACACATCTATCTTGTTTGGCGATGGAGCCGGAGCGGCGGTTTTGGGCGAAGTTCCAGACGGCTATGGCCTTTTGGGTTCGGATTTAGGCACGGATGGAACTGAAGCGGAAGTGCTGCAGATTCCAGCAGGAGGCAGCCGGTTGCCAGCGTCGGCGGAAACCGTTGCTAAAGGCCTGCATTATACAGCAATGGACGGGCAGCGCGTGTTTATTTTTGCGCTGCGGACGTTGGGGGCTTCGGTGAAGCGGTCCTTGGAGGCTGCCGGGTTGGACGTGGCGGATGTGGATCTCTTAGTACCGCATCAAGCGAACCTGCGCATTATTGAATCGGCAGTGCAGCGCTTGCAACTTCCCATGGAGAAAACCTTTATCAATCTAGAGCGCTATGGCAATACTGCCGCCGCCTCTATTCCGATTGCCCTTAGCGAAATGAAAGCCCAGGGACACTTGGCGCGAGATCAGCGTCTGGCTCTTGTGGGCTTTGGCGCGGGTCTTACGTGGGGTTCGTGCGTGCTGAAATGGTATTAGAACCATTGCTTTACTAGGGAGGAGAACGGGTGGAGGAAAAGAGTTATGCCATACGGAGAGCCATAGCGGAGGATGCAGAGTTAATTGTCGGCTTATTTCGGGAAACCTATGGCGATAAATATCCTCACGCTGAGATGTACCGCCCTGAAGTATTGCAAAAACGGATTGACAAGAAGGATGTGCAAGCGCTGCTGGCCAGCACGCCTGACGGCCGGCCTGTAGGTTATTTTGCGAGGGAGAAAACAGCCCCGAATCCGAATCTTTGGGAAGAAAAAGGGCTGGTGGTAGTGCCGGACTATAAGCAAACGACAGTGGGGCTGGAGCTGATGAATCGGATGCAGGAAGCGGATTTTATCAGCGGCAGCGGTGTGTTTAGTTTTCCTGTATGCTATCAGTATTTTTCGCAGCTGGCCTGTGTGAAGCATGGCCGCAGCGATGTCGCTTTGTGCCTGGATCTAGTGGAGGAAAGTATTTTCAAGGAGCGCCAAGCGGGACAGGGGCGCGTGGCTTGTTTGTTGAACTTTTCCGAGTACACGGCGCCTTCTGAACCCATGTACCTGCCGGACGCATATGCTGAAATGCTGCGGGAGCTTGCGGCGCCTTTACAGAAACGTGTTTTTAAAGAAGCCGTCGGATGTTTGCCTGCAGAGGGGAAAACCGTGCTGGAAGCGCCTGGTTTGCCGGAAGCCGGCAGTTGGAGCGTGGCCGTTCGGGAAGTTGGCGCAGATTGGCCGCAGTGTTTGCAAGAACTAGTAGCACAGGCGCAACGGCAGCAGGTAATTAGTTTGCGTTTTATTATTAATGCGCATCGAGCTGCCGCGGGAGCTGCGGTAGAGGAGCTTCGGCAACAGGGTTTCTTCTTTGGCGGTTTGGCGCCTCGTTGGTTTGGCAGCGACGGGATCATAGTGCAAAAGATATTTCATAAAGAACCGGACTTTGCAGGCATCCGGCTATACTCTCCGCAGGCGAAAGAACTTTGTTCTTTTATTCGCGCAGACAGGAAAGCCGTACAAAGGATACATGCCGAAAAAAGATAAAAGAAGGAGGAAGATGCTATGACAACGATGGAAAAGGTAAACAAGATCATTTTGGACTTGAAGAAGGGCAAGGTTACGGAGGATATGCTGCAGCCTTCGGCGGAATTGGCAAAGGATTTGCATATGGATTCGCTCGACATGGCGGAACTGCTGGTTATGGCAGAAGATGAATTTAAGGTGAAAATTTCTTTGGAAAAAGTAGGCGGTCTGAAAACCTTGGCTGACGCCGTGCAATATGTAGATAGCTTGCTGTAAGTTAAAAATCCGCTGGCCTTGAACTGACCCCCAAAAGTTAGACCTTAAAAA
>MTLD01000757.1_pt4 | contig 29708 bp, 25 predicted proteins | sample 1982471 | NCBI WGS metagenome assembly MTLD01 (sample SAMN05712604, study PRJNA340218) | biofilm metagenome | isolation source: sample SPM anode biofilm adapted to -50 mV | place: USA | collected 2012-02-03 | reverse complement strand
GGGTATATACTCGGCGCTTGGCACACTAGCGGTACACAGACTTTTGGCACCTCTTCTGGAGATACAAAAATCTTCAAGGCGGACGGTACTGCTGTAACTCTTCCCACAACCATTCCTACCGGTTCTGCATCAGCTACTTTTGGTACTGGCTTTGCCGCAATGTAGTTTAGTAGATACATTGTTACTAAGAGCGGGGTAGTCTTCTATCCCGCTCTTAGTTTGTAAAAAACTATGAGTAAAACTACCTCAGTACTCTTACTGATAATATTCATTCTAGGTATCTATTACCCGGCAATCTTTGCCGGTGTAAACTCCTTAGACGACTTTCGAATGTTGGATGAACTTCCAGTCTCCGGTAAATTGGATGTCCTGTCGCTGTTCAATCCTTTTCTTGCCAGTGGCTATTTCAGGCCGTTGATCATTCTCTCCTACTATCTGGACAGCTCCATTCTCAACCTTGTTCCTCAGGCAATGCACTTTGAGAACATACTTATCCACTTGATCAACACGCTGCTGATGTTCAGCGTAGGTCTGGCTGTATTTAGAGCTCATAAAACGCGAATTGAGCTGGCTTTTACTGCAGCCTGCTTGTTTGGGCTGCATCCGCTGAATGTTGAGGCCGTGGCTTGGATATCGGGCCGTACAGACCCGTTGGCGACCATGTTTGGACTGCTGGCGTTGGTTTGTATCTATCGATTCGCCGATTCTGCTAAGTATTCCTGGTTGTGGAGTTCGGCTCTATTGTGTCTAACTGGTGCACTTGCCAAGGAAACAGCCTTGTTCTGTCTTCCAGCTGGTTTTCTACTGGCCTGTGCCAATGATGTACAACTGCGGGCAGTTTTTTCTGCGAAAAGTTGGCGCGCGTTTGTTGTTCGTGCACACTGGATGGTTTTACCGTTTATTCTGACAGGAGTAGCCTACATTACCGTTCGTATGACTACACTCAAGTATGTGACTAAAATCGTTACCAATGTTAGCGGTGCTGGATCTGGTGAAAATTCAATTAATTCTGTGTTCCGATTGACTCGTGAGGTACTTATTACATATGGATTCTACATCAAGAAGATCTTTCAGCCTCTTCCACTTAATTTTGCTATTACGGAAGTTAGTGATAACTATTTGTGGCTCGGGTCAGTCATTATGCTGCTGCTTATCTATTGTGTAATTCGCCGTATGGATTCCGTTGCAGTACAGATGATGTTTGCTACTTTGATCGTAATGGTCTCGGCTATTATCATATCCCGCGCCAAGATTGCCTGGACGCCATATGCTGAACGTTATCTCTATCTGCCCACAGTGTTCTTCTCATTTGGCATTGTAGATGCCGGATACCTCTTCTCCTGTCGCTTTTTGAACCGTCGGACGACCGTGATTACCATTTTCGCAGTTTTGGGGTTGACTGCGGTAATAACCTCGAAACGTTCTATAATCTGGCAGAACAATCTGACTCTGTATCAAGATACCATAAGTAAATCGCCAAATTTTGGCTGCATCAGCAACGAATTGGCCATCGCTCTCGCTGCGGATAATAGAACAGTTGAGGCGATTGCGCAGATCGAACTTGGCAAAAAGGCATCAAGCCAGGGAGACATGGTCCTTCTCTACGTCAACCAAGCATCAATTTTGGGTGAGAAAAAACAGTATGAAGAGGCATATAAAGTTCTTGACTGTACCTACAAGGGGCGGGGGGTAGGTCAGGCCCATATTGAAGTGATAAAATCCTATATTCACCTTATGGAGCGCGAACAAATCGAAACTAAAGATCACAAGCGATCTGCAAAATTGTTAAACACACTTGCCGACCTGCACGAATTATATTACAAGAAAAGTGGCGACACCGACCATTTGTATCGGGCAGGGCAATTGGCGATGGCGGCTGGAAACAAAAGTAAGGCTCACACTTTTTTTGTCGAAGTAGCTGATCATGCACCGAAAGAATCGATGTACAAGGATTTTGCAAGAAAGATGGCAATAAAAACTGAAAAACTGTATCACCCCAAACCTCTCTCCAGGTAGAGATAAATATGAATATTAATGAGGCAACAGATGTTGAAACACATTGGGATCACATTCAAGAGCATACTGCGTGACCGGGTATTTCACGGAATAATATTCTCTTCATTAATATTCCTTCTAATCCCATCAGTCGCTTCTCTGTCCATGCGGCAGATGACTGAACTATCCATAACCCTGTCTTTGTCCTTGCTCTCGTTCATTCTGCTGCTGCTGGCCCTTTTTCTGGGTGGAACACATATCTGGAAGGACATTGAACGGCGATACACTTACGGAGTACTTAGTTTGCCAATCAACCGTACCGCCTATTTGATTAGTAAATTTTTAGGTATCGCGCTCTTTATACTTTTGACCGCCTGCCTACTTGGTCTGGTTGCTGCAGGGGGGGTCATGTTCTCATCCTCTGTGTACCCGCCGGATCGCCCGATCATTTGGGGCTACTTTATTGCAGCAGTAGTGTTAGATGCCCTGAAATACATTTTAGTGGTCGCAACCGCCTTTCTGTTTTCATCAGTTAGTACCTCATTCTTTCTGCCTATCTTTGGAACCATCTGTATTTTCTTCGTGGGGAGCGCCTCGCAACAGGTGTATGACTACACAACTGCTCAGGCTACCACCGATATCTCTCTAGTCGTCAAAAATGCAGCCATGGCCGCATACTACATTTTGCCTAACTACTCTGCCTTCGATTATAAGCTTAATGCAGTATATGGTGTGCCAATCTCGGGTTCCGGGTTGCTTCTCACCTTGGCCTATTTTGCTGTTTACATACTGGTTGTGATTGTCTTGGCTTCACTTCTATTTGAAAAGCGGGAGATAACCTGAATGAGCGGAATAAAGCGGCATTTGGCTCTTCTTGTATGTCTCTGCGCACTGTATATTTCCATAGTCGTACCGTTTACCAATTACATGAAGCGCAAACCTTTCACAGAAAAACTCGGGACACTGCCAACTGTGGCGACATTAAAGTTTATGTCTGCTGACCAGAAACTATTTGTAGGCTCGTCGCTCATTTTAAAAGTGATCATATATTTTGGCGGACTTACTGAGTTAGCGAAGAACAGAATTATAATCCAACCTGATTATCCAGCTATGTCGCGTATTATACATTCAGCAGTTAAATTGGATCCTTACAATATCGACGCATATTATTTTGCTCAAGCTTTTCTGACATGGGAGGCCAAACAATATACGGTTGCTAACGAACTGTTGGAATATGGCATGAATTACCGAACTTGGGACTGGTATCTGCCATTTTTTGCGGGTTTCAATTACGCCTACTTTCTGAAGGATTACAAAAAAGCAGCTCTTTGTTATAAACATGCGGGTGAACTATCAGGTTCAGATTTATCCAAGCTTCTTGCGGGACGGTATATGCAGGAATCTGGGCAGACTGAGTTGGCCATAAACTACCTTTCGGCAATGCTTAAGAGAGAAAATAATACTGCGCTTAAAAAAAATTACCAGATCAGGCTGAACGCTTTTAGTGAGGCCCGTCGTATTGAAATTGCCTATAATCGATACAAGGAAAAACGTGGAGTTGATCCGGTAACAGTTGAACAGCTGATTTCCGCGGGATTCCTGTCACCACCTCCCAGAGATCCATACGGCGGGCAGTTTTACTTGGATGCGAGTGGGAGAGTCTCAACAACCAGTAAGTATGCTTTTGCCGGAGTGAAGAAAAATAATATGCAAAAATCAGGAGTGCCTGATGAACGCCATTGAAATAACCGGCCTGTACAAACAGTTTACCGCAAAACGGACGACAAAAGTTGAAGCCCTGAAGGGGCTCGACCTTGAAATAGCTGCTGGTGAAGTCTTTGGCTTCTTAGGTCCAAACGGCGCCGGCAAAAGCACAACTATAAAGATTGTGATGGGATTGTTGCGGCCAACTTCAGGAACTGCACGTATTATGGGTATTGATTCTGGTCAGACCGCTTCCCGGCTCAAGGTAGGTTTTCTTCCAGAAAATCCTGCCTTTTACGATTATTTAAGTGCCGAGGAGTATATAGCTTTTGTTGGTTCACAATTCAGGATGAATTCGTCATTGCTTAAACGTCGTTCCGAAGAAGTCTTCAAAAGGCTGGAACTGTGGGATGCACGTAAGCGCCCCATGCGCAGTTACAGCAAGGGGATGGTGCAAAGGGTCGGTTTGGCGCAAACGCTTGTCCACGATCCGGACGTTTATATTCTTGATGAACCGATGAGCGGACTTGATCCGATCGGCCGGGCGTTGGTAAAAGAAATTATCCTGGATTTGAAAAAACGTGGGAAGTCTGTTTTTTTTAGTACACATATCACCGATGATGTTGAAAAGGTTTGCGACCGGGTCGGTGTGATTATTAAGGGAAATCTGGTAGCTGTTGACAGAGTTGAAAATATAATGAGAAGTGGTGTTGAGGGCTATTTGGTACATTTGCAACTTGATGGGACCGGGAAGCGTAATTTCGCTGGTATTGAACCGATCCACACCACTATCTCTGCTTCCGAGTTTTATGTGCCATGCAGTTTGTTTAATGCTTTTATGGGTGAGGTGAATGCGTCTGGTGCTGAAGTTGTTCTAGTGGAAACCAAGCGCCGAGACCTGGAGGATTTTTTCTTGTCACTTGTCAATAATAACTGAGTTGAAAATAGATTGCTGTTTGCCATGGCAGGCGACTAACCATGGCAAACAGCAGAATATTATTCCTTCCCCTCATACCTGGGGAAGAGCGCCTCAGTCTTGGTTACAACTGTTCCTGCCTTTAAACCGCCCCAAACAAGTCCCTTTATTGAAACTTCTTCCGTCCAACCTAGAGACGCCAGAGCTTTTGTTGCCGTTGTCGGCAGGAATGCCGACAGAATACAGTGCGTGACTCGTTGTGATTCCAGCAGCGTGTGCATGACGGTTGCCAGACGGCCTTTGTTAGCCGGGTCTTTGGCCAGTGTCCAGGGGGCCGAGTCGTCAATGTATTTGTTGCCGGCCGAGATCACGTCCCAAATCGCCTGGAGCGCTTTGCTGAAAGCCAACTCATCGATGAATTTATCAACTATCGCAACCATATCTTCGGTTTTGTTCTTCAAAGCCAGATCAATTTCGAGCAACTCTTCTGCTTGCGGCAGGATTCCATCAAAGTACTTGACCGCCATAGCGGTTGAGCGTGACAGCAGATTGCCGACATCGTTAGCCAGATCCGAGTTCATACGTTGGATCAGTGCGGTATGCGAGAAATCACCGTCCAGGCCGAACGGGACTTCACGCATCAGGAAGTAGCGCACCACATCCACGCCATATTTGTCGATCAGCATGTTCGGCTCAACCACATTCTGGAGGCTCTTGCTCATCTTCTGACCTTCAACTGTCCACCAGCCGTGCGCAAAGACTTTTTCCGGCAGAGGCAGCCCGGCTGCCATCAGGAAGGTTGGCCAGTAGACGGTGTGGAAACGCAGGATGTCCTTGCCGATCAGATGCACATTGGCCGGCCAGAAACGCTGGTATTCCGGTGTTGCATCTGGGTAGCCCAGTGCGCTCATGTAGTTGGTCAGCGCATCGAACCATACGTAGATGATATGTTTATCGTTTCCAGGCACCGGTATGCCCCAGGAAAAAGTGGTGCGCGATACGGACAGATCACGCAGGCCCTCTTTAACGAAGGAGATGATTTCGTTGCGCTTGCTTTTGGGCTGGATGAAGTCGGGGTGTGTTTCTATATGGTCCAGCAGCGCCTGCTGGTACTTGCTCATGCGGAAGAAGTAGGACTCCTCCTTGAGTTTTTCGACCGGACGGTTGCAGTCAGGGCAGCGGTTCTCGATTAGCTGGGTTTCTGGCCAGAATGTTTCGCAGGGGGTGCAGTACCAATCTTCATATTCACCCAGGTAGATGTCACCTTTTTCGAGGATATTACTGAATATCTCGCTGACGCCCTTTTTATGACGCTCCTGTGTGGTGCGGATAAAGTCGTTATGCGAAATCCCCAATCTTTCCCAGAGTGCCTGGTACCTTTTTACAACTCGGTCCGCAAGTTCGAGCGGTGTTTCTCCGGCGGTAATGGCAGCTTTTTCGACTTTCTGACCATGTTCATCACTGCCGGTCAAAAAATAGACGTCAAAGCCCATCAGGCGCTTATAGCGTGCCAGAACGTCGGCTGCGACTGTTGTGTAGGCATGGCCGATGTGCGGCACGTCGTTAACGTAGTATATGGGTGTTGTGACGTAGAAGGTCGGTTTCATATCAAGCTCCTGATGGTGCTGGCGGTGTACCGCCGTCTGGTGTTCCGCCATGTGGTTTGCGATGCCCGTGTTTGCGTGATCGGTGTTTCTTGCTGCGCGGCTGACCCGTCTTGGCGGCATCCTGCTGTGGTTCTGTAGAAGCCTTATTGGGTGCTGCCGGAGAAACTGCAGCAGCAGCGGTTTTATCGGCGGCGACTTGAAGTACGGACTGCAGAGAACTTTTTTCCGGTTTGCGCCTCTGTTCTGTGCGGCGTTCGCGAGTTTTTTGTGTATTGCGGGACTGTGCCGGTGTAGCAGTACGCTGGCTTGACGTGTCGGATGCCGGTGCGGCTGTTACGGCAGCTCCTTCACCAATTATTTCTTCGCGCTTGATAACAACAATTTTGTTGTCATCCAGTTTGAGTGTGATATTGCCGGTCAGAATATTTACCTTGTCCACTACACCGGCGCCATTGGCAATACTGACCCGCTTTCCTGATTTTGGATAGTTTTTACGCAGGCAGCAGTAAGTGTCGTATTCGTAATCGAGGCAACAGAGCAGGCGGCCGCACTGACCGGAAATCTTGTTCGGATTGAGCGCCAGATTCTGCTCCTTGGCCATCTTGACCGATACCGGCTGGAAGTCCCTCAGGAATGAACAGCAGCAGAGTTCCCGCCCGCAAATACCGATGCCGCCAATCATCTTGGCTTCATCCCGGACCCCGATCTGACGCATTTCAATTCTGGTGTGGAATGAGTGAGCCAGGTCTTTGACAAGATCGCGAAAATCCACCCGCCCGTCAGCGGTAAAGAAGAAAACAGCCTTGCTGCTGTCGAATTGATATTCAACCTTTACAAGTTTCATCGGCATGTTTCGTTCAATGATCCGTTTGACGCAAAAATCAAAGGACTCTTTTTCCTTAATGGCAATCTGCTCCAACGTTGCCAGGTCATCTGGTGTCGCTTTTCGTTTTATGGTCGAGATGTTGGCCGGCATCGCTTCATCCCGCTCTTTTGGCGGACGCACCACCTGGCCGATACCCAGTCCGCGCTCGGTTTCTACAACAACCTGATCGCCTTGGGCAAGCTCTATGTCGCCTGCATCAAAGTCGTACATTTTACTGGCTTTCGCAAATTGGATTGTTACTATGTGTGACAAAAGACCTCCTAAACCGGGCAAGCCGGGATCAAAAAAAGTTTATCGCGGTCGCATAGTGTGACTCTAGTATGTTGCCGGGTCAGGTTTCTGCGGCGATGTTCATAAACAGATGGTCCAGGGCCAGCTTCGGGTTGGCATTCCTCTGGACGTCTCTACGGGTTTGGCAAATTGCTTCCAGAATTTCCATGGTACGAGATATTGGTCGCCTGGCAGCGATAGTTTCAATAGCGGACCTGGCCGATCTGTTCACAATTTCCCCGCTGCCGGCTGCCAGGTGAAGTGCATCACGATAGAATGAAATCAGCAAATCCAGCAGTTCCAAGGTCTCTTCGCGGTTTCCTGAAAGTGCTTCGGCAGCATCAAAAACCGACGCAATCTTGTTAATATTCATCTGACTCAAGCGGGATATGACGTTCTCTCTCCGGGCAGCAAGTGATTCGTTATCAAGCTCGATCGCCTTTTGCATACTGCCGCCTGACATCGGCGCTATCAGGCTGGCTGTGTCAGCGTCCATGCCGCTCTGTTCGAGCAGAGTCAGTATGTGTTCCGGTGAGAGCGGCGCGAATCTGATCAACTGACAGCGTGACCGGATAGTTGGCAAAAGTAGTCCCGCGTTTTCAGTCAGCAGGATGATCAGGGCATCTCCGGGCGGTTCTTCCAGCGTTTTCAACAATGAGTTGGCAGCATTGACGCTCATTCGCTCGGCTGGTTCAATAATACAAGCTTTACGGGGCGCTTCATAAGGTCGCAGGGATAATGTGCGCTGCATTTCCCTTAATTGATCGATGCTGATATCGCGTTTGTCCGGCAAAGGCTCAACGATGTGAATGTCGGCATGGCTGCCACCAGTCACCTTGCGGCACGATGGGCAAACTCCGCAGGCGTCATCATCGGCTGACTGGCAGAACATGCCCTGAATCAGAGCCAACGCCGTCTTTTTGCGGCCGCAGCCCGAAATCCCTTCGAAAAGATAGGAGTGGGCGGTTTTGCCGGTGCGCAGCGAGCGACGCAGAACCTCAACAATCCGCTCGTGCCCTAGAATGTCAGCGAATGGCACGAATACCTTCCGGAATCCGCGACAGAACAGCGTCCCTGATTTTAGAGGCAATGTTTTCGATAGTGTCAGCACCGTCAATTATAACGAAACGTTGCGGCTCAGTTTTGGCCAAATTATTGTAGCCAGAACGAACCCTCTGGTGAAAGGCCACTGTTTCCAATTCAAAGCGCTCTTCACGCGGACCGCTGGATAATTCTATTCTGCGGCGGGCTCTTGCGAGGCCGACCTGTGGGTCACAGTCAATCAGGATCGTAAGGTCAGGCGATATTCCTGAACAGGCATGTTTATTGAGGGTGTCGATGACTGCTCTGTCGAGTCCGCGTCCGTAGCTTTGGTAGGCTACGGTTGCATCGCAGAATCGGTCGCACAGTACAATGTTGCCATCTGCAAGTGCCGGAGCAACGACTTCGTTCACGTGCTGGGCCCGGGCTGCGGCATAAAGCATCAGTTCGGACATGGCAGACATCGCGCTGTTGTCGGCGTCCAGCAGAATTGCCCTTATCTGGTCGGCTATCGGACAACCGCCCGGTTCACGGGTCAGGGTGGTCGCCAGGTTACGGGAAATCAGCTCATCGGCTAAAAACCTGATCTGGGTGCTTTTCCCGGAACCTTCAACGCCTTCAAATGTAATGAAATAGCCCACAGTTACCTTCCGGATACTTACAACTGATAACAGTGTAAATTTAAATGACGAATTATAGGCAAGAGCCCCTGATTTATCAACCAAATTCAGCCATAAGACTTTCAGTTGCCAAAAACCGGCTGCATCGCTATAGTTTCAAATCGGAGATAAAACCGTTGAATATCGAATTACAACAACTTGAACAGCTTCTGAATCACAGATTCAATAATCCCAGTCTCTTGTCAAGTGCGCTGACTCATCCCTCCTATTTACATGAATCCGCCGGGACAGATGGTGACGATTATCAGCGGCTTGAATATCTGGGCGATGCCGTTCTGGGAATGCTGCTGGCTGAGATGCTTTACCATGCATATCCGGACTGGGATGAAGGCTCTTTGTCTCGTTTTCGTGCCCGACTGGCCGGGCAGGACGTGTTGGCTGACCGCGCTCGTATGTTGGGGATCGGGGATTTCATTTTTCTAGGCAGGGGAGAGGTGCTGACCGAGGGGCGGGCGAAAGACTCGATTCTTTCCGATATTCTGGAGTCTCTGCTCGCTGCTCTGTATCTGGATGGTGGCCTTAATGCTGCTCGTAACATGGTGGAACGGCTGTTTCTGGAGTTGGTTGCAGATCCGCAGGCATTGACCCTTGGGCGTGATTCAAAAAGTGAATTGCAGGAGTTGCTTTCAGCCTGCAACGCGCCCCTGCCTGAATATAAACTGGTTGAGGAATCCGGCCCCCCGCATGATCGTAACTTTCAATTTCAGGTTCTGCTTGATGGTCGTGCCGTTGGTGAAGGCCAGGGTAAATCCAAAAAAAATGCACAACAAGCTGCGGCTGCCCAGGCATTGGGTAACATTAAGGTCGTAGATGGTCAGATCGTGTGAAACCGGTCACGGTCCCTTTTTTTATAAGTCATCAGGGCTGTCCGCATACCTGTGTATTTTGTGATCAGCGCACTATTTCTGGAGCGGCAGGGCGGTTGCCGACTGCAAATGAGATCGTTTCTAAAATCTCATTATGGAGTGCCACTGCCGGAGAACGACCGCTCGAAGTAGCCTTTTTTGGAGGCACTTTTACTGCCCTTTCCCATGAAATTCAGGCTGGTCTGCTGGAGCCATTGCAGTCACTGTTAAAATGCGGCGAAATTTCAGCTGTCCGGCTCTCAACCCGGCCGGATTATATCGATGACAGGCGGGTTGAATGGCTTAAAAAGCTTGGCGTCACCACAATCGAACTTGGTATCCAGTCCATGGATGATGCTGTTCTGGACGCATCTGGCAGAGGGCATTCGGCGGCAGATTCTGACGCGGCTATCCGCTGCATAAAGGGGCATGGGGTGGCGGTCGGAACACAGCTTATGCCGGGGTTGCCCGGTGATTCGCTGTTTAAGTCACTTTCCTCTTTGGAACGGGTGAGCGTTGCCGGAGCTGATTTTATCCGCATCTACCCGACTGTTGTCATTCAGGGGACGGAATTGGCCCGGCGCTTCTCTGCTGGCGAATATTATCCTATGGGACTGGAGCAGGGTATAAACCTCTGCAAACTACTCCTGCATCGTGCTATGCAGTCAAATTTGCCGGTGGTGCGCATGGGACTACAGGCGGATGACGGACTGAATTCGGAAACGGTACTGGCAGGGTGTTGGCACCCATCTTTCGGGCAGATCGTAAGTTCGGCGCTTTATGGCGATCTGATTGACAGATATGTGTCGGATGACGAGCTGGTTACCATCTCCTGCCATCCAACCAGATTGTCGGATGTAATCGGATATAAACAGTCCAATCTGGCAAGGATGCTGGAGCGCAGAGTACGGGCGCAGGTAGTTTCGGACAATACATTGAAAAAAGAAGAGATTATAATACAAAAAGGCATTCGGAGTTCCAGGTATAACCTGATGACCGACCTTAACTACTCCATTCAAGAGGTTAATTAACAATGAGAAAAGAATCACTCAAGTTTCTTGAAAAGCTGCTCGATGCTCCCAGTCCTTCCGGTTATGAGCAGCCGGCACAAAGGGTTTTCCGTGATTATGTAGCCCCCTTCTGTGACGAACTGACAACTGACGTAATGGGCAACGTCTTTGGCCGTATCAGCGGAAAAGGTAAGAATCTTCCGCGAGTCATGGTCGTTGGTCACACTGACGAGATCGGTCTGCAAGTCAAATATATCGACGACAAGGGCTTTCTGTATTTCGCTGCGGTGGGTGGGGTGGATGCCCATTTGACGCCGGGCAAGCGGGTTAATGTCCATACCTCCGCCGGCCCGCTGCCGGGGGTGATCGGCAAAAAACCGATACATCTGATGGACAACAAGGATCGTGAAACGGTGGTTAAGCTGGAATCACAGTACATAGATATTGGTGCGCAAGATAAAAAGGAGGCCCAGAAGTTGGTCAGGGTCGGGGATGCCGTGACTTTTGACAGCTCATTCACCCGTTTGCAGGGAGATCGGGTCGCGTCACGCGGATTTGACGACAAGGCCGGATGCTTTGTGGTTGCCGAGGTGCTGCGTCTGGTGGCTGCTACCGGTAAAAAGCTTTCTGTTGATCTATACGGGGTGTCTTCAGTTCAGGAAGAGATCGGGTTGCGCGGCGGGACCACCAGTTGCTACACGATCAATCCCGATGTGGGAATCTGTGTGGAAGTTGATTTTGCCACCGATCAACCGGATGTGGAGAAAAAACATAATGGTGAGGTTGCTCTCGGCAAGGGTCCGATCCTGGCGCGCGGCGCCAACATCAACCCGCCTCTGTTTGAGCTGATACAGACAGCCGCCGACAATGAAAAAATTGCTGTGCAGCACACCGCCGCGCCGCGTGCCACCGGTACGGACGCAAATGTCATGCAGATCTCGCGAGGCGGTGTGGCGACCGCTCTTGTCAAAATCCCGCTGCGCTATATGCATACTCCGGTGGAAACCGTTTCGCTGTCTGACCTGGAAGGTGCCGCCAGGCTTATTGTCGCAGCATTGTTCAGAATCACCTCTAAAGAATCGTTCGTCCCCAAATAAGTAAAATGTTTGATCATGCCACTGGTTGAGGTTCGTTGTTATGGCTAAAAGTTATTCACCGATTGTTCTTGATTCGATTGAACCGGAATATTTTCCGGCTGTGAATATTTATGTGAAACAGGGCCATAATTTCACACTTTATCGAAGCGAAGAGATGGAGTTGACGGAGAGCGGGCTCGACAGATTGCGGCAAACCGGAGTGGAGTTTGTCCATGTAGATAATTCCAGCGCTGATGAAGTACTGCTTTATGTAGAAAATAACCTGAAGTTTATCTGCAGTAATGAAAAAATATCCAGAACATCCAAAAATATGGTTCTCAGCCACATCATGATGAATGATGTGGCTGAGGTGTTCAAAAATCCTACCCAGTCTGAGACTTGCATCAAATGCCGCAACTTTCTGAAACAGCATGAATTTCTGATAGACGACCGCAGAGACCTGATGGAACTGCTGGCCAAGTTTTCGCACTATGATGTATATCTTTTCAAGCATAGCGCCCAGGTTGCCATCCTTGCTATGTATCTGCACAGGAAGCTGTTTGAGGCCGCTGGCGATGAACTTGTGGCAATCGGCCTCGGGGCGATGCTGCATGACATTGGCATGCTGGATGTTTCGTATGATATTCACGAAAAAAGAGACGCCCTTACACCGAAAGAATATCTGCGCGTCAGGCATCATCCTCGTATCGGCCATGATATGCTGCGCCAGATTGGATTAACGGATCCGATTTCACTTTCCATGGTGCTGGACCACCACGAACGCTACAACGGCACCGGTTACCCCCGGCAATTGTACGAAGATGAAATCCCCAGAAACACACAGATCGGAACAATATGCGACACCTATTGCGCACTGACGATGGATCGCCCTTATCGGCCTGCCTCTACGCCTGAAGAAGCCGTCAGAATCATGCAGGGCGAAAAAAAGCTGTACCATCCCGATTTCTTTGACGCGTTCGCCGGAATTATCATGGGTTAGGAATTGTTTAAGGTGTTGCCGCGTAAAATTGTATACCCCATTTTGCCTTGACTTGACCGGAGCAGTGTACTAACTTCGTTAAAATTTCCATCCTCGAGGAGCTACCAATTATGCCCTACGACAAACTGGTCGAAGGTCTTACCTTTGACGATGTTCTTCTGATTCCCGCCCACTCCCTGATTCTGCCACGTGATGCCAACCTGGCAACACGCATCTCCCGCAACATTTCCCTGAATATACCGCTGGTTAGTGCCGCCATGGACACTGTCACGGAGGCGCGCACCGCGATCTGTATGGCGCGTGAGGGAGGGCTTGGCATTATTCACAAAAATTTCTCGATCGAGGCTCAGGCCTACGAGGTGGACAAGGTCAAGAAGAGCGAATCCGGAATGATTGTTGATCCGATTACCATGCGTCCCAACCAGAAAATCAGCGATGCGCTGGACATGATGTCGCGCTATCGCATCTCCGGCGTGCCGATTACAAAGCCGGACGGCAAGCTGGTCGGTATTCTGACCAACCGCGATCTGCGTTTCGAGACCGATTTCGATCTGCCGATCTCCGCCCGTATGACCAAGCGTAATCTTGTGACCGTTCCCGTTGGAACAACACTCGAGCAGGCCAAGGAACTCCTCAAGCATACCCGCGTTGAAAAGTTGCTGGTGGTGGATGATAACCGCTATTTGAAAGGGTTGATCACCATAAAGGATATCGAGAAGGTCAAAAAATATCCATTCGCCTGCAAGGACAGTCTCGGTCGTCTGCGTGCCGGTGCTGCCGTCGGACCGACCGCAGATATGGAAGCACGCATGGAGGCGCTGATCAAGGCTGGAGTAGATGTCATCATAATTGACACCGCCCATGGTCACTCGCAGGGAGTTATTGATGCTGTTCACCGGGCCAAGTCGACTTTCCCCGGTTGTGAAATTATTGCCGGTAATATTGCCACTGCCGAAGCGGCCGAGGCACTTATCAAAGCTGGCGCTGACGGCATCAAGGTTGGCATCGGACCCGGTTCGATTTGTACCACCCGAGTTGTGGCAGGAGTTGGAGTGCCTCAGATTACGGCCATTCACGACTGCTCCCGGGTTGCCCACAAATACGGTGTGCCGGTCATTGCCGATGGCGGCATCAAGTATTCCGGCGATCTTCCCAAGGCGGTTGCCGCTGGTGCGGACAGCATCATGATCGGCTCGCTGTTTGCCGGTACGGAAGAATCGCCCGGCGATACGGTTCTGTACCAGGGGCGTACCTACAAGAGTTATCGCGGCATGGGTTCGATCGGAGCCATGAAAGATGGCAGCAAGGATCGTTATTTCCAGTCGGATGTTGGAGAAGATGTCAAGCTGGTGCCGGAAGGAATCGAAGGAATGGTGCCGCTGCGCGGTCCGCTTTCGGCCAACATTCACCAGTTGATGGGTGGGCTGCGTTCCGGAATGGGATACACCGGTTGCTCCACGATTGCAGAGATGCAGGAAAAATGCCGCTTTATCCGTATCACCGGCGCCGGTCTCAAGGAATCCCACGTCCATGATGTCACTATCACGAAGGAAGCTCCAAACTACAGGGTTGGTAATCAATAATGTCCAGTGACATCCATAACCAGAAAATCCTGATCCTTGATTTCGGCTCGCAATATACCCAACTGATTGCCAGGCGGGTGCGTGAAGCGCACGTTTATTGTGAATTACACCCATTCGATATGGAGCTTGCGGATATCAAGCGGTTTGCTCCCAATGGCATCATTTTGTCCGGCAGCCCTAACTCGGTTTATGAGGAGGGTGCGCCATCAGTGGCAGAGGAACTGTTTGAACTGGGAGTTCCGGTGCTTGGCATCTGCTACGGCATGCAGTTGATGAGCCGTCATTTCGGTGGCGAGGTCGTTCCGGCGGGGAAACGTGAATTCGGCCATGCCGATCTATTGGCTGTCGGGCAGCCGGGGCCTCTCTTCAACAGCTTCTACGTTGATGGCAAAAGTCCGGTCTGGATGAGTCATGGTGATCACGTTTCGCGTGTGCCGGACGGTTTCGAGGTTGTGGCGGCAACAGCCAATGCTCCGGTCTGTGCCATTCAGGATGTCCAGCGCAATCTTTACGGCGTCCAGTTTCATCCTGAGGTAAATCATACTCCTCGTGGTGAACAGCTGATTGACTCATTCGTCCGCACAATCTGCGGCTGCGGTGGTCAGTGGACTCCCGGCAGGATCATCGATGACGCAGTGGAGCGGATTCGACAGCAAGTCGGCAGCGAGCGAGTAATTCTTGGACTGTCCGGCGGTGTTGATTCTTCGGTGGCCGCTGCCTTGATTCATCGCGCAATCGGTGATCAGCTCACCTGCGTTTTCGTGGATAATGGTCTGCTGCGTCTCGGCGAGGGCGATCAGGTTATGGCAACGTTTGCCGAAAACCTGGGTGTCAAAGTGCTTCGGGTGGATGCAGAAGAACGTTTTCTGTCCGCTTTGTCGGGTGAAAGTGATCCCGAGAAAAAACGCAAGATCATCGGTGGGCTTTTTGTTGATATTTTCGACGAAGAGTCAAACCGGATCGAAGATGCCAACTGGCTGGCACAGGGGACCATTTATCCGGATGTGATCGAATCGGCAGGAGCAAAAACCGGCAAGGCTCACAATATCAAGAGCCACCACAATGTCGGCGGTTTGCCGGACTACATGAAACTGAAATTGCTGGAGCCGTTGCGCGAATTGTTCAAAGATGAGGTTCGTGCCATCGGTGAGGAACTCGGATTGCCCAGACAGATGGTCTGGAGACACCCGTTCCCCGGTCCGGGGTTAGGGGTCCGCATTTTGGGTGAAGTCAAAAAAGAATATGCCGATATCCTGCGCCGCGCCGATGCGATCTACATTGAAGAGCTGTACTCATCAGGGCACTATGACAAGATCAGCCAGGCCTTTGCCGTCTTTCTGCCGGTCAAGAGCGTTGGCGTGATGGGTGATGGCCGCACCTACGAATATGTGGTCGCTTTGAGGGCTGTGGAAACCAAAGATTTCATGACCGCCGGATGGTATCCGATGCCGTATGAAGATCTGGCACGCATCAGCGGCCGGATTATTAACGAAGTCAAGGGCATCAATCGCGTTGTGTATGATATATCCAGCAAACCACCGGCAACCATCGAGTGGGAATGATCACTGTTTAATCCGATTGTTGCGGTGGCAAAGAATCGCTACCGCAACTTACCGGATTGCAGGTTTTTTAGACTTAAATTTCACCCCAGCCTATAATCATCAGCCTGACAAACAAGTTTGGCAACTGACTTCCAAAATGCAGTTATCAATAAACATCGCGGCAAATCTTTTACAACCTACTGAAAAGGAGCAGAAGCATGAATGCACCAACACGCTATTATGATGAATCTGTGAAAGGTTTCATCACTTGGAGCATTATCTGGGGGACAGTGGCTGTCCTGGTCGGCATCCTGATCTCTCTGCAGCTTGCCTGGCCGCAGTTAAATGTCGCCCCGTATCTGACCTATGGCCGCCTGCGTCCGATACACACCAATGCGGCTATCTTCGGGTGGGGTATCGGCAGCTTCATCGCTCTTTTTTTCTACATTACACAGCGGCTTACAAAATCGCCGCTCTGGAGTCCGGGGCTGGCGAGAGTAACACTCTGGCTCTTCAACTTTGCCATTGCTTCTGCCGCTGTAACACTCGCTCTGGGAATCAACCGCACCAAGGAATATGCCGAGCTGGAATGGCCGCTGGCTCTTGTTGTTGCAGTTGTCTGGGTCTTGTTCTCCACCAACGTTTTCATGACGATCCTGAAACGCAAGGAAGAGCAGATGTATATTTCGCTCTGGTACATCATGGCGACCCTGGTGGGGGTTACGGTGCTGTACGTTGTCAACAACCTTGGTGTGCCGCTGCACCTCTTCAAATCCTACTCGGCCTTCGCCGGGACCAACGATGCAAATGTGCAGTGGTGGTACGGACACAATGCGGTGGCGATGGTTTTGACCACGCCGCCACTGGCAATATTCTACTATTTCCTGCCTAAAGTTACCGGCAATCCGATTTTCAGTCACCGGATGGGGATCATCGCCTTCTGGAGTCTGATTTTCATGTACCTCTGGACCGGAGCCCACCATCTGCTCTGGACCCCGGTGCCGGACTGGATTCAGACTGTTGCGATGGCATTTTCAATCATGCTGATCGCCCCCTCGTGGGGGGCGGTATTCAACGGCTACCTGACTATGAATGGCAAGTGGGAACAGATGAAAAGCAACTATCTGGTCAAGTTCCTTATCTGCGGCATAACATTTTACGGACTGCAGACAATTCAGGGGCCCATGCAGGCAATACGCACTTTTTCTGCCTTTATCCATTACACCGACTGGGTTCCGGGGCATGTTCACATGGGGGCTTTGGGATGGGTTTCGATGGTGTTGTTTGCGGCGATCTACTATGCCGTCGCCAAAATGAACGACACTGAGATTTACAGTGTCAAGCTGGCTGATACCCATTTCTGGCTGGTTCTGGTCGGGCAGTTGATCTACTCCATTACGATGTGGACGGCTGGTGTTCAGCAGGCGAGCATGCTGCTGGCCACGAACCCGGATGGATCGCTGCATTACAGCTTTATGGAAACCATGATCGCAATCTTTCCGTATTACAAAATGCGTGCTGCCAGTGGCTTTATCTACCTGGCCGGTTTGCTGGTGTTTATCTACAATGTTTATAAAACTTACCAGAAAGGCTCTTCGGCAGAGTCTGTCAGGGCATAACAAATCCATACAAACGAGGACGTTGCCATGCTGGAGAAAAATCCCGTTATTTTTATAATCCTTGCTTTTGTCGTGATCATGATTGGTACTACCGTAACCATGATTGCACCATTCAAGTGGATCAACGGACCCAATGACCGGATTGCCGAAGTCAAACCATATACACCGCTGCAGCAGGAAGGGCGCGACATCTACATGCGGGAGGGCTGCAACAACTGCCACTCGCAGACGGTGCGTACACTGGCTGCCGATGTGGAACGTTACGGTTATGGCGGCGGTTACTCCAAGTCGGGCGAGTTCGTCTACGACCGTCCGCATCTTTGGGGCTCCCGTCGCACCGGTCCCGATCTGGCTCACATCGGTTTAAAGTATCCGGACCAGAAGGGGATGTGGCACCGCAAGCATATGGAAAATCCCCAATCGGTGGTTCCAGCCTCCAATATGCCGGCCTACGCCTTCCTGAATGAGCCGCTGGATACAACCTATTCAGAGCGCAAGATGAAGCTGCTCAAGTTTCCGTACAGCCAGGCCGACCTGGATGAGCTCAAAGGGAAAACTGAAATGGACGCCATCATTGCCTACATGCGCAAGCTGGGAACGGATATCCCCATAAAAAAGGCTGAGGCGGGGCAACAGGCATCAGTTTCAAAGAACAACCCGTTCAGCGATCTGAAAGCTGTCAAAGCTGATGCATTATCAATTTATGCCAAGGATTGCGCTTCCTGCCACGGCGACAAGCGAGAAGGGACGCTGGGGCCGGCCCTTACAGGTTCATCCAAAACCGATGCAGAGCTGTTTGCGATTATTTCAAAAGGGATTGAGGCTAACGGCATGCCCTCATTTGGCGGATCGCTGGATGAACAGAAAATCTGGAAGCTGGTTACGTTGATCAAACTGGGAAAACAGAATGATTGACGCGAGGATGTCCTTCCTGCTGCTGACAGCCATTTTACTGGTTATCATGGTAATAATTATTTTCATTACTCTCAGGAAAAGCAGAAAAAAGAAACTTGAAGAGCCCAAGTACAGGATGCTTGATGACGATTGAAAAAGACCAAGGAGCGAACGATATGTCAGACCAGCATGATTATGATGGAATCAAGTATCGCGATGAGAAACATTCACCAAGTTTTTTTCGTATCTTTTTCGTCCTTCTGGCTGTTTGGGGTGTGCTCTACATGGGATACTACCTGTTCAGCGGCTGGAGTTCCCAGTCCGAAGCGGATGCTGCGAAGAAGGCGCGTGATGACAAAAAACAGGCTGCCCACATGGTTGCTGAAACCAAAGGGACCGGCGCGACCGGCAGCGATCACAAAGTCGAAGATTACATTGCCGCCGGTAAACAGCTGTACGGCAATCTATGTGTCGCCTGCCACGGAGCAACCGCCAAGGGTGGCGTTGGCCCTGATCTGACAGTCTCCACTTACAAATACGGGAAAGACCGCCTGGATATAGCCAAGAGCATATCTGACGGACGTCCCGGCGGTATGCCATCTTTCAGCAGCCAGATCAGTAAAGAACAGATAGAAGGTCTGGTTGAGTACGTGTTGTCACTGAAATAATCAACTTTTGGAGGGTATTAACTTGGCTGCAATATCATTTGAAGAAATCATGTTCACGATCATGTCAGCAACCCAGGATACGTTTAAAAGTTACATGAATATTGATCTGCTGGCCGGAAAGGTTGAGAAGAAGGTCGATCCGGTCGATTCGGATGTGACCGGGATAGTAGGCATTGCCGGCGACCGGGTCGGTTACATAATTATTGCGACCGATAAAGCAAGCGCCCAGTGCGTGGCCAAAGAACTTCTGATGGTTGATGAGGCTGACGATGAGTGTATTCGGGATGCCATGGGCGAACTGGCCAACAATATTGCCGGTGTGTTCAAGACCAAATATCATGAACAGTACGGAAGTGTTGCTCTGGGGCTGCCTCTGGTGGTGTCAGGCCGGTTGCGAACTGTGACAGACTCTGCAGATAGCAACGAAGTTTCGAGCATAAATGTGCAGTGCAAAGGGGTGACGATACCCTTCAAAACCGTTGACGGAGCTATTTCGATAACCGTTATGGTCTATATGTAACCGTTTTTCAAAAACTCCAAACCACCAATTGATTAACTGCCAGCCGGTCGAGCTTCGTCGCCATTCCGATGGATTGAATCCCTGACCAAAACAGGTCGAACGAGGCACAACACCCCATGACAGAACTTCTTGAACGCTATGGATCACTTTTGCGTGAGGTTGACGCCTGGTTCCAGGCCTGTAGCAAGCTATATCCGGACCAAATCAGGTGCCAAAGCGGATGCAGTTCCTGTTGTCGCGGCCTGTTTGACATCACCCTCCTGGATGCATTTTATCTCAAATATGGATTTGACCAGCTTTCCATCTTCCAACAAACTGACATTACAGCAGATGCCAGCCGTCGCCTGAATGCCCTTTCAGCACAATTTCCGGCATTTGTTGAACCGTGGGTTTTGAATGTCATCCCGGAGGACGAGTGGGAAGAGCTGATGCCGGAGGAAGATGAAACCCCTTGTCTGCTGCTGTCTGAATCGGGCGAATGTCTGCTTTATGAACATCGCCCGATGACCTGCCGCCTGAATGGTATTCCGCTGATAGACCGGTCCGGTGAAGAGCTGTTTGACGAATGGTGCACACTGAATTTTACAGAAAAGGATCCACTGTTGCTGGATGGACTCCGCTTCGAGTTCCTTGAGTTGTTTGCCCAGGAACTATTGATGTTTCAGGAGTTGATTGTCAGACTGGCCGGGGCAAGGCTTAGTGAGCTGGATCTGTTTATTCCGGCCGCAATAGTTCTCGACCGGGATAAGGTTGTTTCAGTAGTCAAGGCATTGATTGACAAAGACAAAAAATCATAATGTCCGCTGTCGCTCCAAACTTCACTTGAATTCCATCCTGTAGTACAGGTCCGCGCCGCTTTCCCCTCCGCCGGTCTGGGTTTCAATCTGCCAGTTTTTGAAAAAATCATATCGCAACCGGAACAGGTTGTTGCCGGTAAACAGTGACTTTCCGTAACTGATATAGAGTTCCGGTGTCAGATATTTACCAACTGTAAGTACTGTCTCTGTGACGCCCGGCTGCTGCGCTGCAGGCATGGCTCCCGGGGCGGTGACCTGAAGCGGTTTGTACCCTGTCGAGCCGGATGTCCCCCCGACACCATCCTGAATTTCAAGAGTGCTGAACCCCAGGTAATTCTTCAACTTGTCTTGCAGTACCTCCGCCTGGCCGGAAGTCAGCAGTGCACCGGCCGCCTGGGTCAGCAGACTGGAATTTTCTCCGCCGCTGCCGAGCGGGTGGCCGAGGACCACATAGGAGAGGATATCCACATCCGGCATGGCCGGTTCGGAATAGAGTTTGGTGACCGGATGCTGAATAGTGCCAGCAACGGTAACTCCGGCCCGCACATTGCCGATGGTGCGCAGAGCCAGGAAATCCAGGCCCGGCTGGCCAATCGGGCCGCCGGCAAAGAACAGACGCCCACGGACAATTTGCAGGTTAACTCCGTAGGTCCGGTAACGCCCTTTGGTTACCTTGATCTCTCCCCGGCTGTTAATCTGGTCAAAGCGATTGAATGCCAGATCCATGGCTCCGTTTAACTGGGCGTCGATACCGGAAACCTTGACGTGAACTTTTTCACCCAGCACCACCCGAACCTGGACGTCCAGAACAAGAGGAGAAACTTTTGCGGCCGGTTCGTTTTTTCCTTCCAGAACGACATCCTTGCTGGGTGCGATCACCGAGCTGGACTGCGACCCGACAATATTCAGTTCCGGCAGGAGCAATTCACCGCGTACGGTGAGGTTTTTGGAGGTTCCTTCAAAAGTGAGTTTCGGAGAACTCAGTATCTGCAGCTCTGGAAAATTAACCGTCTGAAAGTTCTTGCCGCTGATACTGCCCCGGTAGCCGGTCACTTCCCAGCCGGTCAGAGAGATTAACGCCGTACCTTCAATCTGGCCGGAACCGGATAACGCCCGGAATGAATCGATCCGGATGAGATCTTTTTCCAGGTTTGCCGTCAATTGAACTTCCTTGAGATGTATGCCGGCGGTGGGGAGATAGGCACCGGCCCTGGCGAGATTCAACTTTCCCCCGATCTGCGGTACAGCCCAGCTCCCGCCGATGTCGAGTTCGGCGCTTAACTCGCCGGTGCTTTCCTGAACAAATTCCGGAAAGGCGGCGGTTATAAGCCCTTTTTCCCCCACCAGACCGGTCAGCGTTGCCCGTAACGGCCCCTGTGGTTTGACGGCCACCGGAAAGTGTGCCGGAACCGGAAGCTGGAAGCTGCCCCGGACTTTTCCATATTCAGTCATCGTCAGGGAAAGGGTTCCGACCAGGGTTTCACCACGCCAACCCCATGAAGCCGCAGCCGACTTGAAGCTCAGGTTCAGTTCTCCATCCGGCCTATGCTGTTGCAAGGTTCCTGCGGAAAGAGCGGCATTGCCATCCAGTTCGAAGCGTTGTCCCGGGAGCATGATCCCTTTGGCATTGCCGCTGACGCGCCCTTCAAGAACAGTGTCAGTCGGAAGCCAGGGTTTGAACAGCGCCAGGTTGATCCTGTCTATTTCCGCTGTAAGATCCACCTTCTCCGGCAAGGCCAGGCGCAGCGGAGCTGGTGAAGAAAAAGTCCCTTTCAATTTGCCGCCATCTGCCGTGCCGAGTTCGATTCCAATCTGCAGGCCGCGTTCACCTCCTTCAACGGTCAGCTGACTTCGTTGGACAGCCAGAGTGTTTCCCCGGGCGGTGAAAGTGCCGTTGCCGGATGCGGTTCCAGCCACTGCCAGCCGCTTTTCTGGCAGAAAGCCGAGCTGGATATTTCCATAACTGTTTCCGTTTATCCGCATATCTTTCATGTATGGATTGGCTCTCGACAAATCAAGGCCGCTCCATCGCGCCCGTACTTGTCCGATCCTCGGCTTCAGGTTCAAGTCGGCGGTCACTTCCAAGCGCTCGGCAGACCCCGCTTTCAGGGCCAGCGTAGACAGGGATAGCCTGTCGGCGCTGACCGTAAAATCAGCCGGAGCATCCATGTCCCACGGCCCGCTGCTGTCCCGGCCGGCGAGATGGTTGATCTTGCCTTTCCAGATAGAGTCTTTGTACCCGGCAGCGATCTTGAGCCGTGCTTCGTTGTCTCCTGAACTCAGTGTTGCGCTGACGGTGTGCTGCGGCAGGGTCCCTTCAATAGCCGCTGTTACGGCACCCAGCGTGTAACCCTCATAATTCAGATCCCGCAGGGCTGCTTTGATCTGCATTGGATAGTCAGGACCTTGCTGGAGCTGTGCGCTCAAATTGACCGTTGCGACCTGCGTGCTGCCGTAGGACAACTTGTTTCCAGTTGCTTTGATCGTGCCACTGAGTTGCTGCTCGTGCCAGCGCATCCACCCACCGGCCTGGAGAGAGCCGCTTGATCCCGGAATCACTTTGGAAAAGTCGTTGATTCGTGCGGTCAGTGAGATTCTCTGACTCAGCTCACCCGAGGCGAGCAGATCAAAGCCTTTGCCCCGCAGCGCCAGCCTGGCAAGGGAAATGTTGCTGTCATCAAAGTCCGCCTTCAACTCACCGGTCAGAGGCTGCCCATGCAGGCTGCTTTCCAGAATAACGGCGCTGACGTTCCCGGTAACGGGTGACTTTTCAGGCCAGGCCAACCTGGCGGTGGCGTTGAAATTTGCCACACCCTTCCAGTCAGGTGCAATCCGGGCGGGGTTGAGATTGCGACCGTTGATTGTTCCGTTCAACGCAAAGCCGTCGCGCCAATCCATATCCAGGTTTCCCGCTATTGATCCATCGAGGAGCGATCCGGTCAGCGGAGCCAGTCTGATCCTCCGATTGTTTCCTTGATAGGCGGCGGAGATGGAGGCTGACCGCCATCCTTTGGCCCGGTTGGCAAAGGTGAAATTCCCTTTGTAGTTATCCAGGGTCCCGGCGAATTTCAAGGTGCCGGAAAGGTTGGTCGGCACGTTCAGATCGGGGGCCAGATCAATGCCGACCGCCTTGATCTGTAGCGACATCAGTGTCTCAGCGGCCGTAAATGATATTGATCCATCCGCAGTTATCAAACCTTTTTGTCCCGCTCTGGAAAGGCGCAGACTACGCAGATTGATGGCGTTTTTAGCCATTCCCACCTCAACGCCAAGCTCCAACCGTTTCCGCGTTCCGGCGCTCCCGGCGATCGCGAGGGTCCCGACAAACCGCTCCGGCCCCATTCCGTGGCCTGGTCGAGCCTGCAGAGCAAAACGATTCATCTCCGCAATTGGTTGTGCCAGAGCTATGGCAAGGTCAGCCGTCAGGGATGGCCGTTTAAATCCTGCCGAAATACTGCCGTTTATGCTTCCGGCGGCGGTCGCTGCCTTAAAATCAGTGATGGACAGGATTCCGTCCTGCCAGGTGAGGGAGCCGGCCATGTCATTCACCAGCACAGGCTGTTCCTGCAGGTGGTGATAGCTGATTTTTGTCACCCGCAATCGCATGATCCTTCCGTCAAACAGTTGTGCACGTTCGGACAGGCGCGGCCAGTCCAGCGTCGGAGGTTTGTTGTCGGCAGGAACGTCATCCTGAATCCGTACTCCGTTGATGACCAGTTCCTGCACGGCGACCGTGCCGGCCAGCAACAGAAGCGGCTTCCAGCGCAGCTCGATTTTGTCGGACTCAAGTTTCTGTTGCGCCAGATCCACCCGAACGCCGGTGATAATCAGGTGGTCTATTATTCTTCCTTCGATTTTTTGAGCCGAGAAGCTGATTCCGCTGAGAGGAACGACTGATGTCAGCAGCCAGCGGCTCCCCTGCGTTGTGGCGACCGACCACGTAATGGCCGCAAGAGCAATTCCGGTCAGGGTGATCGCAATTACTGCAAGAAGAGCGGTTTTGGCCAGCAGTTTCATAGCTCGAACCCCACGGTGAAGTGGAAATGAACTGTCGGGTTGTCAGCACCGAGCGGTATTGCAACGGAGAGATTCAGGGCACCTACCGAAGTGTAGTAATGCAGGCCGACGCCGGCTCCCTGGTACAGGCTGGCATCAAGGAATGAGTTAAAGGTGTTGCCGGCATCGTAAAAGAGTGAAACTCCCCAATCCTTGAAAAGTGCCCGCTCCAGTTCGACGCTGCCGGTGATCAGCTGTTTGCCGCCCACGACCTTGCCGGAGGAATCGCGCGGGCCGAGGGATTTGTAGGAGTAGCCGCGGACACTCTGGTCACCGCCGGTAAAGAAGCGCAGGGAAGGGGGGATGTCTTTCAAGGGGTCGCTAAACAGGGTTGTTGCACACTTGATCCGTGAATGCAGCGATAAACGCCAGGGAAGTTCCAGTAGATGGCTCCCTTCGGCCAGAATCTGGAACAGGGCAGTGTCTGAACCGAGCAGCTGGTGTGTGCCGCGCAGATCAAGGGCGTAGCGAAATCCACGACGGGGGCGGACCGGATTGTCGTAACTTTCTTCGGAAAAACGGAGTCCCGGCAGCAGCAGACGTGCCGTGGAGTTCTGGTCGCCCACGGAATAGTCCTCATATTGGGCCTTTACATAGGCGGTGCCCAGCCTGCCCTTGCCGAAACTCCGGTTTCTGGCCAGTTCCAAGGCCAGTATCCGGCTGGAATAGGTGTTGGTGTCTTCCTGCTGCAAATTGAGCTGGAGAGTAGTGGAGCTGCGGACATCCTTCGGGCTGGGAATAATGTAGCCGCTCACCAACCCCTGGAGCAGTTCGGCTACATACAGATTGGAATACAACTCGTGCCCCAGGTGAAACATGTTCAGGTCGCGGTAACGCAGGGTGAAACGTGCCCCTGTATCCGTGCCGTAGCCGACGCCGGGACGCAGGCTGATGCGCGGCCCGGCCTCCAATTGTACTTTGATCGGCACCTCGAACTGTTCTGCTTTCTGTTTTTCCGGCGTGACAATAACCTCCTTGAAACGTTCTGAGTTTGTGAAGTTACGCTGGGTTTCGCCGAGGCGGGCATAGGAAAAAACTTCTCCGGAACTGTAGGTCAGGTGTCGGCGCAGGAAGCTGTCCGGGTAATCCGGTGCCCCTTCAATCTGAGTAGTGCCGAAGTGATACTTTCCTCCCGTTTCCAAAGTCAGTTCGATGGTGGCATAAGTTAAAGAACGATCGATACGGATTTCGTGTCTGGAAAATTCCGCATCCAGGTAGCCGAGATCCTGGGCGCGGGCTGAGAGACCAGCTTTGCCTTCTTCGTAGCTTTGCTGAAGGAGGATGTCCCCCCTTTCCAGCGGGAAATCTTCAATCAGGCTGCGTAGCTGACTTTCCCCTTTGCCCGCTCCAGTCATAGACACCGTTATCTGGGTCAGGCGCACCGGCTCTCCAGGCACAACACTGACCAGCAGTCGATAGGTGTCTTCGACCGGTTCTACCACAACCGAAATCCTGGCCTTGTAATAGCCGAATGGCTCCAGCGCGGTTCTGGTCTTGCTCTCAACCTGTTTAGCGAAACGATCGAGCCAGAGTTTATCCACTTTTCCCTCACGCACCAGTCCGGCCGGGAGAGCGAGCGAGTCCCTCACATTTTTCAGTGCCTCATCCTCGACGCCGGACACGACAATTTCAACCGGTTCAGCGGCATGCAGAGGAGCCGTCGTGAGGAGCAGGCACAACAGGCCCGACAATGCAGCAAGGATTAACACTTGGCGCGATTCGAGAAAGTGGTTCATGTATGGCGATCCGGAATCAGGCATAGGTTTATTTGTAGCACAAATTTCAGATAATGAGCGAGAGCGGATTGTTTGAATCCCGGCAGCCAACGGCCGACAGGAATTCGTGGAGATTAAAAAAACCCGCCGGAGCGGGTTTTGGGTTGCGTGATAGTTACAGCCGTGCCGTCGCCGGATCGCTTGACAGCAGGCTTCTAGTTGAAGAAAAATCTGAAGCCAAAGGTTGTTGAAATTGCGGTTGGATCGAAGTTTCCGATTTTACCGGCCGAGCTGTTGATATCGGCGTCAGGAGCGACTACCAGCTTTACTTCAGCTGTCAGGGCCAGTTGCTTCATTATGAAATAGTCTGCTCCGCCACTGGCGTGCACGCCGACGGTTGAATCAACGTTGCGCCCCTGGTCGGCATCATTGATAAGTATGTCCAGGCCGGCACCAAGATATGGTGACAGCCTGGGGTAGTCAGTTGTGAAACGGTACTGTGCTCCCAAGGAGTAGTTGGTTACACCGAAATTGCCGAACTGCGAGCCGATGTCACTGCGGGTTATATCGAATTCCGCCGCGAAATGATTGTCGATGCCGTAGATAAAGCCACCTCCGCCAATAAAGCCGGTATCGGTTTCGTTTTTATTTGGGTAGATATCGCCATCGGATGGGATCTGGAATCCGATTTTGCCGGTTACTCCGACTTTGCCTTTGATGTTGTCCGCTGATGCATTGCCCGCTGCCAGTGACAGAGTTGCTGCCGCCAAAACAAATACAAGAAATCTTTTCATAAATTACCTCACTTTGATTTTTTTAAATGCTTGTTGCTATGCGCATGGATTTTAACCGGAAATTATTTCCTGAACTGACTCTCGGGTGCCACCCCTTCATTAAGTATGATTGCCTCCACCCTCCGGTTGTGCTGCCTGCCGGTCGCTGTGTCATTGCTAGCCAGCGGATACTTCTTGCCGTACCCGATGGTGACAATTCTTTCACTGGCAACGCCTCGTTTTTCAAGTGCGCTTTTGACCGATGCGGCACGTTGTTCGGAAAGTCCCAGATTGTACTCATCTCCTCCGACGCTGTCGGTATGTCCTTCCACCAGCAAGTTTCTGTTCTGCTTTTTCTGGAGGAATTCGGCCAGTTTGTCCATGCTGATCTGGGCGCTGGCATTCAGGTTGGATTTGCCCGTGGCAAACAGCACATCTCCGATCGTCAGCACTATTCCGCGGTCGGTCAATTGGCCCTGTAGCTCTGACAATTCCTTCATCAGCTGGGCAAGTTCGGCCTTGGCCTGTTCCGCTTCGCGGGCATGGCTTTCAGCTTCGGCCCTGGCTTTTTCAGCCTCTCTGGCTTTTGCATCTGCTTGTGCCTGCGCCAGCGCGGCTTCCTTGGCCTGGATGTCGGCAAGAATTCTGGCGCGTTCGGCCTCGCTGGTTGCCGATGCCAGCTGCTGTCTTGCCAGGCCGAGTGCAGAGGCTTTCTCATCCAGATCCTGTTGAAGCAGTTTTCGCTCCAATTGACTTTTTTGCAGCTGCACTTCCGCTTTCTCCTTGCCCAGTTTGACGATTTCGTTGCGCGTGGCGACCCCTTCTGCCAGAGCTACGGAGGTTTGCGCCTTGCGTTCAGCCATGTATGCTAGGCGTGAAACGTCATCGAAAAAGAGCTTTTTTTCTCTAAAATCATATCCTTTCAAAGGGTCAAGCGGGTTGGGAGAATAGGCTTTCTTACTGATCATCTCTGCTTCCTGCAACGACTTTTCTGCATCGAGCAATGTTTTCATCGAATATGATTCCACAAGCGGATTGCTTTTTGCCCGGGCATAGGAAGTGCGTGCCTGCTCCAGGCGGTCTTTCGCGATCTGCTCGCTGGGATCAACTGCTCCCGAGCATCCGGACAGGAAGGCTCCAACGGTAATTGCAAGGGCAGTCGCTTTCAACTGATTGGAAATACTACTGTTGTTCATATCAATTCCTCCTATTGAATAGCGCGGCTATTTTACGGTCGGCATCTGTCTGATTTCATCGCGTACACTCTGTATCGCCTCACGCAATTTCATGGCTTCGACCTTGGATTTTTCAGTCGGCGCCAAAGCCCGTGCGTAGTCGGCATCCACCATGGCTTCATCAATAAGCTTGTTGGCAGTTACCATATCTTCTGACAGCACAGCCGATTTAGCTGCCGCCAGCTTGGTTTCTGCAGATTTGAGAGGCGTCGGCGCATACACTTCGGCATCAGCCGCTTTGGCAGCATTGATGCTGTCTTCCAGCTGTGGGAAACGCGAGCTGGCCGTATCGGTAGTGGCACACCCGGCCGCAAGACAGACCACCATGACGACCAATCCAGTTGTGACATATCGTGAAGCGCACTTGTTTTTCATATTTGCAATCCTCCTATTCTCTTGAGTTGATCGAAAACTCAGTTTTCCGGAACACGAGTCTGTGGCTGACTTCAGTCGTGACCTTCAGCTCTATGGGTTTTTGTTAACGAATTCTATCATGCGCGGGCTGTTTTACAAAGTGAATTTCAAATTAAACGTGCTCGTTAGTGGAGTTGAATGAAGGGGGCGTAAGTAAAAATAAGCGTTTCCAGGGTCGTGAGCCCGTAGTATTCGGGCATGCGCGAAAGCTTGGTTTTTTCGAGTGACGGTGGAAAGTGCCATCTTTTGTGCTATAGATTGAGTTATTCTTTTTAATAGAGGATAATGAATTGCAGTCTATGCTTGTTGTAAAATATTCACAGCGGGATTCAGGCTTGTCGTGTCGCGGGAGATTTTAAGTTAAACGTCACTTTCAATTGCCGGTTGATCTTTCATACAACCATTCTCAAAACTGCATTAAATGGAGACACAACCTATGTTACGCTTTGCCAGTTTGAGTAAAACATTTCGCGCGGCGCTTGTGGCAATGACGCTTCTTACGGCGGGCTGTGGATCGAGTCTGTCTTCGCAGCAGGCCGGAACAGGGGTCGTCAAGATAGATCCCAAACTGCTGCTGACCAGCATTACCGCCGCAATTCAACAACCGGCAACCCAGATTTCGAGGGCTTTGGCTGGCTGGGAGTGGAGCGGTTTCATCAGTAACTTCGGAACCCTCCTGACCAGCGTGAATTATACCCTCGATATGCAGAAGATCACTTATCAATCAACCGGGGCGGATGGTCAGATTCACAACATGACCGGATTGCTGATTCTTCCCAGATCGGTCCTTGGTTCCAAACCATCGGTGCCGATCCTGATGTACCAGCACGGCACCGAGCCGTTTCGGATTTACTCCCCATCCC
>MTLD01002027.1_pt1 | contig 29731 bp, 33 predicted proteins | sample 1982471 | NCBI WGS metagenome assembly MTLD01 (sample SAMN05712604, study PRJNA340218) | biofilm metagenome | isolation source: sample SPM anode biofilm adapted to -50 mV | place: USA | collected 2012-02-03 | reverse complement strand
CTCGGGGCTGGAGCATCAGTTCCAGCTCCTGAGCGTCGAGACGCCCTTTGCGGAACTTGCCAGGCGGCAGGGTGTCACGGTGCGGACCATCACGGCCGAGGACGAAGAGACACTTGGTCCGGAGCGCTGGCGCGAATCCGAGTTGTTCCGGGCGATCGATGCGTTCAAGCCCGACATCCTGATCGTTGACCTGTTCTGGTTTGCCCTCGATTCATTCATACGCGAACTGTCCTGCCGCAAGGCGATTCTGATACGCCAGGTTGACCCACGCTTCTTCCGCTTCAGGGTCAAGGACCGCGAGCTGTCGTTCAGGCCCGGGGACTATGACCTGGTAGCCACGGTCGAGCCCGGCTTCGATGTGCCGTTTCATGCGGAGCGTCTCGAACCGCTGATCATGCGCAACCGCGACGAGATCAAGGACGCGGCGACAGCCAGGGCCGAGCTGGGAGTCCTGTCCGGCGAGCGGGCCTGTTTCTTTGGATTCAATGGCAAGGCCGGTGAGGGCGCGCAGGTCTGGAAGAGCTTTGACTACCTGGAGACCGAAGGCTGGAAGGTGATACGCTCTGACAATCGCACCGGCGGTTTGTTTCCCGCTATCGACTGGTACAACGCGTTCGATATGGTGGTCTGCGGCGCCGGCTATAACGCCTTCTGGGAGGCGCGGTACTTTGGCAAGCAGGCCTTCTTCGCGCCGTTTCCGCGGAACTTCGAGGATCAGTACCACCGGGTAGCCATCAATTCCGATTATATGCCCAAGGAAAATGGGGCGGACCAACTGGTGAGGCTGCTTGTCGGCTGAGGCCGGATTGGCTCATGTCTCCTTCCGGCCTCAGAACGCCAGCGACATCGTAGCGCCGATGCTGGCGGAATCGGTCGCCGCGAGCGATGCGAAATTTCCCGATGACCAGAGCGCCCACGCGGTCAACGAGGCATCCTGCGCTATGTCGAAGACGGCGGACACCGTAGGCGCGACAATGGCGTTGCCGAGGTCGGCGACAAGGCTGACCGCCAGGACCGCGAAGTCACCGGCCTTGTATGAGGCGGTGGCATACAGGCAGTGTGCGCCGGCATAGCCCGTGGTTGCCGTTTGCTGGTCATACCGGTATTCAGCCGAGAAGAGCAGGTCGGATCCGACAGACCAGTCGGCGCCGATGGTGCCACGGAAGTTGGTCTCTGCCGGAGCGAAGTCCGGTATGATCGCGGCCGCTTCGGCCCACAGGCCGACCACCAGGTTCGTCTTGATGTTCGCCGCTATCGTGGTAGCGCCGGCGGTGCCGTCCCAGGCGGCTTCGAGGCCGCAGTCGGAACCGAGGGCATAGCCATAGAGCCTGCCGCCGTACCTGCCGGAGGCCAGGCTTGCCGTCGGAACGGCCACCGCCTCGACGCCTCCGAGCGGGCCGAGCGGCACCGCAAGCCTGATAGCATCGGTGCCGGCGCGCTTGGGCGCAAGACCGACGATGCTGGTCTCGGCGAAGAGGTCGGCGGGGCTCCATAGCAGCGCGTTGCCCCAGTTGACCACCTGCCTGCCCGCCGTGACAACAACCGGTCCCGGCGACCAGCGCACATACGCGCGCTCGAGGCTGGCCTCGAGTCCCGTTGTGCCGCCGGTCATCGCATCGACCCTGCCGAGCGCGCTGGCCCTGACGCCGGGCCGCTTCACATCGATGGCCAGCTCCACCGCCGAGTCGGAGGCCCAGCCGAGGTCGGTGGTCTGAAAGTCGCCGTCGTCGAGCCACACCGAGTTGCCGGAGAATGATATGGACCCGGAAAGCAGGTAGGTCGATTCCTGGGCGCCAGCGCCGACTGCCAGTGCGATGCCACAGAGGCACGCGCCAAGGAGCCTGGGGGCACTCATCGCTCGAGCGCCGCCCGCGTGAAGAGGGCCGGGTCGATCGCCGCGTCGAGCCTCAGCGACTCCATCACCATCGTGGTACTCGAGTCCTTTCGAAGCTTGTCGACCATGACGACCGTTGTCGCGTACCAGCGATCGCCGATGCGCTTCACTTCCTTCGCGACCATTGACTTGAGCAAACGGCCGGAGCGCGCGAACATCTCCTCGGACAGCACGACGAAGCGTTCCGCATCGACGGTCAACACGCGCTTGTCGTACTTGGCCTTGGGGGACTTGGCCTTGAGCTCGACGATGTATGCACGTCTACCAGCAACCGTGGTTTCACCGGTCAGGCTCGCCGTATACATCGACGATAGTTCGTCTGATTCAAGCGCGTCTTCGTATGACACATCGGAACCCATCATCCCGTCTTTCAGGAGGTGGCCCGAGATGGGAACCGTATCCTGCTCCTTTGGAAAATAGATCCACAGATTCTTGTCCAGTTTGAGCATGCGGGTGCCGGCATCTTCCGGATTGGTAAACTCGACAAAGGCCTTGTCGCTGCCCATCGCCCATACCTTCATGGACTTGACGCGCAGCTCCTTGCCCAGCCTGATCTCCATGCGTCCGGTGTACTCGATGCTTTTGAAGGCCTGGTTGGCGTCTATCCTGGCCAGCAGTTCTGCGGCGCTCGGGGCGCCCCCAACGGCCTGCGCGCCTGCGGCCCACGAAGCCGTCAGCATGCACAGGGCGGCAATCATTCGCTTCATCGTTTCTTCTCCTTACACAGATCTGATCGCTTCGATAGGGTTCATCATCGCGGCGCTGCGTGACGGCAGCAGGGCGACGATGGCCGAGACGGCGACGCCAAGCGCGAAGAGGGCCACCGCCCAAGGAATGCTCACCGTAAAGTAGACGACATTGTCCATCGGCCAGTTGAAACCGGCCATCGCGGATGTCATGTCCAGACCCACCGTGTGCAATATCATGTTGGCCGCCAGTCCCAGCGAAACGCCGATGGCAGAACCGCCGGCTCCCATCAGCACACCTTCAGCCAGGAACAATGCCAGCACCTCATGGTTGGGCATCCCCATGCTCTTGAGGAGGCCAATTTCCTTCTTGCGCTCCAGCACCACCATCATCATGATGTTGGTAATGATGAACGCGCCCAGAAACGCGACGATCAGATACATCCAGAAATATATCGACTGCGCCATCAGGACAAAGCGCGGAAAGTCACCCATGGCCGTCCAGGAGCGCACCGCGAGGCCATCGATGCCTTTCGCGGCCAGTGTCGCGCGGATCGCTGCGGCAGCGGCATCCGCGTCGCGGTAGTCGGGCAGCATTACCAGAATCTGTTGCGCTCCTGCCCCCATCGCCAGCAGGTCCCGCGCGTCGTCGAGCCCCATCTGGAACACCGCGTTGTCGAGCGTATTGACCTGGGTGCGGAAGATGCCCACAACGCGCAGCTTCTTGAAACCCAGCCCATAGTCAGCCCGCTGGGTCAGCACCTTCAGGTCATCGCCGACCGACAGTCCAAGGTCGCGGGCCAGGCTCTCGCCCATGATCGTCTCGCCCGGCGCTTCGATGTATCTGCCTCCCGGCATGACGCTGCGGTCGAGCATCAGGAGCTTGCGTTCCTTGACCGGATCGCCTGCTATGCCAAGCGCGGCCTTGGTTTGCGTGCCCGCGGACAGCAGCACGCCAAAACGTATGCGCTCCTCGAAGCTGGCGCCCTTGAGTCCTGGAGCCCCCTCGAGCGCTTCGATGATCGCCCTGGAATCGGGAATCGCGGCGTTGACCGGCGAGAAGCGCTCGCGGTCGCGGTATTCGTTGGTGACGATGTTCACGTGTCCGACATCGTTCTTGGTATAGTTCTTGACGATTGACCCCAGAAAGCCACCCACCATGCCGTTCATGAAGACGATCAGCATGATTGATATGGCCACCGATGTCATGGCGAGCAGCGTGCGCCTGCGGTTGCGGCCCAGGTTGCGAATCGCCATTGTCAGAATCCTCATGGTATGCTCCTTATACGAATCGCAGCGCGTCGGTCACTTCGAGTCTGGCGGCCCGCTTCGCCGGGATACGCGCCGCCACGAAGGCGACGACCAGGCCGAATACGAAGCCGAATGCCATCGTCGCGGGGTTCCATTCACCATACAGGGTGCCTTGCAAGGGCAAGCCACCCATATCGACCTTGCCTATCATCGAGCCCAGGGGTATGCCTGTGCCGGTCAGGTACCATACCAGCGCGATCCCGAAGAGCACGCCGCCGACGCTGCCGACGAATCCTATGATGATGCCTTCGATCGTGAAGAGCCGCTTGATCTCCGGCGGTGACATGCCGTAGGCCCGCAGCACACCAATCTCGCGGATGCGGGCGTAGACGCTCATCAGTATCGTGTTGACGATGCCCACACCGGCAATCAGCAGCACGACCAGAATCATGACATAGGAGAATTTGCCCTTCATCGCCCGCATGGCCAGGTAATCGCCTGCGAGATCGGAGATGGAGTCGACCTTGAGGCCGGGCAAGACCGCCTGAACCTTCGCAGCCAGGGTGTTCGAGTCGGCGAGCATTGTCTGCATGTTGGCGGCACGATGTGTGGCCACGACAATTTCGCTGACGAAGCCGTCCGTGCCCAGCAGCTCATCGGCGTCGGCGAACGACATGAAGACACCGGCGTCATTGATGTTGGGCATGGGGGAGGAGAGCACGCCGGCTATCAGGTACTCGTTCGCGTTGACATTGTCGTATGCGGTCGATGCGGACAGCAGCAGGTAATCGCCGACGCCAACCTTCAGTTCCTCGGCCAGTCCGACACCGATGACGATCGACCCCGCCGATGCCTTGTTCAGCCAGACCCCGCCTGCGATCGCCTCGGGCAATTTGAAGACGGCGCCATCCCTGGACGGATCGACGGCAGTGGCCAGCACCGGCATCGAGTCTTCGTAATTGGAGACGCTGGCCACAAAGTTCATGCGCGGAGCGACCGCGGTGACGCGCCGATCTGCCGAGATAATCGCCCGCATCGTGGCCTCGGGGTCAGGCACACCATACTCAAGCGGCGTGCCTTGCAGGTTGGAGACATACTCCGGGGTGCGCACCTTGATGGACGACTCGGTGTAGTCAACCATGTTATCCAGGGTTATCCGGTCCATGCCCACCAGCATCGAGTCCATCATGATGAACAGCCCGATGCCAACGGTCATCACGATCGCGGTAATGATGGTCCGGCGCTTGTGCCTGAGCACATTGCGTACGGCAATCTTCCACAGCGTGCCCATGGTTACTTCCTTTCGTCGGAGACCAGGAGACCATCGCGAATGCCGACAACCCTCCTGGCATGCTGCATGACCAGTTTGTCATGTGTCGAGAAGACGAAAGTCGTGCCGCGCATGGCATTGATCGTCTTCATCACCTCTATGATTTCTTCGGCGGTGTGGCTGTCAAGATTCGCCGTCGGCTCGTCCGCCAGGACGACAAACGGTTCCTTGACGAGCGCGCGGGCTATCGCGACTCGTTGTTCCTGGCCCCCCGACAGTTCGCGGGGATAGCGGTCTTCCTTGCCCCGCAGCCCGACGGCCTCGATCATCTCCAGGGCCTTGGCCCGCATGACCTTCTTGTCATGCTTCTTTTCTATGACGAGTGGAAGCTCGACATTCTCGAGCACCGTCAGCACGGGTATCAGGTTGTATGACTGGAATATGAAGCTGATGCGGTTCTTGCGGTATTCTGACAGCTGCTTCTGGGTGGCGGAGCCAAGATCGGTGCCCTCGTACAGGACAATGCCGGTCGTCGGTCGGTCCAGGCAGCCGATGATGTTGAGCAGCGTCGTCTTGCCTGAACCGGAGGGTCCGACGATGGCAAGAAATTCTCCCGGTTCCACCTGCATGGAGAGCCCGGCCAGCGCGACAACCTCGGTATCGCCCTTGTGGTAGATTTTTCTGAGATCCTTCAGTTCCAGAACGCTCATGGTGCCTCCTCGCGCGTCGGGCGCGCCATTGCCAGAATGGTTTCCAGTGTCCCCAGATAGCTGTCGAGCGCCTTCCTGCCCTCGACGCTGAGCCTGATGCCTGTGTACGGCTTGTTGTCCCTGTATGATTTGGTAATTGAAACATACCCAGCAGCCTCGAGCGTCCTGAGTTGTATGGACAAGTTGCCTGCGGTCATACGCAGCGCTGTGCGCAACTCGGTAAAGCCCGATTCCGGCGAATCGTTCGAGGCCAGATAGGTCAGAACGAGGAGGCGCGCCTTCTCGTGGATGATCTTGTCCAGATCGAGATCGCCGAAGCGTGTCTGCCCGCTCATGATCCGCTTGCCTGCCCGTGGGTGCCGGTGCCTCGCGAGGCCTTGGCCTTCTCGATGATCTGCGCAAGCGCGAATACATAGAACATGAGGCCAAAGAGCAGGAAGAGCCACAGGAACGGCGCCAGTTCGACGAATGGCACGGACCCCAGGCCGACCAGGATTCCCCAGTATCCGATTGCATAGTAGGCGCGGAGATCGCCCCGCATTGCTATCCGGTTCGATATGGTCCCGACGATGAACGCCGTTACCGACAGGGCCACCCACGGATGACCGAAATAGAAGGCGTATGCCACACCGGCCACCATGCCAAGAGCAAGCGGTATCGTCTCATGCGCCGCATGGCCGCCATAGAATGAATCCACGATCCTGGCAAAGCCGCCGGAACCGTCGAGCTGCACGGCGCGGCCTAGTAGAATCCTGATCTTGAACGCACCGCCGGCAACGAAGAACAATCCAAGAATGGCGAAGAGAGCGATCCGGTAGCCGACGGGGATGCCCGCAAACGAGCCATACCTGCCGACCAGCAGATGGGCTGGTAGTGCGAACATCGTGATGCAGGTCGCCGCGATCAATGAAAAGGCGATCCATCCTGGAGGTGCGGCCACCTCGTGCAGCATCGGATCATTCCTCTTGACCGCTCGCTTCAACTCCTCGATATCGGCGCTGAGCCGTCGCAGGGTATCGTCATCCATAGTGTGCCTCCACGCAAACAAGTTTATGCAATAAACCAATCGGTGTCAAGCGAAATTGCTGTGCATTGAGTCTTTTCGATGCGCCTGCATTTCAATACATTAGTGCTATGCTCAAGAATATCCGAAGACGAGCGTTCATGGTGACTCTGTTCGCGGGCGCGACCAGCATCATGTCATGTGTTGCTCAGTCGGCACCGGTGGCCGACCAGAAGCGTTCTATACAGGCGGGAGGTACGGCAGTGCTCAGCGCAAGGTCAGGAACAGAGCAGGCGGTGCTCGGAGGCGGCTGCTTCTGGTGTCTGGAGGCTGCCTTCGAAGTGGTACCAGGAGTCGTCGATGTGCAGTCGGGATACGCTGGCGGCACCAAAGACAACCCCAGCTACGAGGAGGTCTCGAGCGGGCTAACCGGACATGCGGAAGTGGTCCGCATCGAATACGACCCGGCGCGCGTCTCCTATGCGACGCTGCTGGAGCTGTACTTCAAGATTCATGATCCGACCAGCCTGAACCGGCAGGGTGCCGACATAGGAACCCAATACCGATCAATCATCCTCTATGCATCGGAAGAACAGAAGCGAGTGGCAGAGGAGGCTATCACGGCCCTGCAGCCGAAGCTGTCGAAGCCAATCGTAACCGAGGTACAGCCGCTCGTCCTCTTCTGGCTGGCTGAAGAGTACCATCAGGATTTCTTCAGGAAGAACCCCGATTATGGCTACTGTCAGGTGATTGTGGCTCCGAAGGTCGAGAAGGCCCGGAGCTTCGTCGACGCGCTCACGCCGGTGAATGCGAACAAATAGCCCGGTGCGGGTGAGGGACGTGCCCCACCCGTACACCGCGCCTTGATCAGGCGAGCCGCCTCAGGCGCTCCTGAACATCCTGTTTATCTGGTGCTTGTATAGTTCGGCCACGACGTGGCGCTTCACTTCCTGCTTGGCTGACAGCTCGGTGCCCACCTCGAACGGTCTGGCCAGCAGTTCGAACCTGAATATGCGCTCGAAGCTCTTGAATCCGGTCTTGGCGTTCACGGCCTGGTTGATCTCGTAATCGATCAGTTCCTTTATTTCTGGCTGGGCAAGGAGCGTCTCGTAGTCGACGATCGGGATGGTGTTGTCTTTGGCCCAGGCGAGGATGGCGTCCTGGTTGGGAATTATGAGCGCGACCAGGAAGCGCTGGTCCTGCCCGAGCACCACGGCCTGTCCGATGTACTGGCTGTCGCATATACGCTGTTCTATCGGCAGGGGTTCGACATTTTCGCCGCCGAGCAGCACGATGGTATCCTTCGCGCGGCCCGTCAGCTTCAGGAAGCGCTGTGTCGTCAGCATGCCCAGGTCGCCGGTGTTCAGCCATCCGTCCGATGACAATACCTGGGCGGTCAGCTCTGGCTTCTTGTAGTATCCCAGCATCACCTGCGGCCCCTTCACGTGCACGACACCCTTGTGGCAGGTGCCCACATCGTGGCCAGCATCATCGAGCAGCTTGAACTCGGTGCCGCGTATGGCCGGTCCGACCGTGCCCATCACCGGTTTCCGCTGCGGCCGAAGGCCGATGACCGGCGCCGTCTCGGTCAGGCCGTAACCCTCGAGAATCTGCACGCCAATGGCGTTGAAGAATATGTCCACGGAGGCCGGCATCGCGCCACCTCCGGAGATACCCGCCTTAAAGTTGCCGCCAAGCTTGGTCTTGATCTTCCTGAAGACGAGCAACTCGCCAAGGCCCCTGAATGGAGCAAGTATGAGCAGCGGAATCACCGGCAGCACGGCATCGAGTATCCTGGAGCGGTTTCCGAAGTCAGGCAACAGACCAAACATCATGTTGCGCAGGTACGAGAAGCTCTCGCCAATCCAGACAAAGAAGGTGAACAGCGCCCGGGTAACCGGGCTCGACTGCCTGATGTTGCGGTAGATGCCATCCTTCACCGATTCCCAGATGCGAGGTACGCTTGCCATCCAGTCCGGCTGAATGGCCTGGAAGTCTGGCAGCATGATCGCGCCAATCGGTTTGGAATAGGCGATGCTGTCATGGACGGCGATGATCGCATACTGGACGATGCGCTCGAAGGAATGCCAGACCGGCAGCACCGACAGCCAGATCTGGCCCGGCTTCAGGTCGATGATTTCGGGCAGGACCTCGGTCTGGTGCATGAAATTCGCGTGCGACAGCATGACTCCCTTGGGTTCACCGGTCGTACCGCTCGTATAGATGATCGTGGCTACGTCATCGCTCTTGACCCGAGCCGCCGCGGCCTCATATTCGCCTGGCTTGGCTGCCCGGCGTCGGGCGCCCGCGGCGAAGACATCGGCAAAGAGCAGCACCTTGATGCCGGCTGCACCAGCCGCCTCGACAACGCTGGCGGAAGGGGCATCGAACAGTATGGCCGTGGTCAGACGTGACAGCTCCGACTTGCGGGCAAGCAGTTTCAGCAATTGCCGCTCGTTTTCGAGCACGGCGAGCGAACATTCGCTCCATGACAGGATATAGGCCAGCTCCTGCTCAGTCGCATCGCACCCGCGAGGCACATCGGCCGCTCCGAGCCCGAGTATGGCCAGATCCGAAATCAGCCATTCCTTGCGGTTGTCGGCGATCAGGCCGATGTGGTTGCCTGCCGCCACGCCCAGCTCCGCAAGACCGGCGGAGAACGAGGCGACCTCCTCGAGCAACTGCCCGTACGTAGTCGGCACGAATACCGAATCGGCGTTCTTGCTGTACTGCATGACAATATGGGGTAGCGCGTGCACCTGTTCGATGAACATGAGCGCGAGGTTCTCGGCCATCTGATCCTCCATGGCTGGCATCCAGCCAGATTGACAAGATACTAGGATTTGTAATACGGCGCAAGTTTTTTTTGGGCGTTATCGCTCGACCTTCGAACGCTCGGCCGGCACTTCGTCAAAATAGCGGCGAAACAGACGTTCCATGTCATCGAGGCCATCCGAATTCTGAATCGCATACTTCAGATGGTGGCCGAATGACAGGTTGTCGCAGTAGTAGAAGAAGAAGCGCCTGGCCCTGCTGGTGTGAAACGGCGGTGGCAACAGCTGTCGTATCAGACCCAGCATGCGCAATCCGGTATCCTCGATGGGTACCTCGAGGGCAAAATCGCTGTCCGCCTCGTGGCCCCTGATCAGGGCGAATATCCAGGGTCGCCTGACGGCTTCCCTGCCAATCATCACGCCGGCGGCGCCATACTGGTCTATGGCCGCGCGATAGTGGTCATGGCCGCGAATGTCTCCGTTGCCGATTATGGGGATATTCAAGGACCCGGCCACGGCCTTGATGAACGGCCACCGCCCGGAGCGCCTGAACTTCTCCTGCTTGAGCCGCGGATGGATGACCAGGTAGTCCGCTCCGGCATCCTGCAGGGAGAGGCAGAAATCGACCAGCTTCGGCTCCGATTCCTCATAGCCCAGCCGCAGTTTGGCAGAAATCGGTATGTCCGGAGCGGCCTCCCTGAGCGCTCTGATCAGCGCGGCGGCTCTGGATGCGTCCTTCATCCAGCTGACACCGCCCCCGGCCCGCTCAATCTGCGGAGCCGAGCAGCCAAAGTTCGCATCGATGCCGCCAAGCGGCGTGCCGGAAGCCTGCCGCTCCTCAAAGAGTCGCCGTGCGGCCCGCGCCATCGGGTCGATATCGGTATCATAGAACTGAACAACCGTATGCTCGGGATCGGGCAGGCTGTCGGTGAACCAGCGATCGAACGGCGAGTGGGCCAGATACCCGGAGGCGCTCGTCATCTCGGTGTAGCTGCGATCCGGAGAGCCAAAGGTTGCGATCAGTTCGCGGAGCGGGCGATTGCTCAGCTCGACCATGGGAGCGAGCATGAGCGCGTGGTGGGGTAGTATCGACATTGGCTTTCACTATACGATGCGCGGCAAGGCAGGGGCAAGCCAGTGATTGACTCTGGCCCGACTTATGCAGTATAAACCCAAGGCGCACATACCGGCGCTTCCGCATCGCGGTTGCGGTTCGACCGGCACCGCGGCTCGTACCATAGCCGTTGCCACTGGAACGTATTCGACGCCCCGGCAAAACTTCAGGAGGAATTCGTGAGCGTAAAGATCAGGCTCAAGAAATTTGGCGCCAAGAAGCGCCCGTATTATAGAATCGTGGTGCTCGACACTCGTCAGGCCCGCGACGGCAAGACGATCGACGAGCTCGGCATCTACCATCCTATCGAGAAGGAAGGCAACCAGGTTCGTCTGAACGAGGAAAAAGTCAGATCGTGGCTCGCCAAGGGCGCCCTGCCCAGCGACACGGTTCTCAGCATCCTGAACAAGCAGAATATCCGCCTCGGCTAAACGACGGGGCGCCGCTCGGGGCGGACGCCGCGGTCCTGCGCAAGCGGTTCCGTGGGCACGCCAGGGAGCGAGGACGCTGTACGAAAGGGCCGATTGATGGAACGAGACTTTATTGAATATGTAGCCAAATCGCTGGTCGATGACCCTGCGGCCGTTTCGGTCAACATCGTTGAAACGGATGAAGGCACGGTCATAGAGCTACGCGTAGCGGCCGATGACGTCGGCAAGGTGATTGGCAAGCGTGGACGCATCGCCAAGGCGATACGGACGCTCCTGTCCGCGGCCGCCACGCGCGGCGGCAAAGACGTTAAACTCCAGATCCTCGACTAGAGTGAACAACCTCGCACTCGGCCGTCTCGGGGGCTCGCACGGCCTCGATGGACGGATCAAGCTGATCCCATTTTCCGGTGAAACCGACCACCTCCTTGGCCTTGCCGAAGCCACGCTGAAGAGCGCCGAGCGGACCCTCGTCGTCAAGATCGAGGATGTGCAGCCCCATGGCGAAGGCGCGCTGCTCAAGATAGCCGGCTATGACTCGCCGGAGGCCGTCCGCGTGCTCTCCGGCATGGAATTGTGGGCTCCGCGCGAGCGGGCCGCGCCACTGAAGGCCGATCAGTACTACTATGCCGACCTCGTTGGCACGTCCTTGATGGTTGGCGCGGATGTGGTGGCCACCGTCATCGGCGTCTGCGAAGGCGGTGGCGGTGACCTGCTCGAGGTGCGGCGGCCAGACGGCACATCGGCCTACATACCGTTCCGCAAGGAATTCGTGGGCCGTGTCGATATTGCAGCCGCGACCATCGAATTGACGGCACCGTGGGTTCTGGAGTGAGGCGGAGCCACGCATGAAAATCGATGTGCTCACGCTCTTTCCGGGCATCCTGGAAGGCTTCTTCACCAGTTCGATCATGGCGCGCGCGGTGGAGCGCGGCCTCATCGCGTACACGCTGACCGACATCAGGCAGTACGCCACCGACAAGCACCACAAGTGCGATGACCAGGTATACGGCGGCGGCGCCGGCATGCTGATGCTGCCCGGTCCAACATCCGCTTCGCTTGAGGCGGTCGGGGCACAGGGAGCGCGTGTCGTCTACGTGACGCCGAGCGGCCGGCTCTTCAATCAGGCGTACGCCGAGGACCTCGCGCGTGAAGAGCATCTGGTACTGCTGTGTGGCCGTTATGAAGGCGTCGACCAGCGCGTCATAGACAGCTATGTGACCGACGAGATCAGCATCGGCGACTATGTCCTGTCGTCCGGCGAAGCCGCCGCACTGGTCATCATCGATGCCATCTACCGGTTGATCCCGGGCGTCATCACCGGCGAATCCCTTGACGAAGAGAGTTTCAAGGATGGCCTGCTTGAGTACCCCCAGTATACACGACCGGCCATTTATGATACCATGAAAGTCCCTGACGTTCTTGTCTCGGGCCATCATGCCAATATTGTCAAATGGCGCATGAAACAAAGGCTTGAGAAGACACTCCTGTACCGACCCGATCTGCTCCAGGGCAAGGGGCTGGATGGTGAACTCAGGGCGCTGATATTGGAATTAATTGGACAAGGGGGAGAGGCATGAACCTCATAAAGAAGATCGAAGCCGGACAAACCAAGGACTATCAGGATATCAAGGCCGGAGACACCGTTCGCGTCTTCTTCAAGATCATTGAAGGCAAGACCGAGCGCGTACAGCTGTATGAAGGACTCGTGATCGCGATGAAGAATGCCGGCGTGGGCAGGACCTTTACCGTGCGCAAGAATTCCTATGGCGTTGGCGTTGAACGCGTATTTCCGATGCATTCACCGCGCATCGAGAAGATTGAAGTGGTTCGCTATGGCAAGGTTCGCCGCGCCAAGCTCTACTATATCCGCGAGAAGATTGGCAAGAAGGCCAAGATCAAGGAATTGCTCGGCGGACGCAAGCCACCGGTCCGTTCACAGGCAGCCCAGGCCTAACCGGCTTGCGGCCGATTGGCCCCGATACCACAAGTAACCTGCCGCTGAAACCAAGCGTCGGCGATGGCTCCAAGCCGTCGGCCGACGCTTCTGTTTTGCACCGCCAGCAGCCGGCGCCCAAGGCGGGAATACCGGTCCCCCGCAAGACCGAAATGGCCGCACACTATCGGGCCTCTGCCGCGTCGCCGGTCACCAGAACCGCTGCGGCGCTGGCCTCGCGCCAGGCCGCATCGATCCGGGCGCAGCAGCTGGCCGGTGGTCTGGGTTTGCCTCCTGGCCCGGCCTCGCTCCTGGTCGTGGCAGCCATGATGGCCGAACGGCTGCCTCTGGATGCTGGCACCGCGGCGGCGATTCGCCGGTTTGCCAGGAGCCATCATGATGATCCGGCCGCCGTGAGGATCGCCGCCAGAGCCGCCGCGGCCGGTCTTGACCCCGAAGGCCCCGAGGCGGAGCGTCTGTTCGCGGCCGTCGATGACGGCGGTCCCGGCGACAACGGCACCGGTGCAGCCGGCGATCAATCGGCAGGGCATCAACCGACAGACCAGACCGGCATGTCGAACGATGAGGCGCAGGGGGCCCGTCGCTCCGATGAGGCTGTGCTGGTGGCTGCGATGCTGAGGCAGGCAGTCGATGCGGCTCTATGCGATGCCAACATGGCCACGATGCAGTCTCCGGGCGCCGATGGCAGTGGATGGGTGTGCGTGCCGTTCTCCGTGCCGGTCATCGGCATTCAGTACCACGGATTCATCAGAATATGGTATGATGCCATGAAGAAACATGCCGGTCCGATGCTGGTTGATGTGCGGACCGATGACGGGCGACGGCTCCTTGAGCTGGCCGGACGGGGCGACGCGCGGTCATTGCGCTACTTTTCCGATGATCCAGCGGAGCATCGGGCCTTTCTCGAATGTTTTCAGGGATATGGGCGGGTATTGGCCGGGAATTTGTCGGACAGTGACGCGGGTGAACTGGACACCATCGGGGCTATAGACGAAGATGTCTAGGCGTATGATGAAGCGGAGCGTGGCACTGGCCTATGATGAGACGCTGCCGGCTCCCGTCGTCGTCGCCAAGGGTGCGGGGATGGCGGCGGCCCGCATCGACGCAATCGCGGTGCAGCATGGCGTGCCTGTCGTCAGCAACCCCGTTCTGGTCGCTGGCCTTGAACCGGTGGATGTTGGAGCGTTCGTGCCTGTGGAGTATTGGGAACTCGTGGCGCGCGTGCTCATTTTTATAAGGAACGTGCGACAATGAAAAAGAAGTATGATCTTGAGAAGATCCTGCCGGGATCTCGATTCACGGCGGATGCGTATTCCGAAGGCAACAATCTCTTCGCCTCTGCCGGTGTGCCCGTGCGCGCCAAGGACATTGAAGGCCTTACCAAGTGGGGCATCACGACGGTCTTCAGCGAAGGCCAGCTCGAAGACCCCGTCTCGGACCGGAAGCCAGAGACGCTGAGCGGCACCACGATGGGCTCGTCAGATGTGCCGAACAAGGCCGGCCTGGCCGCCTTTACCGATCACAAGCTCTATGCCGCCTATACCGACATGATAGACAGGCTCAAGCGGGTGATGGATGCCATCGCCGCGAGCGAGCGTGTCGAGGCAAAGACCGTCGATTCGCTGTCACAGGATCTGGTGCAGCTCGTGCGCGAACGCGAGGCGGCCATCGTCTCGGCAATCCTGTCGTCCGACGTGCAGGGCTACGACCTGGCCCGCGCGGGCATTAACTGCGCCATCCTGTCGGTGATGATGGGCCAGACGATGAAACTGCCGCCGCACCGGCTGGTCCATCTCGCCTCCGGTGCCTTGCTGCACGACATCGGCATGCTCAGGGTTCCATCGGACATCGTCAAGAAGAAGTCGGCGCTGACCACCGAAGAAGCCCAGAAGATGCGAGCGCATCCACTGCTCTCATACCGGATCATCGTAAAGGAATTGCAGTACCCCGACGATGTCGGCCTTGTCGGCCTGCAGCACCATGAGCGATGGGACGGCGAGGGCTATCCACGAAAGACAACCGGACAGGATGTAGACCTGCTCGCGCGCATCGTCTCGGTGGCCGACGCCTTCGAGGCGATGGTCAGCCAGAAGCCGTATCGCAATTCGATGATAGGATACGTGGCCATCAAGAACCTGCTTTCCGACAATTCAAGGCGCTTCGATCCGGATGTGCTCAAGGCCTTCGTGCGCAGCATGGGCATCTACCCGATCGGCTCGATCGTCGTGCTCAACAATGCGGCAATAGCCCGTGTCATCGACACCCATGCCGAGGCACCGCTGCGTCCCAAGCTCAAGATCATTGTCGATGACTATGGCAAACACTATAAGGACGATACCGGCGATATCCTTGACCTGCTGACCGAGAAGACCCTGTTCATAGCGCGGGCACTCGATCCGCGCGAGCTGGTCTCCCAGCCGTGACACCCGGCCCGAGCCGCACTCGAAAGGGTCGGGCCGCCGAGGATGCCGCGGCCGCCGACTTGCTGGCGCGTGGCTGGGTTATCATAGCAAGGAATTGGCGTCGCGGCCGGGGCGAGCTGGATATCGTTGCGCTGAAGGATGGTCTGCTTGCCTTCGTCGAGGTCAAGGCGGTCGATGCGTATGGCATCGAGAGTCTTGCATCGTCTGTCGGATGGCGGAAACGTCATAGAATAATCGAAACGTCTAAACTCTTCATCGCCGCGCATCGAGAATTCAAGTATATGGCAGTGCGATTCGATGTCGTATCCGTTGTGGCCGATGCCGTGACGGAGCACTTTGAGAGCGCCTTCGCGGAGCATACATGATCAACGGAGTCGGACACGAACATGCAGACGAACGGCTTGAAGAACTCAAGGCCATGGTGCATGATGAGGCATACATGGCGGGGGCAATTCTTCGTTTGGCCTCCGTGCTCAGTGATGAAATCATGGATGGTATCGGAGTAAGTCATGGCGGATGGGAACAAGGATTCCAGGCGACGGTTCGGCCGCCGCGGTAGAGGGCGATCGGGTGTCAAGGACGCGGCCGTGCCGCAGGCCGGTGCCGACGGCCAGGATGGACAGCTCCGGGCGGCATCTCCCGCCGTCGATCAGCCAGCCGTGTTCTGCCCGATCTGCCAGAAGCAGATATTCGACCTTGCCAGCGCGCTGGCGGGCAAGAGCGGGGGACAGCCGGTGCACTTTGATTGCGCCCTGGCCCAGGTCGCCGAGACGGAACGTCTCGAGACCGATGAGCACATAGCCTATATCGGCCACGGTTCATTCGCGGTCGTTACCTATCGCGACAAGAGCATGACCGCCTTCTCCATCAAGCGTCGCATACCGTGGGAGAAGGAAGGCGAGAAATTCGAGTGGCGGCGGACCATCCAGCAGCGGATGGGCATCTGACCCCGTCGATACAATATTCCCGTATACCGGGCCTCCATGTCCGGGCTATTCCAGACTGAGGAGCGCCGCTCGTTTCGCATGCAGCGGCGTCGTGTCAAAGAGCGGGGCCGAGTAGGCAGTCATCAGGAGTCCGATCTCCGTACAGCCCAGCAGGATGGCCTCGGCGCCTCGGGCGACGAGCGAGTCCATGATGGAGCGGTACGCATCGCGCGATTCATCGCGGATGATGCCGCGCACCAGCTCCTGGAAGATGATGCCGTCTATCGTCGCGCGATCTGCAGCCTCGGGTACCAGTACATCGATGTCGAAACCACGTTTGAGCCTGGCGCTATAGAAATCCTCTTCCATCGTGAATCTGGTTCCCAGAAGCCCTATGCGTCTGATATCGAACGAGGCCAGTGCCTCTCCCGCGACATCGACGATGTGCAGCAAGGGTATGCCGACCTCGTCCTCGAAGCCATCGATCACCTTGTGCATGGTATTGGTGCAGAGCACCGCAAACTCCGCTCCGCCGGCCTTGAGCCGCCTGCCTATGTCGAAGAGGGACACCCGCATCGCGTTCCATTCGCCTGCCCGTTGCATTCGCTCTATGTCCTGAAAATCGTATGAATACATGAGGATTCTGGCAGAATGGCTGCCGCCGAGTGCCGTGCGCACCTCTTCATTGATGATGCGGTAGTATTCTGCCGACGACTCCCAGCTCATGCCGCCGATCAGGCCGATGGTCTTCATAGCGTACTCCTTGCACCGATATCGAGACTGCAGTCGCGCTTACTGTACGTTCCTTTTGCGCTGCCGTCCATCGGCAAATGCTGGTTCGGCACGGTGTTTTGCATATACTGATATGTGGAGGCACCATGCACGATGCGTCGTATACCATACTCGTCGTCGATGATTCGCGGGCGAACAGGGCGTTTCTCGCGAGCATTCTGGAAGAGGATGGCTATCGGGTGCTCGAGGCCGCAAGTGGCGACGCGTGTCTGGCCGCCGCGGCCGCCGAGATGCCCGTACTGATCCTGCTTGATGTGGTGATGCCGGGCATCGATGGTTTCGAGACACTGCGCAGGCTGAAGGCCGATCCAGCCATGAAGCGGATAGCGGTGATCATGTTGACGGGCCTTGGCGATCAGGATTCGAAACTCAAGGCGTTCGACTTTGGCGCCGTCGACTACATCGTCAAGTCGGCCAACGAGGCGGAGGTACGCGCCCGCGTTCGCGTCCATGTGCATCTGGCCAACACGCAGCACGAGCTGATAGCGGCGCGGGCGGAGAGCCTGAAGCAGATAGCGGCGGCTCAACAATCAATGCTGGTCAAGCCGTCGGACGCACCGGATGCGCGTTTCGCGATCTATTATCGATCTTTGCACGAGGCCGGCGGCGACTTCTACGATGTGGTGCCCGTGTCGGATGGCGTGTATTTCTACCTGATGGCCGATGTCGCGGGCCACGATGTCGGTACGAGCTACGTAACACCCGCGGTCAAGGTGCTGTTGAAGCAGTGCGCGACCCCGACCTACTCGGTCGAAGCGTCGATATCGTACCTGAACGGCATGCTCGCGAAGACCATTCTTGCCGACAATTATCTGACGGCATTTGCCCTTCGTGTGAACAGGCGGGCCGGCAAGGCGGTATACCTTGCCGCTGGCCATCCACCGGCGGTCTACATTCCGGGCGCGGGCCCTGTGAGCCTGGCCGAATGCGAGAACCCATTCATCGGTATGCTCGAGGAATCGAGCTACCGCTCCGCATCGATGGATGTGCGGGCAGGAGACAGGTTCGTGCTCTATACCGATGGCCTCGTCGAGGCCAGCCTGTCTGGCGATGATGTGGCAGACGCGTCCAGTCGCCTCCTGAAGGCCGTAGACAGCCTGCGTGGGCTGCCACTCGAGGAGCTTCCAGCGGCGCTGGTGAACGCTCTGGGTGCAGACCATCCCGATGATGATGTCGCGGTGATGGCCGTCGAAGTCTGATATGTGTCGGCATGTGCCGAGGGTGTATACAGGAGCTCATGATGAGTGCAAAAAAGGCAGGAAAGGGTATGCGGGCGCTCCACGTTCTGGCGCTGACGCTCCTTGGTGCTACAGCCATACCCCTCCTGGCCTTCGTGCTTATCTGGCGATTCTATTACTCTGGCAATTCCAATACGGCTCTGGGCCTGGCCCAGATTCGCAGCGCCCTGGATGGATCGACGCGCCTCCTGGAACTCTATGCCGGTGACAATGATGTGGGGCTCCAGCCGGAATCCAGAATCAAGCTCCTGCTGAACGGCCCGGTTGTCGGCTTGCGTATCGGCCCTTCGACTCCAGAGGCCGCGGCGCGCACGCTGGCCGCCGTCCTCGACGTCGCTGACCTGCGATTCGGCCCTGACTCGATAATCGATGGCTGTGGAACCGTCTGTGGCAGGCTGGCTCCGGATGGCACATGGTCCGTTACCGAACAGCATGTGGTCAAGGCGGGAGCGGCCGCGTGGGATGCGCTGGACGAGGCGGGCCGGCGCGTGTTGGCAAACAAGACTCCCTACCTGCGCGTTACGCGCGATGCCTCGAGGGCCATCATCAGGCTCGGCGATACCGGCTACGTGTGGGCGATAACCGAGGCGGCCGACCGCGATACTCCGTGCTTCGAGCTATTCCATCCACAGCTTGAGGCCGTCGAGGTGACCAGACTGACCAACGCACGAGGCGAGCGGGTCGGCGCCGAGATTGCCTCGCTTCATGGATACCTGAGCTCGGCCAGGCGCGATGAGGTGATCCGGTACGATTATGCCTGGAAGAATCCCGATGATCCACGGGACAGGAAGAAAGTGGTCCTGATGCGCTATATCGAGCGTTCCCGCGCCGTACTATGCGCCGGTCTCTACGAGGATGAATATTTCCTGCCGACCAAGCAGGCTGAGTCCCTGTTCGCGGTATTGGTTACCATCGTCGGGGGCCTGACGCTGCTGGTAACGCTGACGCTGACCGGCCGAATGAACCGTTCACTGTCCGCCCTCTGCGATTTTGCCAGGGTTACGGCCGCCGCCGAGGGTTCGACGTACGCGTTGCGTCGAACCGGGCTACGAGAGCTCGATGAGCTATCCGAAACGATGAGTGACATGGGCATGAAGATCAAGGCGAGACAGGATGCCCTCAGAAAGGAACTGGCCGAGAAGGGCACCTTGATAGAAGAGGTGCATCACCGGGTCAAGAACAACCTGGCCGTCCTGGCCAGCATCATCGGCCTGCAGCAGGATCAGGCGCGTTCAGACGAGGCGGCATCGGTACTGGACATATTGCGCGCGCGGGTCAACTCGATGGCCCTCGTCTATCAGCAACTCCTGGCTACCGACGAGTACGCTTCGCTGCCCTTCGATGATTATGTCGAAGGGATCCTCACATACTATCAGAGCGACCACACGCATGACGTCCGACCGATGACCAGAGCGGAGCGACTGGAGCCTATCAGCCTGGGCTTCGACAAGGCCGTTCCATTCGGGCTCATCGTCAACGAGCTGGTGTCAAACGCGTTCCGGCATGGCATGTCGTCGCAGCGTGTACCGGCGATGTCCGTTGCACTTTTTATGGACGGCACGGATATCGTATTCAGCGTCGAGGACAACGGCGATGGGATGGATCACGAAGTCCGGGAGGGCACCGGTCTGCTGCTGGTTCGGGCCCTGTGCGTGCAGCTGCACGGCGAGATGAGCATTGAAGGCCAGACCGAAGGCCGCGTGGGAACCAGTGTCGTGGTGCGTGTTCCTGCAGGCTCATGATTTCAGGCGAGCGTCATGATCAACCAAGGAGACTCGATGGATCTGTCCTTTGACCCCTATTTCAATCCATATCCGTCGCGACGCACTGTCCACTACGCCGCGCGCGGCATGGTGTGCGCATCACATCCGCTGGCGGCACAGGCGGGCTTGCAGATCTTGCGCAAGGGAGGCAACGCGGCCGACGCGGCGGTAGCGACCGCCGCCGCATTGACCGTCGTCGAGCCCACGTCAAACGGGCTGGGCTCCGATGCCTTCGCCCTGGTATGGCGGGATGGGCGCCTGCTCGGTCTCAACGCATCGGGGGCGGCACCTGCGGCGCTCGACATGGATGTGGTCAGGCGCGAAGGCTGGGGCGGGGTCGATGGCCATCTGCCGGCATATGGCTGGGCGCCGGTCACCGTGCCCGGTGCGCCGGCAGCGTGGGCGGCGTTGACGCGCTCCTGTGGCCGGCTGTCGCTGGAGGATAATCTTGGCCCGGCGATCGAGCTGGCCTCCGGAGGGCATGCGGTCGCGCTGACCGTTGCCTGGTACTGGCAGAGGGCCTGGAAGCGGTACGCGGCGGGCCTGCCTGGCGTCGAAACATCGCTGCTTGCCGAGTGGTTCCGCGTATTCTCCGCCATCGGCGCGAATGGCGGCCGCGCGCCGCGTCCCGGCGAACCCTGGAAGTCATCGCTGCACGCCCAGACGCTGCGGGCCATCGCAGCCAGCGAGGCCAGGGACTTCTACGAAGGCGCTATTGCGCGTCGCATCGTAGACGCGGCCGAACGGACCGGCGGATACCTGCGGGACGCCGATCTGCGCGATTATGCGCCGGAGTGGGTGCAGCCGATTTCGGTGCCATACAAGGGATTCGAGGTATGGGAGCTCCCGCCGAATGGACAGGGCCTGGCCGCCTTGATGGCCCTGAACATACTGGCCGAATACGGGCCGACCCACCATGATGATCCTGCCGTCATCCATCACCAGCTCGAGGCGATGAAGCTGGCGTTTGCCGATGCCCATGCCTGGGTTGCCGATCAGCGCTTCGCCGAGGTGCCGGTCCGGGCCCTGCTCGATCCCGTCTACACGGCGCGGCGAGCTTCGATGGTGCTGGAAACGGCTCAGGATTTTGGGGCAGGAGCTCCTCTGCCCGGCGGCACCGTCTATCTGAGTGCTGCAGACGCTGATGGAACGATGGTCTCGTACATCCAGAGCAACTACATGGGTTTCGGCTCGGGCATCGTGGTGCCCGGGACGGGCATTGCCCTGAACAACCGTGGTCACTGCTTCAGCCTGGATGGCAGCCATCCAAACGTGCTCGAACCTGGCAAGCGTCCTTACAACACGATCATTCCGGGGTTCCTGACCAGGGACGAGCGTCCCGTTGGCCCATTCGGGGTGATGGGCGGCTTCATGCAGCCACAGGGGCACGTGCAGGTGGTCATGAACAGCATTGACTTTGGCATGAACCCCCAGCAGGCACTCGATGCGCCGCGCTGGCAGTGGACCGGAGGGCTGGAGGCAGAACTCGAAGGTTCGTTCGACCGGGAAATCCTTCTGAGCCTGCAACGCCGCGGCCACCAGGTTCGATACCAGACCGATTCCGGCAGCTTTGGCCGTGGCCAGATCATATGGAAGCATGACGATGGCGGGTTTGTCGGCGGTACCGAGAGCCGCGCCGATGGAGCCATCGCGGCGTGGTGATGGGCGGGTGGATGTCCGCCCACCCGTTCCTGCGCCTACTTCTTCTGTATGACCTCAAACCCCACGTAGGGCACGAGGGCAGGCGGTATTCTGACCGTGCCATCGGCCTGCTGGAAGTTCTCCAGCACCGCGATGATGCCGCGTGATATGGCGATAGCGGTGCCGTTGAGCAGGTGCACATACTTGTTCTTGCCGTCGTCGTCCTTGTACTTGATGTTCAGGCGCCGCGACTGGTAGTCGGTGCAGTTGGAGGTGCTGGTCACCTCGCCCCATTCGCCACCATTGCGCCCTGGCATCCATGCCTCCAGATCCCACTTGCGGTAGGCTGGTGCGCCCAGATCGCCGGTGCAGGTGTCGACGACGCGGAAGGGAATGCCGAGCCCGGAGAATATCTCTTCCTCGACCAGGCGCAGCTCCTCGTGGATACGGTCCGAATCCTCGGGCAGGCAGTAGGCGAACATCTCCAGCTTGGTGAACTGGTGGACGCGATACAGGCCCTTGCTGAACTGGCCGGCGGCGCCGGCTTCACGGCGGAAGCAATGTGACAGGCCGGCAAGGCGCAGCGGCAACTGGTCCTTCTGGAATATGGTGTCCGAATAGTACCCGCCCAGGGTTATCTCGGCGGTACCGACGAGGCAGGCGCCTTCGCCTTCTACCGCGTAGACATTCGATTCCGCACCACGCGGGTTGAAACCGATGCCCTCGAGTATTTCGGTCTTGGCTATGTCCGGCGTTATGAACGGGGTAAAGCCCTTCTTGGTGAGTATGTCGAGCGCATAGCGGACAAGGCCGAGTTCAAGGAAGACGCCCTCGTTCTTGAGGTAGTAGAATTTGGTACCGGAGACCTTGGTGCCCGCGTCGAAGTCGATGATGTCGAGATCCTGGCCAAGCTGGACGTGGTCCTTGGGCTCGAAGTCGAACGTGGTGGGGGTACCAACCCGCTTGACCTCCAGGTTGTCTTTGTCTTCCTTGCCGATCGGCGCGTCGGGGTGGGCCATGTTCGGTATGCGACGGACTTCGGCGTCCAGGCGAGCCAGCACGTCCTGTGCCTCGGCCTCCATCGCCGCTATCGAGTCCTTCAGGCGCTTGCCTTCGGCTATCAGCGTGTCGCGCATGGCCGCCTCCAGCTTGCCCTTCATTGCGGCCGCATTCTCGTTGCGGGCCCGGCGCTCGTCTTCGAGCCGCTTGAGCAGCTCGTTGCGCCTGTCGAAGAGGGCCGCGACCAGGTCCGCGTCGGCCTTCATGAAACGATCGCCGATATTCTTCTTGACCGCGTCAAGATTGTCTTTGATGAATCGTAGGTCTAGCATGATGGCTGATCATAGTCGAAAGGCCGCTTGTATTCAACGGTCGTTTTTTGGTACCCTCTCTTCCATGAAACTCGATATCAACCCCAGAGGCAACGGCGCCTGTCCTCTGTGTGCCTCCAACAGGAATTGCCGGATACAGAGGAAACTCGCCGACAATGTCGATGAGCTCAATCCGGCCAACGAGGAAGAGATGGAAATCGTCGTCTATTCCTGCCCCTATTTCAAGGAGAAGGTTGCCCCGTGATCGAACGGCTCGAGTCGATTGCGGCTCGTTTCAAGCAGCTGGAAGAAATGGTCTCGGACCCGACGCTTGCCCGCGATGCCAAGCGCTACCGGGAAACGATGCAGGAGCGCTCGCACCTGGCCGCCATCATGGATGCCTATGCCGAATACAGCCGCCTTGAGGGCGAAATCGCTGGCGCCAGGGCCATGATCCACGATGAGACCGATCCTGACCTCAAGGACATGGCGCGCGATGAGCTCAGGTCCTTGGAGGCTGCCCTGGCCGCCGCCGAACTGAACCTGAATGCGCTGCTCATTCCGCGCGACCCGCTCGATGACAAGAACACGATCATGGAGATTCGGGCTGGCACGGGTGGCGACGAAGCCGCCCTGTTCGCGGCCGATCTGTACCGCATGTACACGCGCTATGCCGATTCCAGGGGCTGGAAGATAGAGGTGATGAGCACCAGCGAGACAGGTCTCGGTGGTTTCAAGGAAATCATCTTCTCGATATCGGGGGACCAGGTCTTTGGCAAGCTGCGGTGGGAAAGCGGCGTGCACCGTGTGCAGCGGGTGCCGGCGACCGAGGCTTCCGGGCGCATCCATACGAGCGCCGTCACGGTGGCGGTGCTGCCCGAGGCTGAGGAAACCGAGGTCGACATCAGGCCCGAAGACCTGCGGGTCGATGTGATGCGGGCCGGCGGGCCTGGCGGCCAGTGCGTCAATACGACCGATTCGGCGGTCAGGCTGACCCATATTCCGACGGGCATCATCGTGCATTGCCAGGATGAGAAGAGCCAGATCAAGAACAAGGCCAAGGCGATGCGCATCCTGCGGGCCCGCATATACGAGATGGAAGAAGAAAAGAAGAACGCCGAGCGAGCCGCCAACCGCAAGAGCCAGATAGGCACAGGCGATCGTTCCGAGCGCATCCGTACCTACAACTTCCCGCAGAACCGCGTCACCGATCATCGTATCGAGGTAACGCTGTACAAGCTGGATCTGTTCATGCAAGGCGACATGGACGAGATCATTCAGGGGCTGGCCCTGCGCGCCCGTGATGACGCGCTCAAGGCGGAGGACCGGTGATTTCGCTGCAGGAGCCCACCCCGTGACCGTACGGGCGGCCCTGGCGGAAGGAACCGGTACCCTGGAGACGGGTAGGCCGGGATCGCCTTTCCTGGATGCCGCCCTGCTCCTTGGGTTGGCCATGCATATCGAGCGCGACAGGCTACTCGCCTCGATGCCCGACGAGGTTTCACCCGCACAGCTCGACACCTATCGCGAGTACCTGTCCCGCCGCGTCTGTGGCGAGCCGATAGCCTATATCCTGGGATACAAGGAATTCTACGGCCGGCGGTTCTCGGTCGACGCTCGCGTTCTGGTACCACGACCCGATACCGAGGTGCTCGTCGAAGTCGCGCTGTCACTGCTGCCACCATCGCGCGGACCCGGAGTGTCATCGATCAGATGTCATGACGCCTTTACCGGTTCGGGCTGTGTCGGCATCACGATAGCCGCCGAGCGGCCCGATGTCGATGTCAGCCTATCGGACGCCTCGGCCGATGCGCTGACGCTGTGTCGTCAGAACGCGCGCGCACTCCTGGGCCGTGAGCTGGAGTCGGGCGTTGGCGATGTGCTGTCCGCCGCGTATGGACCGCTCGACTTGATTGTCGCCAATCCACCATACGTGACGACGTTGTTGACGAAGCTGTTGCTTGACGAAGGCGGTCGTGAACCGCGTGCGGCCCTCGATGGTGGCGAGCGCGGGCTGGATCTGTACCCGCGCATAGCGGGACAGGCATGGCGGCTTCTGGTGGATGGTGGCTCGCTGGCGCTGGAGATCGGTGACGAGCAGGGCCCGGACGTGGCATCACTGCTCCAGACGGCGGGATTCTCTGACCTCGCGGTACATGATGACCTTGCCGGCAGGAACCGCGTCGTTGCGGGGGTGAAGCGTGCAATACGATGACAAACTTGATGATTTCCTTGATCGATTCCAGCAATCGGACATGGATAGAATCATGGCCGCCAGGGCGTGGGCTACCGAGCTGCACGCCGGCATGGTTCGTGCGTCGGGCGAACCGACGGTAACGCATCCGGAACGCGTTGCGGCGGTTCTCGCCGGCATGGGCATGGATGCCGACAGCGTCATCGCGGGGCTCTTGCACCAGGCCATCGAAGATGGCCTGACGAGCGGTACGGTGGTCGCGGAGCGATTCGGCGACAAGGCCGGTATGCTCGTCGACGAGCTGTCGAGAATGGCCTCGCTCAAGGCCAAGAACAAGACAATCCAGGCCGCCGAGGCCATCCGCAAGATGCTCTTTGCGCTGACCCGCGACCTGCGTGTCATCATCATCAAACTGGCGGACAAGCTGGACAACATGCGTACCCTCAAGTGGCTGCCGGAGGAGGACCGGCGCAGGATCGCCGCCGAGTGCGTCGACGTGTTCGCGCCGCTTGCCGACCGCCTCGGCATCAGCTGGATGAAGGACGAGCTGGAGGACCTGGCGCTCAAGGAGATAAACCGCGAGGCCTTCGACCAGATCAAGCTGCTGGTATCGTCGAAGAAGGCAGAGCGCGAGGCCTTCCTCAAGGTTGCGAGCGGCCAGTTGATTGCGGCCGCGAAGGCCGAGGGCATCGATGTCGAGGTGATGGCTCGCGCCAAACATTTCTATTCGATCTACCAGAAGATGCGCAAGCGGGCCAAGGGCGCCGACGAGCTGTACGACCTGTCGGGTGTGCGCGTCCTCTGCGACGAGGAAGGCGAGTGTTATACCGTGCTCGGCATCGTACACGGCCTGTGGAAACCGCTGGATGGGCGTTTCAAGGACTACATAGCCATGCCCAAGTCGAACGGCTACCGCAGCCTGCACACCACGGTCATGGCCAACGACGGGCTCCTGCTCGAGATACAGATCCGCACCCGCGAGATGCACCGCGTGGCAGAGTTCGGTGTCGCCTCGCACTGGCTGTACAAGAAGGGATCGACGTCGGAAGTCGTCCGACCCGAGGATCTGGCGATAGTCAACAGGTTGAAGGACTGGAGCGCCATGCTCGAGTCGGGCACCGAGTTCCTCGAGGACATCAAGCGGGAGCTGCTCAGGGATTCCATCATCGTGTTTACGCCCAAGGGCGACGCGATCGAGCTTGCAGCTGGCTCCACCCCGCTCGATTTCGCCTACGCGATACACAGCGATGTCGGCAACCGCTGCCTGGCTGCCAAGGCCGATGGCGCGATCATCCCGCTCGATGCGGAACTCAAGAACACCCAGGTGGTCGATATCGTCACGAGCGCCAATGCCCGGCCCAACGTCAACTGGCTCAAGGCGGTCAAGACCTCGAAGGCTCGATCCAAGATACGGGCCTGGCTGGTATCCGAAGGCACCGTGCTGGCGATAGACAAGAATGTCGTGGCCAGGCGGCGGGATGAAAAGGATGCGCGGCACGATGAGCGCGGCAAGTCCTCGACCATGCCGACGGGAACAGGCCCGGCCGATCGCAAGGTAGAACTCGAGGTCCGCCATGGCGAGGCCAAGCACACCGAGCAGAAGAAGCCTGAGGCGCTCGAGGTCCCGGTCGCCCAGATGGACTATCGGCCATACGTGCCCAAGGAAGCCACCGATGCGACCCACGCGGGCATCAGCGTTTCGGGCGCCGGCAACCTGATGGTGCGCTTCGCCGCATGCTGCAAGCCGGCGGTCGGCGAGCGCATCGTTGGCTACGTGTCCCGTGGTCGCGGCATCATCGTGCACCGGGCCTCGTGCAAGAATCTTGCCAATATCCGCGAGTTCGCGGAGCGCCGCGTCGAGGTCAGCTGGGAGACGGCCCCTGGCCTTACGAGGCGCTACCATGTAACCGGGAAGCGCGTGCTCGACCTCTTCTCGGAAATAGAGAACGCCGTCCGCAAGCATGGCGGGCGCCTGGTCGAGGGCCGGCTGGAAGACGGACAGGAGACGCTGTCGGGCAACTTCACGATGGCGTACGCCAGCGCCGAAGATGCCCACACGGCGGAGCGCAACCTGAAGCATGTGCCATCCATTATCAGGATCAAGAGGATAGATTAGGTGGCCGTCAGTGGTCCGACGGAGCTGCCTGTCTCTGAACCGTGGTCGCATCCAGATGTGGGAGAGGCAAGCCATGACGCGTGAAGAGTTTCTGCGGAGGGAATACCTGGGCCGGATCGAGCGGGTAGTCGATCACATCTATACCCATTATGGTGACGAGCTCACCATCGATGATCTTGCGGACATCGCCGCCTTCTCGCGTTTCCATTTTCATCGCGTATTCTCAGGCATAATCGGCGAGACTGTCTCCGACTTTCTGAAGAGAGTGCGTCTGCAGCAGGCGGCCTCCAGGCTGACCGAACATCCGGGTGAATCGATCACCGATGTCGCGCTCGCTGTCGGCTTCTCCAGTCCGAGCGTATTTGCCCGGGCATTCAGATCGCGCTTCGGTGTAACGGCGTCCGTGTGGCGGAACCTGGATGGTTCGAAGCGCCGACTTCTTGCAGAAAGCAATGCCTGCACAGTGCACCGCACCGCGGATCCAGTGATCGGCACTCCAGGGAAAGCTCAAGCGGGAACGGAGCGATATGATCCTTCCATGCAAACACACTCGACCAGGAGCGATACCATGAAGCGGCTGTCATACAGGGTTGCAGTCAGTGCATTGCCCGACCGTACTGTGGCCTACGCGCGTCATGTCGGAGCATTCAATACCATAGGGGAAGCCTTCGGGCGGCTCTCCCGCTGGGCCGGTCCCCGCGGACTCTTCCAGGTGCCAGGTGCCCTGTCGCTCGCCGTGTATCATGATTCGCCCGAAACCACGCCCGAGCAGAAGCTCCGCTCGAGCGCCTGTGTAACCGTTGCCCCCGGTACCGAGGTGTCGGGCGACATCAATATCATGACCATACCCGGCGGCATGTTCGCGGTTGCCAGGTTCGAGATCCTGCCCAGCCAGTTTGGCGAAGCCTGGGATGCACTGATGGGCGAGTGGTTCCCGTCGTCCGGCTATCAGCCGGATGATCGGATGTGCTATGAGATCTACCTGCAGGATCCTTCCAGCCACCCAGAAGGCATGTTTGTCATCGACATATGCGAACCGGTCAGGCCCCTCTGACTGCCATGAAGTACGAGTGGAAGAAGACCGACAAGGCGTTGTACCTGCCGGGATCAGACCCCCAGACGGTTGTCGTCCCGTCGTTTCAATTCTTTTCGATAGATGGGCGCGGCAATCCCAACGGTACGCATTTCAAGGATTGTGTCGGTGTCCTGTATTCGCTTGCCTACGCCGTCAGAATGTCATACAAGTCGTCGAACCCGCCCGAGGGATACTTCGAATACACGGTATTCCCGCTCGAGGGAGTCTGGGACGTCTCGGAAGAGGCGAGATCCGATACGCCGCACGTGCTCGACAAGGATCAACTGGTATACTCGATCATGATCCGCCAACCCGACTTCGTCACGCCGGAGTTCGCCCGATACATACGCGAGGTGGTGCGGAAGAAGCGACCCAGCGACGTTCTCGACTCGGTGGCGTTTGGCAGGTATGAAGAGGGGCTCTGTGTCCAGATGATGCACCGCGGAGGGTATGACTCCGAGCCGGCAAGCTTCTCCAGAATGCAGGACTATTGCGCCGCCAATTCGCTGGTCAGAGCGTCCATGGTGCATCGTGAAATCTATATCTCCAATCCAGGCACGGTAGAAGAAGCACGACTCCGGACGGTCCTGCGGTTTCAGGCTATTCCTGCCTGACCCGAGGCGTGATGCCATAGCCCTTGATCGTTCCCCCGTAGTAGAATCGAGCAACCATGGTAACCAATGATGTGCTCAGGCGGCTGCGATTCGCGCTTCGTCTGAATGACGCCGCGATGCTCGATATGATGCGGCTCGCGGGGGTGGAGGTGAGCCGGCAGGCTCTCGATTCATACTTCCTGAGGGATGACGAACCGGGTTTCACGCCCTGTCCCAAGGCAACGCTGGCCGCGCTGCTGGACGGCATGATCATCACATATCGTGGCCCCCGCGATGGCACTCCCGAGCCGCCCGTACTGGCTGACCTGGACAACAACATGGTGCTCAAGAAGATCCGCATCGCGTTGCAGCTCAAGGAAGACGACATGATCGCGATCATGAAGCGGGCGGACGTCGAGCTGTCGAGGAACGAACTGTCGGCCTTGTTCCGCAAGAAGGGGCAGAAGAATTACATGGAGTGCATGGACCAATTCCTGCGCAACTTTCTGTCAGGGCTTGCGCAGCATCACAGGAACCAGCCGCGTCCTTGAATCATGGTTCATGACACCCGTG
>MTLD01000204.1_pt1 | contig 29748 bp, 29 predicted proteins | sample 1982471 | NCBI WGS metagenome assembly MTLD01 (sample SAMN05712604, study PRJNA340218) | biofilm metagenome | isolation source: sample SPM anode biofilm adapted to -50 mV | place: USA | collected 2012-02-03 | reverse complement strand
CGAAGATAGCGCTTTGATTTGGAATTGGAATAGTCCATCTCGAACTATAACGCCGTGCGTCCCGATATATCAGGGTTCACGGCGTTTTTCATTTTCCATCCTCTAATTTCACATTCACTTCATATTTTCTGCGTATTTTCCGCGTAGGTAAGTCAGGCCGTAACCATAAAAAACATCGCGCCTGAGAGAGGAAAAACAACCATGAACAAAATACCCGGCTTTCACGTCTGTTGTGCCTTCATTCTTCTGATTTCACTACCATTTTTCGCAAGTTGCGGCACATCTTCACTGGCCATTACTTCCTTTACTCCATCCAGCGGCGTTGTCGGCGAAACCGTAACCATCACCGGCGCCGGCTTCAGCACAACCGTATCCGACATGACGGTCAAATTCAACGGTACTACAGCGTCAATCAGCAGCGCCACCAGCACAACACTCGTCGTAACGGTTCCCTCGGGCGCCACATCCGGACCGATCACTGTAACCGAAAACAGTGAGACAGTAACGTCAACGTCGGATTTTACGGTTATCCCCACCATTGCCAGCTTCTCGCCCACAACCGGTTCCGCTGGAACGACGGTTGCCATTACGGGAACAGGCTTTGACACAACCCTGGCGAATAACACCGTCAAGTTCAACGGCACGGCAGCTACCATTACCAGCGCTTCCGAGACAACCATCATTACCACGGTTCCCACGGGCGCAACCACAGGTGTGATTACCGTAACGGTTAACGGAACGTCGGTCGCAACGTCCAGCAGCTTTACAGTGGAGTAACCGCACTGATTCTCGCTGCAAAAAAATAGTCGCCTCTCCACATCAGCCGCTGTATTGACAGCATCATACAAAAGCGCCGTGACCTTGCTACCAAAAGGTTCACGGCGCTTTTGCATTTTGCCTATTGACATGTGACCGTAAACCAGCCATCTTTAATCGGTTTTTCTCAAAAAACATCCACCGAAAAGGCAAAGTCCGGGGAACCGGATGACGCAAAGCCACCTGCCCAGAACGGGAAGAGGGGTTACCGAAGCGGTAGGACGGTATCGCATTGTGCGATTTCCGGTATATAGACCTGCCTTTTCGAAAGAAGAGACAGGTTTTTGCATTCAAGACAAAACTGTTCGAGGATTTATGAGACAACATAAGCTACTCGGCACTCCAATATTCCGGGGAATGGCACTTTTCCTCTCGGCTGCGGCACTGCTTGCCGGCCAGGCACACGCAAGCCAGATGGATGACCCGGACATTGACAGCACACAACTGTCTCTTGAAGAGCTAATGGATGCAAGAATCGCAAAGGTTGTTTCAGCCTCGCGCTACGAGCAACGCATCACGGAAGCCCCTGCCTCAGTAACGGTAATTACCGCCGATGAAATCAGTAAATTCGGTTACCGGACCCTTGCCGACATCCTTCGCTCAATTCCGGGAGTTTATGTAACCTATGACCGCAATTACAGTTATCTCGGAATCAGGGGAGTCAATCGTCCGGGAGATTACAACAGCCGGATACTGCTTCTGATCGACGGCCATCGCTTGAACGACAACATCTATGACTCAGCACCCATTGGAACCGAATTTCCCCTGGATATCGATCTGATCGACCATATCGAATTCGTGCGCGGACCGAGCTCATCTCTTTATGGCAGCAATGCCTTTTTCGGGACAATTAATGTGTTCACCCGCAAGGCCGATAACGTGAAGCGTGAGTTGGCGGTATCAGCCGGTGACAATGAAACATGGAAAGGAAGGGCCAGTTACGGCGCGCGGTATGATTCGGGACTCGAAGTGCTGCTGTCCGGCTCGGCATTATACAGTAACGGTCAACGGAACATTTACTATCCCGAATACGCCAACGATCCCAATGGCCCCTATTACCGGAACAATGATTACGACGATGCCAAGTCATTCTACTCCCGTTTTTCCTTCGGAGACTTTACTCTTTCCGGCCTCTATCAGACCCGTGAAAAAGGGGTGCCCACCGGACCGTATGGCAGCGTCTTCAATTCAAAACCGAACTATTCCATGGATGATCGCGGTTACGTCGATCTGTCGTATCAGCGGAATCTCGCTGAAAACGGCACTCTATCGGCGAGAGTGTATTACGACGCCTATGTCTACCACCAGAAATATACCTATGACAAATCCGGCGGATTACCCTATGTCATCAACGAGGATACGGCGAATGGCCGCTGGTGGGGGGCTGAAACGGTTGCCACGATGACTTCCCTGGAGAATCATCGGCTCAGCATCGGCGGAGAGTTCAAGCATAATCTTACCGGCGCTCAAGCAAATTTCGATGTGGCGCCGCACACAAGCTATCTGGACGATAACCGCCACTCAATAAACTGGGGGCTGTTCATTCAGGACGAATATCGGATATTCCAGCCGCTTTTGCTGAACATGGGGTTTCGTTACGATAATTATGACAACTTTGACTCCGTAAATCCCCGCGTTTCGTTAATTTATCAACCGACAGCAACAACCACGTTCAAGCTCATCTACGGCGAAGCATTCCGGGCTCCAAATATTTATGAGCGCTATTACAATGACGGCGGAAGCACGATGTTGTCGAATCCCGGCCTGAAGCCGGAAAATATCCGCACCTACGAGGCGGTCTGGGAGCAGTATTTCGGAACGGTCTACAGTACGGCGGTTTCAGGCTATTATTCGCAAATCGACAATCTTATCACGCAAATAACTGATCCCGTGAGTGGTCTGCTTGTGTTCCAAAACATTGAAAAAGTCGATACTATCGGTGCGGAAGTAACATTACAGGCAAAATGGGAAAACGGCCTTCAGGGAAGGCTCAGCTACACATGGCAGGACGCGTCAAACGTCGGGACTGGGGCACGGCTTTACAATTCTCCACGCAACATGGCCAAGGCCAATATCAGCTTTCCCCTATTCCGTACCAACCTCTTTCTTTCCCCGGAATTGCAGTATACCAGCCCAAGGCTGACACGAGCAGGGAATCTGACCAAGGATGTCGTGCTGGTCAACCTCACCCTGTTCGGCCGCGACCTGATCAAAGGACTGGAAGCATCCGCCAGTGTTTACAATCTGTTCAACACTTCCTATGGCGACCCTGTCGGAGCGGACCTTGTTCAGGATACCATTCGGCAAAACGGCATAGATTTCCGCTTCAAGTTGACGTACAGGTTTTGAAGTTGATGAAAAAAATGGGCATGTTCATAACATTGATGTTTTCGCTCGTTCTTGTTCTATCGGCCAGTACCGGGGCTACGGAACTCGAAGAGTATAAAATCAAATCCGGCATGCTGTTCAATTTCACGTACTTTGTGGAATGGCCTCCTGAGTCGCTCAATAAAACAAGGACGCTGAATGTTTGCATCGCAGGCAACAATCCGTCAAACCGCTCATTCCACCAGCTTCATGGCAAACCATTCAAAGACCGGACCATCATTGTCAAACACATCAGGGAACCGGGCAACATTGCCGGATGCAATATGTTGTTCCTCAACCGCTCCGAAAGTCACCAATTGTCGGCATACTTGCAAATGGCATACAAAAGATCCATCCTGACTGTCAGCGATATAGAAAACTTTGCTTCACAGGGTGGCATTATCGGTTTCATTGAGCAGAATGGAAAAGTTCGATTTGAAATCAACCTGGATGCAGCGCAGCAGTCAAAAATACGAATCAATTCGCGCCTTCTCAACCTGGCCAGGATTATCCCGGGCCGCAAGTAATTTTCTCAATGTTCTGCAACAACGTCATCTTTCCTTTTGCTGTTCCGACTTCAAAATAGAAACTTAATAAAGCAGTTTTATGTTTAATGAACAAACAAAACATGCTATATTTTCGCGCCTTTCTGCCACATCATTCCGGTTTCAAATCAAAAATGATATCAAGGCGGCGAGGAAGAAGGCGACGAGGCGTATAGATAGTACGTTAAGGAGCCTTGACGAGCCAACGACTAAAGGCTTTGATTTTGAATTGGAATAAGCTGTTTTTCCGCCGCACGTCCGCCTTTTCCTGTACTACCTCCTCAAGATGGACATAGGTCGAACAGACGACTACCTCCGGGCAGACTGATCCCTGCTGTTGTAACTGGTTGGGGTAACAGCCATTGAAACAACGCCCCCGATCCGCGTTATGAAGTACAAAAAATGCTTAAAACTCCACGAAAGAGACAGGAGGAAACGTGACTGATAAAATCGAGGTTCGCTGGCATGGGCGAGGCGGACAGGGAACGGTTACGGCTTGTAAAGTGTTTGCCGACGCATGCCTCAATGGCGGGCGTTACGTGCAGGCCTTCCCGGAATACGGCCCGGAACGGGCCGGAGCCCCCATCAGAGCATATAACCGGGTCAGCGAAAAAGAACTCAGGGGACACTACCCGGTGATCAATCCCAACATTGTCGTCGTTGTGGACGCAACCTTGCTGGACAGTATTGATGTCACCGAAGGCGCTCCGGATAATGCGGCCTTTATCATAAACTGCTGCGGCAACAGCGGGGATATCAGATCAAGAATCAAAGCCGGGCCGACCCAAAGGGTTATTACGGTCGATGCCACCAGGATTTCCATTGACACCATCGGCCGTCCAATGCCCAATGCGCCGTTGATCGGGTGTGTTTCCAGGGTATCCGGCATGCTCACCCTTGAGGCTGTTCTTGATGATATCCGCACAAGCTTCAGCAAAAAATTTACTCAAAAGATCATTGACGGCAATCTGGAAGCAACCAGACGAGGTTTCGAGGAGGCAATGGAGCAATGAAAACCTGGCAAGAGCTTCCTCCCGGAGCAATAATTACCGACCCTGGCAATTCACGAAATTTCCGGACCGGGTCATGGCGTTCCTACAAACCGGTCTGGATTGAGGAGAGCTGCATCCAGTGCATGCTCTGCTGGATATACTGCCCTGACATGTCCGTCAAAACCAGCGACGGCAAACGCGGCGAATTTGATTATGACTTCTGTAAGGGGTGCGGCATCTGCGCTCTGGAATGCCCCGGCAAAAAAGGGGAGAAAGCAATCGTCATGGAAGAAGGGGGCAACTGATGACAAAGTTGGTTGCAGCAACTGGCAATGAAGCGGTCGCCAATGCAATGCGGCTGGCAAACCCCGATGTTTGTTCGGCCTACCCCATAACACCGGCCACCGAGATCATGCACGGCTTTGCGCGTTATGCTGCCGATGGCAAGGTCACCACGGAAATGCTGCTTGCGGAAAGCGAACACAGCGCCATGAGCGCCTGTATCGGTGCTGCGGCAGCTGGCGGCCGTGTTGCCACGGCAACTTCCTCACAGGGACTAGCCCTGATGTGGGAAACGCTGTACATAGCCTCCGGCATGCGTCTGCCCATTGTCATGGCAGTCTGCAACAGGGCGCTTTCCGCTCCGATCAACATCGGTTGCGACCACTCCGACAGCATGGGAACGCGTGACTGCGGCTGGATCCAGCTCTATTCCGAAAACAACCAGGAAACATTCGACAACATGCTGCAGGCCTTCAGAATCGCAGAGCATATGAATGTGCGCCTGCCGATCATGGTCTGCCTGGATGGGTTCATCACCAGCCACTCCATCGAGAGCATGCGCTGGGTGGATGACGCGGCAGCCCGGATATTTGTCGGAGAATACACGCAGATCACCCCGCTGCTGGATATCAAGCACCCGGCAAGCTATGGCCCGCTGGTCCTGTCGGACATGTACATGGAATATCGTAAGGCCCATGAGCAAGTCATGTGCAAGGTGCCACAGGTTGTGCGTGATGTTGCTGAAGAATTCAAACAGATTTCAGGGCGCAGCTACGACCTTTTCGAAAGTTATCGCCTGGATGACGCTGAAATCGGCATTGTGGTCATGAGCTCGGCTGCCGGTACGACCAAGGATATCATCGACCAGTATCGTCAAAAGGGCATAAGAGCCGGACTGCTCAAACCGCGCCTCTACCGGCCATTCCCTTATGACGAAATCGCCTCGGCGCTGAAACACCTCAAAGCCGTTGCCGTACTGGACAGATCGGACAGCTTCGGCAGTTCTTTCGGCCCGTTGTACCTGGATATCTGTGGCGCCCTTTCATGTAATCCACAGCGCCCGGTGCTGATCAACAAGATCTTCGGATTGGGAGGCAGGGACTACATGCCGGATCAGGCCGAACAGGTATTGGACGAACTGTTAAGCATCGCCCAGGGTGCTCCGGTCCGGCTTGCCAAGGAATACATCGGCGTAAGGGAGGCAGCATGCTGACACCACTTAACCTGAAAGAGCTGTCAAAGCAGCCTGAACTGTTTTCCCCCGGTCACCGCATGTGTACCGGTTGCGGCGCACCCATCGTGGTCAAAATGGTCATGATGGCAGCCCAGTACCCGCTGGTAGTGGCAAACGCCACCGGCTGCCTGGAGGTTTCCACGAGTATAGACGAGTTCACCTCCTGGAAAACCCCCTGGATACACAATGCCTTTGAAAACGCGGCTGCCACCATCGCCGGTGTTGAAACCATGTATCGTTCGCTGAAAAAGCAGGGCAAAATCAGCGACGAGATCCGGTTCATCGCCTTTGGTGGAGACGGAGGAACCGCCGATATCGGTTTTCAAAGCCTGTCGGGCGCCATGGAACGCGGCCATGACATGACGTACATCTGTTACGATAACGGTGCTTACATGAACACCGGCATCCAACGTTCCTCGGCCACCCCTTTTGGTGCGGACACCGCCACGTGCCCCGTGGGAAGCGGCAGTTCGGGCAAACCGCAGCAACGCAAGGATCTGACCAGGATCATGGCTGCCCACGGCATCCCCTATGTGGCCCAGGCCTCTCCAGGCCACTGGCAGGACCTGATGAAAAAGGTCCGCAAGGCGCTGGATATCAAAGGCCCGAAATTCATCAACATCATTGCGCCGTGCAATCGCGGCTGGAGAACGCGGACTGACGATGCCATTCAGTTGTCCCGCATGGCGGTAGAAACCTGCTACTGGCCACTCTACGAAGTGGAGTACGGCGTAACCAGAATCACCTCTGTTCCCAAGGAAAAGAAACCGTTGGCAGACTTTCTCAAACCCCAGGGACGCTTCAAGCATATGTTCCAACCCGGCAACGAATGGATGTTGGCGGAAGCGCAAAAGCATGTGGATGCCTGCTGGGAACGGCTGCAAAAAGAACAGGCCCTGTATGCCGGACAGGAAACGGGTATATAGATTCTGTTTTAAAACACTCAGACATGTAATAAAAACGGGCGAAAACCTTGATGGTTTCGCCCGTTTTTATTTGGTAAGGACTATGCTGAAACGTGCATCCCCCTGGCAGATCTCATTACGGTTTTACGTGTGGTATATTTTTCCGAGGACTCGGTTTTTTTGTGGAAAAGTTGAAGGCCGAGATCACCAACGGAATTGCTGGGAACGCAAAACCATACAGCCGGGAGGCAAACAGGGATGAAGATCAGGGTGAGCATCAACGTGTACGGCCGCGTTCAGGGTGTAGCCTTCCGCCATTATACTCACAGGAAGGCTCACGAACTGAGCGTCACCGGCTGGATCAAGAACCAGCCGGACAACTCGGTGGCAGGACTGTTTGAAGGCGACGAATCAGCCGTGCAATCCTTGGTGGAATGGTGCCGCAATGGTCCGCCTGCCGCACGGGTCGAACGGATCGACGTGCACCAGGAAGCATATCGCGGCGAGTTTCATGATTTCGATATAGTTTTTTGAGTTGCAACCCCCATCAGGGCAGGATGATGTCGTCCAGCGACCGTTTGGGAACGTAGTGCACCCCGGCAGCGTCACGGTAATACTTGATATTTCCGTCAACCCCCAACGGAACCAACCGTACTTCTTCCTTGGGTTTTCCCAGAGCAATAACCATCAGAATCTCGTAGCGTTCGTCGAGCGCCAGCACCTGTTGCAGCCTGTCCCTATCCACATTGCCGAACATGCAGCCTCCCAGGTTACGTTCAACCGCTCCCAGCAGAATGCTCTGGGCAGCAATGCCATGATCCCAAAAACAAGTCTTGGCAAGTGAACGATCAAACAGCATAACAATGTAGCCGCTGGGTCGCTCTCCCTCCGACGGCCCGTCCCAATCCTTCAGATAGCCTGCCCAGCCCAGAGTGGCGAAAATGTGGGCATTCCGCTCCTGGTCGATGGAAAAGATAAATTTCAGCGACTGGAGGTTGGCTCCGCTGGATGACAATCGCGCCAAGTCCACCAGTTCACGCAACGTGTCCCGATCAAGCCGATGCTCCTCATGAAAGCGGCGATAACTCCTGTTTTTAAGCACAAACTCCCTCAGCATATCAATCTCCTTTTTTGTTTGTTGGATTTTTGCAGCACCTCATGCCCCCTTCGAATCAACCTTCTGTCCAATGGAGCAAGAAACACCATTGGATGATTATTCAAACACTATGAAGAAAAACGCTGAACTCTACGATGGAAAAACAGCTCGACAGATGATACTGTTACACTGTTTCAATTGCAGCCGCCGCACCAGTTTTTCCGCTGAAACCGCAGAGTTTTGCGTCTAAAGCGTCACCACTCGTCTGAAAGGGTCATTGTGAAACTGTTGATTAGATTACCACTGCTGGCAGTGGGTGCCTATCTGCTGTATATCTGCATATCCTTGGCGATGATTCAGCCGATAGCTGATCTGACGGATCGAAAATTTACCACCACCATTCAGGTGAAAGACTGGGAGGGCAACTTTCACCCTTTCGTTGTCGGCCCTAAAAACCGCTACTGGACTTCCTCCAGCCAGATCCCCCCGGAGATGAAATGGGCCGTGATCCTGGCAGAGGACAGTAATTTTTACAAACATGAGGGTTTTGATGTCAAAGCCATCAAACAGGCCATCAAATACGACCTGGAAAAGAAGAGTTTTGCACGGGGAGCATCCACCATCACTCAGCAGGTTGCCAAAAACCTGTTCCTTTCCCGGGAAAAATCCATCACCCGCAAAGTTATGGAGCTCTATCTGGCCTGGCGCATGGAACAGGAGCTGACCAAGGGACGCATAATCGAACTGTACCTGAACGTGGTTGAACTGGGACCGATGGTCTATGGAATCGGACATGGCGCCCGTTACTACTTTGGAAAACCTGCCTCTGACCTCACACCGCGCGAATGCGCTTTTCTGGCTGCCATGCTGCCCGGCCCCCGGCTGGCCTATAACCCCTATAAAAATCTGCGGCGTGTTCTCAAACGTTCAAATATGATCGTCAAGCTCCTGCGTCAGAAGGGTGTCCTGAGTGAAGGCGAATATCGCTCGGCCCTGGCGGAACAGCCGAATATTGCCGGTATGCAGCGCAAAGTGGACCAGGTTATCGCCCAGCCGCCGGTGTTTGCTTCACCATCATCTGCCAGAAACGGGGTGGTCGAACCATCTATAGTTGAGCTGCCAGTGCAGCCGGCAGAGCCGGGTAAGGAGAATGCGGAAGGGCAGCCCCCCCCGGATGAGCACTCTGCACCGACAGTCGATGAATCGGAAAAGTAGAGAGTACCCATGCCTCAGCGTCTGTTTCTAGAACAATTCGGCCCGGTGCGAGCGCTACCGATACTGCATTACCGCATGGAGTTCGCCCAGTTGACGCGCATGGCTTTTGAACGAATCAAGCCTCAGGCAGTGGCCATAGAGTTGCCACCATCCTTGCAAGCCCCCTTTCTACGAGCCGTGCGACGCTTGCCGCAGATTTCGGTCATCAGCTACAAAATCGAACCAAAGAAAAACGCAGATGAGGGAGAAACCGCCTACTTGCTGGTGGAACCGGCCGACCCTCTGGTGGAAGCTGCGCGCCTGGCGCTGGAACAGAATGTGGAGCTGCACTTCATTGATGTGGACACGGACGGCTACCCTCGCCACCTGGACAGACTTCCCGATTCATACAGTATCTGCCGTATCGGACTGGAGGCCTATTACCGCGAATACCGGAAAGCCTGCGCCGGGCACCCGCCCTGCCGGGAAGATCAACGCCGGGAACTGGGGATGGCTTTCCGCCTGACTGAACTGGCCCGCCACCACGAACGAATCCTCCTTGTCTGCGGCATGGCCCATCTGGATCGAATCAAGCAACTCTTTTCCACACCGCTGGCAGCGCCGCTGGAGCGGATCCGGCGCGAAGACGTCAGCGTCTGGAACCTGCATCCCGATTCCTGCCGCGAGATCCTGGCCGAGTTTCCTTTTTTGTCAGCACTCTATGAGCATCGACGCGGACCGCTCCCTGATGAACCACGGGAGAACAGCTCCGGGCTGCGCAAACGCTTTCACGCTCTGGAGCTGATCAATGGCGGCAAGCAGGAACTTCCCGAGGAACAACTCCTGGACAACGCGATTCTGCGCAGCGCCCGGCATCTGGGGCGCGAAGGAGTGTTTCCGGACCGGCAACGAATCATCTACCGGCTTTTCAGCGAGGCGACGCGCCATTATCGCCAGGAGACCGGCGAAACCCTGCATCTCTGGCAGAAACGGGCCTTTTTCCGGTTTTCCCGCAATCAGGCTCTGGCTAACGGCATGTTGCAACCGGACTTGTTTCAGCTTTTGACAACAGCCCGCGGCTGTGTCGACGATAATTTCGCCTATGCCTTCTGCCGCCTGTCCACCCGCTATCCCTGGCAGTCCGAAACCGCAGATCTGCCCACTATTCGCATTTCACCGGAGGAGATCTGGGGAGGTATGCGCCGGATTCGCTTCCGGCCGCGCCAGAAGCGGCGCAAGGGGCTCTCCTCGTTCGGATTTCTCAAGCGTAAGCGGGAACGGCATCCCGGTGAATGGCTGGAAGGATTCGATGACCCATCGATTTGCTCGTATCCCCCGGAAGACCTGGCAATCGAAGAATACGGCCGTTTTCTCAAACACAAGGGATGTCTGCAACTTTCCGAGGAACTGACCCGTTGCGAGAAGTTCAGCAGCTCATTGCTGGATGGCATCGATCTGCGTGAAACCATGCGCAACATACATGAGGGGGGAATTTACGTCAAAGAGCAGCAACGGATTAAGGGAGGCGTGGGTTCGTTGGTAGTGATCTTTGACGAAGACCGGCGCGGCGTACGGTATCCCTATCGCATGACCTGGCTGGGCGAGCACGAACAGGAATCGGATATGGCTTTCTATGCCACCGACCCAGCGGAAAACGTGGTTGGCCCCGGAATCTGCCGCTGCGAATACGGTGGCTTCATGCTCTCCTATCCACCTCGCCGCATGTTTGATGTCTGGCATGATAGCGAATATCGTATGGCAGCAAGCAGAGCCGAAGTGTTGCTTATGGCGGCACTGGACTATTCAGTGGAAAAACATGTGGTCTACATTGCCGCCAAACCGCCCCGCAGTATTTTTAAGCAGATGGCCAGCCGGATGGACCGCAAGATCATCTTTATCCCGCTCGGTTCGTTGTCACCGCTCAAACTCAAGCAGATACGTATTCTGCACATTCTGGCCGGAAAAGACAAACGGTCCATTGCACGGGACTATATCTGGTGACAACCTAGACAAATTTTGGGCGCGGCTTCGGAGAGTTTTCCAATGCAAACCATAACCTATTGAAATTCAATTTAAAAGGATATACAACAATGTCATACTTGATTCCGTGACGCTGGAATACCGGAGTGCCTGAAAGAGCCGGGGCCTGTGCCGTCCAACCATCAGTTCAGGTGCGTCTTCGCCATATCGTCGCATACCTCAGATGCGCCCAAGGCAGAGGCCTTTCAGGCTAGCACAGGTATGGAAGCGTCACGGAATCAGGGTCATTTACAACCAGGAGGGGAATATGAAACGGATACTATGTGCAATGTTGATGACAGTCGCATTAACCACACCGGCATTGGCGGCAAAGCTCTACCTGAAGGACGGCGGAGTTATCGAGGCGAAGCGGGTCTGGCGTTCGGGCAGCAAGGTATATGTGCTGGCGAACCGCGACACCATGACAACGTTTGAGCAGGATGAAGTCAATCTGAAGCTCACCTTTCCCAAGCAGCACAAACGGCATAAAGTCGCACGCAAGAGGATCGGCGCAGTTCGTCCGGCAAAAACCGTAACCACCTCCACCCCGGCCGGAGAAGCCACCGCCGCCCCGAATGCACCGGAAAAAGCTTCCGAAACTCCGGCGCCGTCAAACAGCCCCCCCGGAACCATCAGACAACACAAGAAGGATATGCAGGAAAGACTGGAAGAGTAAGTCTGCTACTTCTGTGCAAGCCAGCGGGCCGCGTCCTTGGCATGATAGGTAATGATTATGTCGGCACCGGCCCGCTTAAAACCGGTCAAGGTTTCCAGCACCACCCGTTCCTCATCAATCCAGCCATTGGCAGCGGCAGCCTTGATCATGCTGTACTCACCCGACACATTGTAGACCGCCAGCGGCAAGCTGAACTCGTTGCGCAGATCGCGCAGAATATCCAGATAGGGCAGGCCAGGCTTGACCATAATGATGTCAGCCCCTTCACTAATGTCGGCTGATGCTTCGCGCAACGCCTCCAGCCGGTTGGCCGGATCCATCTGATAGCTTCGGCGGTCTCCGAACTGCGGAGTTGACTCGGCCGCCTCGCGGAAGGGGCCATAATACCCGGAAGCATATTTAACCGCATAGCTCATGATGGGAACAGAGCTAAAATTGTTCTGATCAAGTATCCCGCGAATGGCCGCCACCCGGCCGTCCATCATATCCGATGGCGCAACCATGTCGGCCCCGGCCTTGACATGGGAAAGCGCCTCCCGCGCCAGCAATTCAAGCGTTGCATCATTATCCACATCGCCATCAACGATCACTCCGCAATGGCCATGATCGGTATATTCGCAGAGACAGACATCGGTAATGACCGCCAGTCCGGGAACCTGATGCTTGATGGCGCGAATTGTCTCCTGGATGATGCCGGTATCCGAATAGGCGTCACTCCCCACCGCATCCTTGGTTTCCGGAATGCCAAACAGCAATACAGCGGGAATGCCCAGCCCGTACACCTCCCGACACTCTTCCACGATATATTCGATGGATTGCTGATAAATACCCGGCATGGAGGAAACCTCTTTCCTGATGCCATTGCCGAAAGCCGAAAACATGGGATAGACCAAGTCGTCGATTGACAAGCTTGTCTCACGAACCATCCGCCGGAACGTTTCGCTTCCCCGAATTCTTCGTGCTCTGTAATGCGAATTGGACATTTCTTTCTCCTCGTATCAATCTGTAAACCACTACTGTAAACCGTGCCGCAAAGAAACGGTAAATTATACATATGTTATCGTGTTAATCCGGAATACGCAAGAAATCGGCTTGATTGTCGGATTCCATATTTGTTGATATATTCATAATTCAAAATTTCAAATCACGTAGGTTGCACAGTGATAAAAATATGCTATATTAAAATTTATGTACATTACCTATCATATAGATTCCACAAAGGAGGGCTAAAACATGAAAGCAAGGACCGCACTATTCATAGCCGGGTCCCTACTGGCCATGACAACAACCGCATCAGCCGGAAACAAGGCCCAGTCATTCTCAATTTCTCCGGTAATCGGAGGAATCACATTCGATGGGAAACAACACCTGGAGACGGCGCCGTTGTATGGATTACGGGCCGGCTACAATATCACCAAGGCGCTGGGTATCGAAGCGCTGTTTGATTACTCCAGCACCGAGCCAAGCAGAGGCGGCCTCGTGAGGGGCAAAAATACTGATTTTTACCGGTACGGTGGTGAACTACTCTATCATTTCTTCCCCGACAACAACTTTGTTCCCTATGTTGCGGCAGGGTATGCCGGTTACAACTTCAAGGGAGCCGTTCCACTCGGCGCTAACTCAAAGATCAAGGGCGTTGCCGACTACGGCCTGGGTGCAAAATATTTCCTGACCGACAATATCGCTCTGCGTGGCGATGTTCGCCATCTCATTTATCAGCACAACCGGACCCTGCACGCAATTGAGTATACTATGGGGCTTTACATTCCCTTTGGCGGTGTAACCCCCGCCGCTGCTCCGGTGGAAGAACCAAAAGCAGCCGAACCGGCAGCACCTCCGGCAACTGAGCCACCACCGGCTCTCGTTCCCGTTCCACCACCAGCCATAGCGCCCATAGCCACCTTATCGGTTACACCGGCCTCCATCGCCAAAGGCGAGTCTGCAAAGCTCAGCTGGACATCGGAAAACGCATCGAAATGCGATATCCAGCCTGCTATCGGACCGGTCGAACCGCAGGGTTCACTCGATATTACGCCCGCTGCCGACACATCATACACATTGACCTGCGCGGGAGCGGCGGGAACCACAACAACAAGTGCTGCCAGCGTCGTTGTTGCCGCTCCAAAGCCGGCTGCCAAACTCTGCAGCCCGACAGTTCTTGACATTAAATTCGATACCAACAAGTCTAACATTAAGCCGCAATACTATGACGAGCTGAAAAAATTGGGAGATTTCCTGGTAGAATACCCCAAAGCAAAGGGCGTTATTGAAGGTCACACTGACAGCGCCGGCAAAAAAGCAAGCAATATGAAACTTTCCCAGCGCCGCGCCGAAAGCGTACGCACCTACCTTATCAAGACATTCAATATCGCTCCTGAGCGTATCACTGCCAAGGGTTACGGTCCAACAAAACCAATAGCAAGCAACAAGACCGCAGCCGGCAAGCAAAAGAACCGCCGCATCGAAGCAAACTTCACCTGCGAGTAAAACGTAGGAAGGTATCTGCGCAAACGCCCTTCAGGAACAATCCTGAAGGGCGTTTGTTATTGCTGGAATCATAAAACTGAAATTATTTTTCACCCGTCCTGCTGTTGAACAGATTCAGGTTCTCCAGTTTACGCAATGGCTGATTGCTGAAGACTTCTTTTTCCTGGCGTGGAGCCGGACGCGGTTCCGACAAAGTTTCTGCGGCCGGTCCTTGCGGACATCCTTCTTCTTGAACGCACGCCACTTCCTGTCCGTTATCCAAACCATTCCCTTTGAAGAAATAACGGTCATACAACCGGTGGTGCGCTGTCCAGCGGGATGTACTCACGGTTTCCTTGGCAATGTGGTAACAGATGCCGTTGATCTTGGAATCCATATCGTCCAGATAGTTCAGGATCGTGGCTTCGATGGTCTTGGGGCGTTTGGGAGAACCGTATTCGTATTGCCCATGATGGGAAAGCAGCATGTGTTTGAGCAATAGTCCCAATTCGCGTGGAAAACCTTCCACCTGACGGATTTTCTCCTCGATCAGTTCCACCCCGATGGTGATATGTCCCAACAGCTTGCCTGCATCGGTATAGTCAAAAGCACGATCATAGCTCATTTCGTGGATCTTGCCCACATCATGTAGCAGCGCTCCTGCTACCAGCAATTCTTCGTTGAGTCCCTCATACAGTGGCACAATGGTTTTAACCAGTTTGACAAGCGCCAGGGAATGTTCCAAAAGGCCGCCCAGATAGACGTGATGCATCCCCTTGGCTGCCGGAGCCTTGCAGTACAGGTCCATAAAGGGCTCATCAGCAAGAAACAATTCCAGCAACGCCTTAAGATGAGGGTCGGAAAGTGCGGCAACAACATTATGCAGCTCCTGGCGCATCTCGGCCCCATTGCGAGGCGATTCAGGCAGAAAATCACCCAGGTCGACCTCTTCCTCGGGAACCTTGCCGATTTCGGCAATCACAACCTGCATCTTGTTCATATAGACCGAGGCCTTGCCACGCACCTGAACAAAATCATTTTTATCAAAGAGCCTATCCAGCACATCAGTGTTGTCCCAGACCTTGGCGTCCACCTCACCGCTTTTATCCATTAACCGAAGGTTCATATAGGGCTTGCCGTTTTTGGCCATGGCCATGATCTTTTCCTTAACCAGAAAAACCGCCTTGACCACATCACGGTCCTTGATATCCGCTACATACTGTTTTGCCACGCGACGCTCCTTTTAAAACATTTCACTACATCATTTTGGTACAGCAACAGCCCTTGATTTATCACAGTACTCCCAGGCCCTTTGGACAAGCGCCATGTGGGACTTCTTCCACCGAAGCAAGCCGAGCCGCGATGGTATCGGCGATTTTAACTCCATCGACAGCCGAACTCATGATACCGCCGGCATAACCGGCGCCCTCACCGGCCGGATAGAGCCCTCTCATGCCGATTGACTCATAATGACCATCCCGGACAACCCGGACAGGGGAAGAGGTGCGTGACTCTATGCCGATCAAGGTCGCGTCGGAACTGATAAAGCCGCGCAACCGTTTGTTGAAAGCAGCAATGCCCTCCCTCAAGGTGCTGATGACATAGGGAGGCAAGACCTGCTCCAGATCAGCCTCCACAATACCGGGACGATAGCTGCTGGAAAGAGATCCCTTGCCGGGAAGCCCCATAAATGACAGCAATTTCTGGGCTGGCGCACAAAAACCGCCGCCACCGACGCTGAAAGCCTGCCGTTCCCAATGCCGCTGAAAATGGATTCCAGCCAGCGGATCAGTGCCGCCAAAGTCGGATTCGGCAATATTAACTACTAGGGCGCTGTTTGCAAGGGGAGAATTACGCCGTTGTCCGCTCATGCCGTTGGTTACAACGCCTCCTTCTTCGGAAGCGCCTGCAATGACAACGCCGCCGGGGCACATGCAGAAGGAGTAGGCACTGCGGCCCGTATCGGCATTATTCCAGGCAACGGCATAATCGGCTGGGGGAAGGTTTGAATGCCGTTTTCCGCCATACTGTATGGTATCGATCAGCGCCTGGGGATGCTCGACGCGCAATCCCATGGCAAAAGCCTTGCGCTCCAGCGGAACGGCACGGCGCTGCAGCAATTCATACGTGTCCCGGGCGCTGTGGCCGGTGGCCAGAATCAGGCGATCACAGGAAAGTTCCTCATTGTCATTGGCAATAACGGCAATGCAGCGTCCATCCCGGACAACAATATCGGTCAACCGGCAGCCAAAGCGAACCGTAAACCCGTTGTCCAACAAATACCGGCGGATATTGCCGACAACCTGCCGTAAACGGTCAGTGCCAACATGTGGTTTGGCCAGATAACGCACGGCAGGTGGTGCGCCAAAGTCGGCCAATCGTTCCAACACCCAGGGAACCAGCGGATCTTTTGAGCGGCTGGTTAGTTTTCCATCGGAAAAGGTTCCGGCGCCTCCCTCACCGAACTGAACATTGCTTTCCGGGTCAAGTATGCCGTTCCTCCAGAATTGCTGAACATCCTTTGCCCGTTGCTCGACCGGTTGTCCGCGTTCGATGATGGTAGCGCTCAGGCCGTATTCTGCGAGCCGCAACGCAGCGAACAAACCAGCCGGACCGCTACCCACGATCACGATTTTCTCCCGCATTCGCACAGGAGTAAATAAGGTTGGAGCCGATTCCTGCTTCCATTCCAACTCGACCGAAACCGCAGGAGTTCCGATTTTATCTTTGAACGAGGCTTCATCACCAAGTGAAAACGACACGGTATAAACGAGCTTTACGCGTGGCTTTTTACGGGCATCAATCCCCTTGCGAACAATGCGAAAATCCAGGAGTTGCGATGAAGAAAGCCCCAACTGCATCGCTGCCAGTTCGGGCAAGCGGCTTTCATCGTCTTGGGGTGAAAGTGTGAGATTGCGTAAGAGAAAGGGCATTGGGTCAGCTCTGTTGGAACCTGTTCCGATCCAGGAGCTGTTCTATGAGAATAACAATGTCGATGGGACGAGTTGATTTGGGAATATGCACCTTGGCTCCCATCTCGGGAACCTCATGCTCGTGAGGCGTCTCTTGGAACATGGAAGTCAGCAGGGCGATTACCGGAGTATTCTCGCCCGCCAAACGGCTGATCTCCATGCAAGTGGATACACCGCCCATGCGGGGCATAACAAGATCCGAGAGAACGGCATCGGGCAATTTTTCCAAATAAATCCTCACTCCCTCCATACCGTCATTGGCTGTGTAAACGATATAGTTGTTTTCGCTGAAAGCATCGGAGAGCACCTTCAGGAAAAACGGATCATCATCGATAATCAATATTTTATTGCGTGATTCATTCACGATAGCTTCACCCGTGCAGATGTGGCGATATTACACCAGGTATGATGCAAAAGAAAAGATGAATACGCATCAAACTCGCCGGTTGGTAATTATGCGGAACCGGTTGCCCAGAGGGACAGAGTTGGTTAAGCCGTCTCAGCGCATGCAGGGAATTCGAGCCGGAACATGGTACCATCCGGCGTGGTTTTCTCAACTGCAATGCTTCCTCCGCACAGGCGGGTAATGCGTTTGACAGCCGGCAATCCCAGCCCGGTCCCATGGGGCTTGGTAGTAAAAAACGGCTCAAAAATCCTGGGAAGCGCCTGCTCGGAAATACCCTTGCCGCTGTCTCCCACCCTGGCAACAACCATCCCTTTTTCAAGACTGATCGAGATCCTCAGGCATCCCCCGCCAGGCATTTCATCCAGGGCATTCAGAAACAGGGTTGTGAATACCTGCATCAGTTCTTCCGCATCAGCCTTAATTGGCGGCAGTGCTACCTGATAATGCCGCTCCAGTCGGATCTTGCTTGCTTCGATCTGAGGCGTAAAAATCGCCAGGGCAGCATCGATAAGTTGATCAAGCCGAACGTTTGCGGGGTTGCGCGTGTGCCGGGCCCCTTCCAGCAGTGTACGGATTATGGAGTCGATTCTCTCGACTTCCCGGATGATCTTGCCCAGAAAGTCCACCTGATTCGCATCGGTCACGCTTTGCCGCATAAGCTGAGTAAAGAGGGATATGGAATTGAGAGGATTGCGGATGTCGTGGGCCATGCCCGAGGCAAGATACCCTAATGCCGCCAGCTTTTCCGTTTGGGCTATCTCGGAATTGGCTTTCCGGAGCGACTCGGTTTTTTCCCTGAAAAGCTGTTTAATGTCCTGATGGCATGCTTCAAGCTGGTCAAGCAACCGGCCGTGTTCGGATTGAAGCTTCTTATTGCTCAATTCCAATTCCCGAATACGCAACAAAGTATCCAGGCGATTAACCAGGTCATGACTGTTGAAAGGCTTGAAAAGACACTCCACAGCACCGGTTTTGATCAACTCGGCCGCTTTCTTTCCAGCGCGCCTGGTTGTGGATATGGCAATATACGTCGAGGGAAAGCGGGAGCTTATTTGTTGCACCAAGGCTGGCACATCCGTTTCCGGCAGAAGAAAACTGAGCAGCACCAACTCCGGCTTCTTTTCGGCAATGAGCCCAATCCCCTGCTGGGAAGTTGTGGCAACATGGACGCGGTATCCGTGTTCAAAGAGAATCGGAGAGCTGCTCTCAACAAGGCAGCCATCGTCATCAATGATAACGATGGCTGCCTTGGTATCTGAAGAAAAAGTATCGGCCATTGTTCGAAACACCGGAGGAACCCGGAATGTGGTTTAATGGTTTAGGAAGCTTCGGCCGGCAGTCGAATACTGAGAACGGGACAAGGTGAGCTGCGAACGACGCGCTCTGCTGTGCTGCCGAATATAATATGGTCAAGACCGGTACGGCCATGGGTACCGAGCACAATCAACGATGCATCGATTTCTTTTGCCTTGCGGATGATCTCTTCGTAAGGAATGCCATTGGCGATACATGTCACGTAATTGCGAAACTCTCCCATCTTCTCCTGACAGAATTTTTCCATCATGCCTGTTGCCCCGACTTCAATCTCTTTTTCAAGCTGTTCGAAGGATATGTGGGGAACGTAGAAACCACGCAGATCAATCGGTTCATTAATGACGTGCACCACCGTCAGTTCCGCGTCGAACTGCTTGGCCAGAGTCAAAGCATAGTCGAAAGCGTAATTGGAGTTCTCAGAAAAATCTACTGCGATCAGGATCTTATGAAACGGCTTCATCACAAAGTCTCCTTTTGCATACGGTATCAGGCATTCTGAAAAACCTTAACAATCACTTTTTTGAGTTCATCGATCTTGACCGGCTTGTTTATATATTCAAAGGCTCCCAGGTTCATGGCTTCGATGTAGGATTCAACCTCGCCGTAAGCGGTTATCATTATCACGTTGCTTGCGGGACGGAGTCTGTTCAGCTCACGCAAAAACGCCATGCCGTTCATTCCGGGCATATTAATGTCGGTAATAACCAACTCCACATCTTTGGCCCGCAGGTATTCAAGCGCTTCATGGCCATTACCTGCCGAAGCCACGTCATATCCCTCGCGAGTCAATATTTTGGAAAGGGCGATGCGGGCATTTTCCTCGTCATCGACAACCAGAATACGTTTCATGTGCATTCCCACCGTGCGCTCCCAAAGGTGAACCGATTGTTGAAGTCTAGCACGGAGCCGGTAGCTGTCAAGGCGCAGCCTTGGTTTTCTCCTCGTTCTTGGTAAACGTTACTTTCCGGCGAATTTTGATAACAGGAAGAGTCAAATCGGGTGTTTCTTATTTATCTGACGCCATTGGCATCAAGAACGATATGCGTCGGAGCGCCACTGGAGCCGAAAGGCTTGAGCGGTTTTCCGTTCAGCTCGGCAATCACGCCTCCCGCATTGCTCAATTCCAGCGCAATAGCCTTGCTGGCCTTCCATTCAAAAACATCTCCGCTGGACAAGTCATAATCCTGGGACGCTGCGCCATCTATGGTTACGGCAAGCGAACCATTCTGAATTACCTTCAGACGAACGACAAATCCCTTTGCGGATTCAGAAGGTGAAACCGTCTCGGGACTGCCTTCATCCGGTTTGAGGTTCTGCTCCTGCTCGGATTCATTTTCGGGTTTCTGTTGAGCAACAACAGGTTTCGAACTTGAAAAAACCGGCTGGATTGCCGCCGCTGGAACAGCGGCTTTACTGGTTTGAGGAGTAGAAGGACGAATTGGGGGCGGGGAATGATCGAAAATGATCGACGTTATGATCATCAGCAGAAGCAGGAAAGCCGGCAAAGCCAGTTTTTGCCAGGGAAACTGTCTCCGTCTTCGTCTCCTTTCCGCTCCTGCATTGCTTTTCCGGCTCGTGCCGTTGCCGTCTGCCGGTGTCTGCGGCCGTTCATACAAACGTATCATGTCATCGGGATTAAGGCCGAGATAACCGGCATAAATACGCACAAAACCCTTCAGGTAGGTCAGGTTGGCAAATTCCTTGACTTGATCATCCTCAAGCGCCTTGAGGTGATATACCGCAATCTTGGTCGCCTCAGCCGCCTCTTCAATGGAAGCGCCGTGATACTCGCGACACCGCTTAAGAATGGTTCCAGGCGAACTGACACCGGGATCAGCACAGTTGGTCTGACTCTCGGACATGCGAACCTCACTCACTTCAGCAAATCCAAGTACTCCTCGGACGAGCGTCCCAACTCGGAGTTCGGTTTGATACGTATGACTTCATGGAATGCCGTCCGGGCAGCATCGAGATCCTGAAGTTTCAAATAGGCCAGCCCCAGATAATAATGGGCGTCCGCGTAGTCCCGATAGATGTCGAGAGCTTTTTTATATTCGATAATCGCCTGCTCTGACCGGTCCATGGCAAAATAGACCCGCCCCAGAGAAATACGCGCTTCAATCTTGCGCGGATTATCACGTAAAACGGCATTCAGCTCTTTGAGAGCCTTAGGGTAATCACCTTTCCCCAGATAGGCCAGCCCTAGATTGATGGCAGCATTGTCGCTGCTTGCGTAAAAGAGGTCATCCTTAACGATCTTGAATTGCTGAATGGCGTTATCCCAGCGTTTGAGGTCCAGGTAAACTACCCCGAGATTATTGCGGGCCGCCGAATTTTCCGGTTTGAGCAGGATTGACTTTTGAAAGCGCGATTCGGCGAGATCGGGGCGTCTTTTTCCCATATAGGCTATGCCGAGGTTGTAAAGAACATCAGGGTTGTCCGGATCGAGTTTTTCCGCTTCGGTCAACTCCACCAATGCGCTGGTGTAGTTGCGCTCGCCGATATAGGACAGCCCCATCTGATAATGATAACTGGCCGGATTAGACTTGATTTCCTGCTTGTCACGGCCTGTTGCGCAACCTGCCATAGCCGCCATAAGCAGAACAACGATGTAAAGCAGACGTAATCTCATACAAAGCCGATCGGTTGAAGTATTCAATTTCAGACAAACGCTAGCAAATACAGCCGAAATTGTCAATGAATCACGGGGTTAAGATGCTACAGCGATACGATATCCCGGAAGCTGGTGAGCGTTTTGAAGCTTTTGTAACGCGTTTCGATCTCATGGTAATCCAGCCGTTTCATACGTTCGAGACTGAAATCTTCCACATTGAACGATGCCATCACACTGCCGAAGACTATCGCCTGACGAACACCTTCCTCGCTCAGGTCGCCGGTATTGGCCAGGTATCCCATGAAACCGCCGGCAAAGGTATCTCCCGCGCCGGTCGGATCAAATACCTCTTCCAGCGGATACGCCGGAGCTGCGAAAACCGAATCGCCGGTAAACATCAGCACGCCGTACTCACCGCGTTTGACCACCAGCCGCTTGCACCCCAGGGCAATGATTTTGCGGGCCGCCTTGATCAGGTTGGCTTCGGAAGTAAACTGACGCGCCTCTCCCTCGTTGATGACAACTATATCAACTTTCCGCATCACCTCCGTCAGCGCCGCCGGTTTGGAGGAAATCCAGAAGTTCATGGTATCGCATGCCACGAGTTTTGGAGACCGCACCTGCTCCAACACCTCCAACTGCAGCTCCGGGTCGATATTGGCCAGGAAGAGATACTCTGCATCGCGATAGGATTCGGGCAGGTCGGGACGAAACTCCATCAACACGTTCAACTGGGTATCCAGAGTCTGGGCATCGTTCAAATCATATCCGTACTTGCCGCGCCACTGAAAGGTTTTGCCGGGAATACGCTGCAAGCCGGTAGTATCGATGGAACGCGATTGAAGAAAATCGACATGTTCTTGGGGAAAGTCCTCACCCACCACCGCTACCAACGAGACATCGGTAAAAAAACTGGCCGACGTCGAAAAATAGGTGGCTGAGCCGCCCAACACATTATCTCCCTTGCCGAAAGGGGTTTCTACCGTGTCAAAGGCCACGGTGCCGACAACAACAATGCTCATGGGTATGTGTCTCCTATAGAATATGCGGAGTTGTGCTACAAATACTTTCCGGCGATCAAATCCAGCTTCTGCTTCGTTTCCGCCGGAATAACGGACTTATCGGTAATAATGGCGTACTGCATGGCCGTGGCGCAGGCGCAATCCCGGCCGGATGTGATCTCCGCCACGGCATGGCGGATGATATTCTTGGCCATGGCTACGTTCTGGTGGATAATCGCCAGGATCGCATCTACCGTAACATCGTCGTGTGTTTCGTGCCAGCAGTCGTAATCGGTTGACAGGGCAATAACACCGTAGCAGATCTCCGCTTCCCGGGCCAGCTTGGCCTCGGTCAGGTTGGTCATACCGATAACCGATGCACCCAGCCCCAGGTACATGAACGATTCCGCCCTGGTGGAAAAGGCCGGCCCCTCCATGCAGATATAGGTCCCCCCCTTGTGGGCGGTTGCCCCGGATGTAAGGGCTGCTTGAAAAAGAATATCGGAAAGAGTTTGGCAGACCGGATCGGCAAAACCGGCATGAGCCACAACCCCTTCGCCGAAAAACGTGTCTTTGCGGATACCTTTGGTGCGATCGATAAACTGGTCGGGAATAACGATATGCCCCGGCGCGATACTTTCCTTCAGGCTCCCCACCGCTGAAACCGAGATGATCCGGCTTACATTCAGTTGTTTCATGCCATGAACGTTGGCGCGATAGTTGATCTCCGAGGGGAGCAACCGGTGTCCGCGGCCGTGACGCGGCAAAAACACCATGGGCGCGCCGTTCAGTACGCCAGTCACATATTCGTCGGATGGAGCGCCAAAAGGGGTGTCCAGCCTGATCCGTTTTACATCCTCCAGCCCCTCCATTTCATATAGGCCGCTCCCCCCAATAACGCCAATCGCATCCGTACTCATATAAAAATACCGTTTCCTTTCGTCGTATGCACTCATTTTGTATTTTACGCCAACGTTACGGCAGACACAGAAAGAGGTGCAATTTTCAGGTTGGAGCTTTACGGAATTCAACCTCAAGTTAAGCATAATAGTTTATTTTATCTGCAATACCAATAAGAAAAGGGAATACCAAACACATTTACGCCATGCCAGCAAAATTAAAGCTTGCGTTCTGCGCCAAGCATCTCTATTCTGTTGGATGGACTGTCACACAGAACAACGGCAAGGTGTCCGTTGTTTTTCCGTATCATCGCTTACCGACCCCCCTGATTCAATCCCTTTTATTGAACTTGGCAGTACGTTTGGCAGGCGAAGATGTATACCAACAGCATGATTTCAGAGCATTGTTCTGAACTCATGCGGTATAGCACAGCCTGCACACGCGGCACTGCCGTCCTTGTCTGTGGATCATCCGGTTGATCCCACGGCCCGCGCGCGCTATCACATCTACACCGCCCCGCAAAGGAAAACGCATGACATTTGAAGATTTCAACCTCAGTCCGGCCATTCTCAAAGCAGTGGCTGCCTGCGGTTACACCACCCCCACGCCTATCCAGCAACAGTCAATTCCGTTGGTTATGACGGGTACCGACCTGATTGCTACGGCTCAGACCGGCACCGGCAAAACCGCCGCCTTTGTACTGCCGGCGCTGCAGCGTCTCACCGCCCCGTCGGAAATCCCCGGCAAAGGCCCGCGGATACTCGTTCTGACCCCCACCCGCGAACTTGCCGCACAGGTCATGGATGCGGCTCGTTCCTATGGACGCGGATCAAGGCTACGCTGCGGCTCCATTCTGGGCGGCATGCCCTACCGTGAGCAGTTGCGGCTGCTCTCAGCACCGGTAGACATCATCGTGGCCACGCCGGGACGGCTGCTGGATCACCTGGAACGCGGCAGTATCCGGCTCAACCGGTTGGAGATGCTGGTGCTGGATGAAGCGGATCGCATGCTGGACATGGGTTTCAGCGAAGACATGGAAAAAATCGTATCAGCCGCTCCCAAAGAACGCCAGACACTGATGTTCACCGCCACCATGGGCAAAACAGTCCTGAAGTTGGCTGAAAAAATGCTGAACAACCCGCAACGGATCGAACTGGCGGTGCGGACATCTTCCCACGAATTGATCGAGCAGAGATTGCATGTAGCCGACAGCCTAAGCCACAAGAAAGAACTGCTGCGCCACCTGATCAACGACAGCAGCCTGACCAGGGCAATCATCTTTTCTGCCACCAAGCGCGATGCCGACGAGTTGGCTCGCGAACTAAGCCGTGAGGGGCATAAGGCTGCACCACTGCATGGCGATATGAACCAATTTGCCCGCAACAAGACCATTGAACGCATGCGCAAGGGCGCCATCCGCCTGCTGATTGCCACCGATGTGGCCGCCCGCGGGCTGGATGTAAACGGTATCAGCCATGTCATCAACTTCGACTTGCCCCGATTTGCCGAAGACTATGTTCATCGCATCGGCCGGACCGGGCGCGCCGGAGCTTCCGGCATTGCCATCTCCTTCGTTTCTTCATCCGAACTGAGTTATTTGGAAAGAATCGAGCGCTTTATCGGCAAGAAACTGCCGGAGCAGAACATAGAAGGCCTTGCACCGCTCTCGGTATTGCGGCGGGTATTAGGAGGAGGCGCAGCAGGAAAACGGAAGTCTCCTGCCGGTGGGAACTATGGAAAACCGGGGGCAAAAGGCAAATCGTCAGCAGGACAGGGTAAATCATGGGGTACGCCGCGCAAAGCAAACTCCGGGCGGCCAAACAAGGAACAGGCCCATCAGCCGGTTGTGGAATACCGCAGCCGCCGTGCCGAGAGACAAGCAGTGTGCACTCCATAAGCTGATTACAGATTATCGTTGCCCATCGATTCTGGTTCGCGACCGCTGCGAAGCGAATCAGGATTTGATGGGCACTACTTCTTCTGTTGCTTACGTAACGCCTTCTCGGCATACATGCGAGTGTCTGCCTCTTCCAGCATGTGCGCCACATCCTCGCCTTTCAAAGCCGTAGCCACCCCCAGAGACATTCTTAACGGCGTATCTGCCTGTGGCCGATTGAAGTTTTCCTCACACATCCTGACACGCGCAAGCATTTTTACCGCCTCATCCTCAGGCGTACAGTGGAGCAGCACTACAAATTCGTCGCCACCTGCCCGGACAATAACATCATCGGTACGGAAAGCCATACGAAGAACCGTTGCCGCTCCCTTGATCAGCCGGTCCCCTGCAGCATGCCCAAAGGTGTCGTTGACCAGTTTTAACCCATCCAGATCCGCAACAATGATGCTGAGCGGGAACATTTCTCCTTCCACAGCCCTTGCCAACGCAATGTCGAGAAAAGTCCTATTATACAATCCTGTCAATGAGTCGTGATTGCTCAGGTAAGTGAGTTCTTTTTCCATGGCCTTGCGGGCCGAAATATCCCGTGAAATGCCAAGATACTCCTTCAGGTTTCCCGCATTGTCCGTAATAGCCGAGATAACCATTTCAACGGGAATAACCTGGCCATTCTTGCAAAGCTGTTCCGCTTCAATACTGTCAAAAAAAACAGTGACATCCCCCGTTTCCAGATAACGGGCTTTTTTTTGAGTGATCTTTTCTCTGACACGCTCTCGTGAAGCTGGAGTCAGGGATTCCTCAAATGTTTCAGCCAGCGCTTCTTCCACGGTCAAACCACGCAACTTGGTGATATACGGGCCGACATAGGTAAAACGAAATGTAGCGGCATCCATAGTCCAGATGACCGCATTGACCTTCTCGGTGATCAGCCGGAAACGCTCTTCATTATTCCGCAGGGTTTCCGCCATTTCCCGCTGTTGAACCAAATCCTCCTGCAGCCTAACGTTCATGCACTCCATTTCTGCCCGGGTTTCGGCCAGGCTGGCAACCATGGCGTTAAAGCTTGCCGCGAAATCACCCATGAAATCGACTCGCTGACTAAAATCACCGGCTGCAACCCTCTGTGTCTGCCAGGTAAGATGCCGCAAACTGGCCTGAAGCGATTTCAACCCACCGGCAACCGGACCGCCAAATCCCTTGAGCGAAGCCGTCAAGTCCCCGCAACTCAGCGCAAGGGTAAAACGTTGTAGAGCAGCAAGGTACTCGGCAAGGCGCTTTAACTCGTCAACGCACGCAATATCGGCGGGAATGGTTTCCGGTATGCGTCCTCGAGCCAATAGTTCGAGTATGCTACGGGTTGCATCTATCACTCTTCACTCACCGTTGCGCTGAAACGACAGGTACGATCACCGGTGCACCAGCAGTCAACTTCTTTTACGGCGTACTTCTTGCCCGAAAAGCATTCCAGCAAGGCAGCTATAAAACCTTCATCATAAGCACAGAATTCCATACCCGACTCGGGCAGCCCGGAACAATCAAGATCCTCGGATACCGTGATGACAAGGAACCCGTTTTCCGGATTGCTCTCTTCCACACGCAGAATACCGATTCCCATTTCCTTCAACACACCCTGCAACGTGTTGATAAAGGAGCTGAAGTCGCTCTGCGGCCCGATAAGATGCTTGTGGAATTCCTTACCCGCCAAGTATCCCGCATCATAAAATATTCGATCAGCCTCATCCGAGCCAAAACGCTGTTCAAGTATATCTCTAAAACTGAACTGCATCAGACGATAAACTTCAAGCCGGGTCCGAAAACCGAGATTGGGCCGCCCAAGCTCCAGGTCACCAAGCAAATCCCAGGAAAATTCGTATTTTCGCCTTATTTCTGAAGCCATGGCGCCCCCTTTTCATAACATATCGGACTTTTCGGCAATTTCATTTCTCCGATTTGCAGGCGTCCAAATCAAGCCGCCCCTTCAACTGCCCGCACGCAGCGGAAATGTCGCTGCCCCGGCTGTCGCGGGTGATAACCGTCACATGACGGTCTATCAGGAATTTGTGAAAAGCATCGATCGACGCCTGACTCGGCGCCCTGAATTCGCATCCCTCGAATTCGTTAAAGGGTATCAGGTTGACCTTGCTGGGAATATCACTGATCAGCCGCAGCAATCGCTTTGCATCTTCCAACGAATCGTTCAGCCCTCCCAGCATGACATATTCAAAGGTCACCTTCCGGCGCCCGGGAAGCGGAAACTCGCGGCAGGCCCGAAGCAATTCCTTCAAGGGATATGCGCTGTTGATCGGCATGATCCTGTCGCGCAGTTCATCGGTCGTAGCATTAAGCGACACTGCCAGGTTGACATTCGGCAGTTCGCGCCCGAGCCGTTCCATTTCCGGCACGACGCCACAGGTGGAGACCGTAACCCGGCGGTTGGAAAACTGCAGGCCATTGCCGTCGATCATGATGTTAATGGCTGGGATCACGTTATCCAGATTATGTAGCGGTTCGCCCATACCCATCATGACGATGTTGCGAATCTCCACATCACGCCGCACCGCCATGATCTGGTTGATGATCTCGGACGTAGTCAGATTGCGCGTCAACTTAAACGTCCCTGTCAAACAAAACCGGCACCCCATGGCGCAACCGACCTGAGAGGAGATGCAGAGAGTATTGCGCCCCTCGTCCGGAATCAGCACCGACTCCACCGATGCGCCGTCGGACAGGCTGAACAGGTATTTGCGGGTTCCGTCGCTACCCACTTCCATAGCTTCGGTCTCAAGGTTGCTGATGAAAGCGGTGGCCGTCAATTCAGCCCGCAGATCCTTGGAGATATTGGTCATCTCCTCAAAGCTATGGGCATCATGCTGATAAATCCATTTGAAGACCTGGGTAGCGCGGAAGCGCTCCTTGCCCTGTCCTTGCAGAAACTGTTCCAGTGCTGGAAGGCTCAGATTTTTAAGGTCGGTTTTCACAGTCATGTACAAAATTCTCCACGTCCGGCAGGCACTGCGTTCGCAGTGCGCTTGTCTTAATTAATATAACAGATAATGGATGATATAAAACATCGGCCATAAAGCGTATCTGCGCCTCATGGCCGGATCATATCCGCAATGTGCCGTTTCTCCGCCCCCCAGCACAAACTCCATCACCCCAGATACGTCAGCGCCTCGCTCCCCAGGATTCGTTCCACGGAAAGCCGCAGCAAATCCTTGGCAGGAGTCGTGCCGGCGGCAGACATTTTGAGCGCATAGCGGGCAATGTTAATGCCATCCCGGACTGAATAAAGCTCATCCGAAGCGTGGGAACGCTGCAAAAACTCCACTACATACTTCAGAATGCCGCTATCGGCAAAGGGAAGGTTCTCTTTCAGGATCACCAGTTCCTCATCGGCCTCGGGAAAATCGATGAAGATCTGAGGTTGCAGGCGGGAATGGATGTATTCGGGAATCTCAAACGTCGAGGAATCCTCGTTCATGGTTACCACGATCCGGAAGTCCCGTTTGGCGGGAATACGCAGGCCGGTCACGATGGACTCGACATAACGGCGGTCATCCAGCAGCGGCGCCAATGAAGCCCAGGCTTTTTCACTCATGCGGTTGCCCTCATCCAGAATCAGCACCCCACCGGTCAGCATGGCCGATACCAATGATGAAGCCACGTATTGGATCTTGGCGTCCGGACCGATCACCGGCGTAACGATCAGATCCTCGGGGCGGGTATCCATGGTCGCCTGGAAGAGGTAAACCGGACGCCCGAGCCGTTTGGCAGCCGCATAGGCCAGGGTAGTTTTGCCGACCCCCGGCTTGCCCACCAACCGCGGGTTGAAAGGAATATCGCGTTCGTCGATCACCATCCAGGCTGCCAGCAATTGCTGGAGAAGGTCTTCCTGGCCGACCCACTTCAGGTCCAGTTCCACCGGCCCCGCCAAGGCAAGGGAGATACCGTCAAGAGTTACCTGTTTCATTTCCTTTATGCTCCTTCTACACTGCCGGAATTATTCCGGTTTCAAATGAACCTCTTGCAAAAGTCTTGGAAAGCGGCTCCCC
>MTLD01001303.1_pt3 | contig 29752 bp, 29 predicted proteins | sample 1982471 | NCBI WGS metagenome assembly MTLD01 (sample SAMN05712604, study PRJNA340218) | biofilm metagenome | isolation source: sample SPM anode biofilm adapted to -50 mV | place: USA | collected 2012-02-03 | reverse complement strand
CTCTTTGCTCAGTAAGCGTCTGCGCTCCTTATCTGCCATTTGCTTCTCCTGCCTTTCTCTTTCATTGTACTTGTTTCTCTATTCGAAAGGTCAGAAGCACAAATTATTTTACAGACTCAAAAAATCCCCTGGGCTTCTCCCGCCATTTGCTCACACTTTTTCCGAATATCTCTTCTGATTTCGTTAACCCGCGTGTCTTCCGACTCTTCATCCAACCGCTTTATAAAGTGGTTAAACCTTCCAAGAAGTTCCGCTATGGGGCAATAACTGCCCCTAATATTGGCCTGTGCTTCGTCCATGTAAGATTCCGTATTTAAAAAATCAGCATCCACCAAGCTAGAATACAGCATTCTTATCCCTAAAGACAAATCCAAGCCGCCGGCAAATTGCCACGGCGGCAGTACCGGTTTTGCAGATTGTAATTCTGCTAGAATAGATGGGGTAATATCACTTAAATCCTTTACCTGGGCTTGTTGAAATTGAAGCGAAGCTTGTCCTGCTCCTTCGGCGCTTGACCAATCTGGCAGTCCCGAGTGATGACCAGCAATACAGTATGCCAAAACTCTGCCAATGCCTTTGCCAAAAAGCTCTTCGGCCAATTTAGCCCCGTGTATGGCGTGCGGCATCTTCCCTGATTCTGCTTCTAAATGGGCTTCTTCGTCATAACCATAACCGCTTTTGAAGCGAATATAATTTTGCCACGCCGGCCTGCCTTTACCAGCATCATGAGCTAATCCTGCAGCTCTTCCCCATACTCCTGAATGGAACTTTTCCGCATAAGCTTCTGTTAGTGTTGCCGAATCGCGCAAATGTTCCGATAATAGATGGGGAACTGCCCAAGTACCGTCAGCGTTCATTTTTACATGAGCTATAAACATGTCGCTCATCATTGAATGTTCCTTTTAGCCAGACTTCACAAATCAACTGTTCACCAAAAATTGTCAAACTTCTTGCCATTTTACAACATTTTTAGTAAAAAGTATTGCGTCTTACTTTCAGTAGAGCGCCACTTTCCGTTCCTGATTTTGCTTAATGCTTATTTAGAAATCCTTACCCTTGACAAATTTGAAACTCCCCGGATAGGAAATCTCAACCATTGACAAAATAAAAAAGGCCCTAAATTTGCTTCCCCGATGAGAGAGAAACAGATTTAGGGCTTAATTTTTGGTTCCGTGCTAAAAACCCGTAAAGCCTTATAAATCAAGGTTTTATGACCTTTGCTCCTGTTTTCTTTTTCAACCTCTTTGATTTGGTCGAGGTGCATTAAGTAGGTAAAAAAGAAAACAGTGACTATTTTCCTGAAACACCATTTCTCCTGCTGTTTTCTCCCCACGTCCGGGGGAACATATACAATTCCTTCTAATGCCCACAAAGCCAAGCCACATCTGACTTCGTCAGGTGTGGTTTCTTTGCAGTAAAACTACCGACTCAATGTGCATGGAGGAGGGATAAGAGGTGAAAAGAAAACACCGCCGAAAGTGAACCACTTGTATTAACTATTATACTTCATTCCACTGTTCCATATAGTGACTGCCTAAAGCCGGCTTGACTCCCTTTAGGGTTTTCCACGGTCTTATAAACTTCTTCAAAAGCTTTGCAAATTCGCTCTGTAATAAGTTTATCACGGTTTGCAACTTCATCATATTGGCCATCAAATACACCATGCTCTATCATTGCAACTACAATGTCTCTGGTAATTTTTATACGCTCCGACATTGCCTACCACTCCAATATATAATTTTTCACTCACCTTTATGGCTGAACGATGCCTTGATCATTTTCTGATCATCATATACTAGCCAGCAAATGTGGCACCAATAGTCCTTGTATATTTACCCTAAAGTTAGTCAATAAATGAATTTATTTGTTTTTAGTATTCCTAATGCCTTAGTTAAATCGTTAGGAGCGACCAAAATTATTGGCCCAGTACAGCCCATTCCGGCTTCTGCATAAATTCCCTGTCTCCAAAGTAGGTGTTGAGCGTTTTCAATATCCAGCACGTCGATTCCGGCTATTTCACGACTGACGGTTTTTTTCGACGGGGCCACCACTGACGTGTCCGCGGTTTGTTTTATTTTGCTCATGCATAACTGCGTCAGTCCGGCCTTTTCCGCGGCGATAAATTCTTTCTGGGCGACAGCGGCAAGCTTGCCTTTGGCCATCGCAGCCGCGTACTCGATGGCACCCGCGATGACCAGAGCACCCGAAGCGCGGGAGATAATATTTATAATTTTACTGTTTCCCCTACCTACGCCGGGGCCGTAGCCATATCCCAACGTTTCGTAGTTGCCGCCGCTAGTATAAGCCGAAAAAATCTTCATCAACAAATTGCCAGTCAGGCTATCTGTAACCATGACCTGGGGCGTACCGGCCAAAAGGTCGTTGCCTCGCATCAAGGCACCGCCATCGGCCCGGTTACTGGTTGCGAAGTTTACGCGATACCCTCTGGCCCCGAGTTCGCCTAGAATGCGCTGCACCTGGCGGGAACCGTCGAGATTGAGAATCCCCACGCTAGGGTTTTCAATGCCGTAAGCCTTGGCGGCCGCGATGCCGTATATCGCGTTGAGCACCATGCTTTCCACTCTGTCGACGGCAGACGTTCCCGTGGTACAGGCGATGAACATCCTGGCGCCTTTGCCGGGAGTGACCGCTAGGCCAACGGTCGCGGTACCAACAGGAAAGTGGTAGTGCATGGTGACGGCGGCGTCAAGATCGCTACCCTCAAGCATACGCTCCATGGCAGCGCGTCCTTCTTCGGCGTCGCCTGCAGCCACCCGTGCCAGCGCCGTATTAATTGCGGCAGGACCGATAACCACAACCTCCGCATCCGGCAAATGGCGCTGCGCCAACTCAGCCCCGGCCAAAACCTCGACAGGGCCGTGCTCGCTGTCGAAAAGGGTTATACCGATTCTGACCTTCGGCGCTATCCGGCCGGAGGCCAGAACATCGGCCGCTTCGTTAAGAGCTTCCGCAACCAACTGCTTTATTGTCTTCATAAGCCACCTCTACTTCAGGCTTTCGGCCAAATCGCGCAGTGCTTGGGCGACCAGCAGGCGAACGTCTTCCTTGCCAGTTACCGGCTCCTCCTGCTTGATGCCCTGGTTCGCTTCCACGATGATCGACACGCCGTCGAACAGGTTGGTCATTCGCCCCAGAAACAGGCTGCCTTTGCCGATGATCATCGCAGTATTCACTTTTCCCGCCAGCATCTGGTCACGAATAAAGCCAAGTATCGGCACACCGGACGGTATATGTCCTTGGGTAGGGGCAAATCCGGGAAGGCCGTGCTTCTCAGTAAAGGCGGGAATATCGCCGCGAGCAATCTCCCCGCCCATAACGGCCAGGGCGGCGATCATTTTGTAGTTGGCCTCCGGCACGTTGCCTGCTCCTGCGGGCTCGGTAAGCTCGGGATTCTGCATCTCGACCGAATAATAATCGATGTCGGCTATTTTCCTGTTCAATTTGGCCAGCGGGTCAGCGACCAGAGCCTTCATGACCTGCTGCGGCGAAGAGCCGGTACCCACATTGTGCTTACCGAGAGCGTCCAGGCGAATACGGGGATTGATGCCGTCGTCCTTGGATATTAGCAGGGCGAAAGTGCCGAGCACGTCTTCGAGGGCAGGCAGGTTCTTGGCCACATGGTCCCTACCGTTCATGCCCAGCTTGGCGACGGCGCCGCCGCCGACCACGACGACGTTGTTGAAGACGCCGGCCTTAACAAGGGAGGCGGCCTGGAGGAGGGCGTGGGAGGGGCCGGCGCAGAAACCGCGGACATCGCTGCCACTGGCGTTGACCAGTCCGGCGATTTCAGCGATGGCCTTGGCAAAGTTGCCGCCGCCACGTTGGTTCATGTCGCCGCAGGCCTCTTCCGAGCATTCGACGATATAATCGACATCGCCGGCGGGGATACCGCTGTTCTTGATAAGCTGGAGAACGACCAAAACGCCGGAGGCTTTGGTCACGATATTTTCCAGCATAACATGCGCGGAAAGCGTAATGTCGAATTCATGGGCCTGACGGACGCAACCCACGAGACGGTCGCCAAGATAGAGGCCCTCAGCGGTATGCTCGTCGACCATTTTGCTGATCTCGGCCGTTTCTTTACCTACGCCGATACGGGATATGCTGGCCTCGGAGATGAGTCCATGCTTATTCAGCCTCCCAGTAACCTCCGCCGCGAACCCGGCCTCGAGGACGACAAGGTCGAAAGAATCGACGATCTTTATCAGGCCGTAAAATTCATCTTCCGGCATGATTTCACCGTATTTACCGAAACGGGCGGCCTTTTCCACCGTCTTGTCGTACCAGGGACGCGGCATATCGCGCAATTCGTCAAGAGCGATATTGCCTATATAGGCCTGATTCGGTGCGTATGACACTGCCGCGTCGTAGGCACGCAGCTTGTCTTTCAGTTTGGCGAGATATTCCGAGTGGGGATTTTTGTATTTTTCGCTCACCTGCGTGCTGCCATAGTGGAAGAGGATGTCCGGGGCATGGATGAGCGAATAGGCCACGCCTTTGATTACAGGCATAGTCATAAACCTCCGAAATTTAGTTATAAAGGGGAGTCGGCGTAACACGCAACTCCCCCTTTGTTGTTATTGGGCGGCTGTCATTCGAATACTGTCTGCCCGTCGACTTCGGTGGTAAGGGCTTTAAGGGCGCGTTCCACCAGGCTCCGGCGTAAAGCTTTTTCTTGCTCGCGTGAAAGAGCCGGGTTGCCCAGTGGATGGGGGATAGCAACTGTCGGCACGATCCTGTTGGCACCCACAGTCTTGCTTATAGGCACGATAGTACACATATGAACTACCGGAAGGCCGGCTCGTTCGATTTCTTTTACCATCGCTGCGCCGCAGCGAGTGCAGGTCCCTCAGGTCGAGGTCAGAATAACGGCCTGAACGCCGGCAGCCTTGAGCTCTTCGGCGATGCTGCGCCCGTATTTGGCGGCGCTGGCAACCGCAGTGCCGTTGCCGACGGTTGCATACCAGTATTCATGTAGTCTGCCGATCTTCTTTTCCGCTACGAGGTCGCGCATTACGTCCACCGGCAGAACACGGTCGGCGTCTTCGTTGGCGTATACGGGATCATAGCCGCCGTGAGCGGTGGCATGAGTTTCGGCAGTCAGGTCTTTGACGCCCGCCAGCGAATATTTGCCGAATTTGGAAGCGGAGGAGGATTCGATATGATCCGGGTTTTCTTTGGGAACGATGCCGCCGGAGGTCACCAGGGCAACAGTCGCCTTAGTGATGTCTTTGACGGCCGGATTAGGCGTAACCCGGTCGAAGGCCGGCATCGGTAATTCGGTGGTGAACGGCGCGCCGTTAATTTTGGCGACAAGCATTTCGACGGCACGCTCCGCCCCAGTTTTTCCGGCGAAGAAATTCCGGCGGATACCCCGGGGAATATAGTAATCTTCGTCCGGACTGACAGGTCGCTTGTTTAGCAACTTCACGGCAAGGGCGGCTATCTTGGCAACGGCGTCGCGCATTCCTACCGCCGAGTCGGGTGTGCTGATGATATATACCGACTTTTTGTATATATCGACACCAGGGTTTTCGACGTACATGCCGGTTACCGCCGGGATGCCTAGCTGCGTCTGGACGGCTTCGGCGACTGCGCCGCATGCCGTGCCGTAACGTCCGGCGTTGAAAGCCGGACCGGCCACTACCAGGTCGGGTTGATACTCCTTGATATAGCCGATGATTTTGCTTAGGGCGGAATTGATGTTCTCGGCGAAATGATTGTCGCCGCAGATCACGGTTCCGACAACTTCGGCGTCGCCTTTAAAAGCCCCGTTTAGAGCCATGCCCGGGCCGACGGCCCCGTCTTTTTTAAGTGGGGCGGTATCTGCTTTGTCTTCGCCGCCTATCTGGCCGAAGAACTGGTTCAGATAGTGGACTACCCTCAGTTTGGACACGGGATTACCCCCTCCCTGTCAGAATTTGCTGCCTTCCTGGCGCATCTTCGCCACTTCGGCGGTCAGGCGGTCGATATCAAGAACCATTTCCATCATCGCGACTTGCTCCTCATATACGTTGGGAGCAATTTCGGCTTTAATCTCGGGTTCAACAATGTGGTACACTCTGAGTCCCAACGGGACTCCTGCCAATGAACCTGCGTAGGTGGGATCGCCCAGGGTTACTGTTTCCGCGGCTATCGAGGCGCTGTCGGGTTCGGAAGCGCCGAGGAGCACGACGAGGTTTGCGCCGTTTTCCTTTTCCGCCAATTCTTTAATCCGGGCTTGATTCTCCAGATCCATTGAGCCTGCGGCCGTTCAGACAAAGCATGCGGTCGTGGTAAAGGCGACGTCCGCACCAGCGCTGATTGCGCATTCGGCAATGGCCGGGCCGGGAATGCCGTCGCGGTCACCGATAACGATGATCTTTTTGCCTGCTAATATTGCCATTCAGCTTCCTCCTCGCTTGATTTCCGGGTATTTTGTTCTTTTACAGGCCTATGGCGCTGAGCTTGCCGAAGCCGACTTCGCTGGTGGCGCCAGTGATGGCCTGGATCTCCACTTCTATGCTGCCGTCTTTGCGCAGCGAGCCGTTGTAGCCGCCGGCGATCACGTCGACTACCTCGGCATGGCCGATCAGGGTGGCCAGTTTGGGCAGAACAATGGTTTCGTTGGCGTTGCCTGCCGTAACAACCGCCGTGGCTTCGGGGGTGGTGTCCGCCAGCGCCTGGGAATTGCCGTCGCGGCCGGCGTATTCGTCGGTGACGAGAACGGTTTTGATGCCTTTTTGCTCAAGTTTGCGGCAGTTCATGACAAGGTCGGCGTCGGGGTTGCCGAAGCCTTCTTCACTGATGATGGCCGCGTCGACCCCGAGCATTTCCGCCAGCCGCGCGGTATAGTTGGACGAGCGCTCTTTGTCCGCCAAGGTGACGTTTTCGTTGGTGATGATGACGCCGACAAAGTTGTAGTCCTGGCCGTGGCGTTTATATAGTTCCGTGATGATCGGGTTGTTGAGGTGTACGTAGGTGGGGTTTTTGTCGCAGGCCGATACGCAGTTGCCGCTGACGATAGCCCCGTCGAATACCTCGGTCGGCGAGATCAGGGTCGGTACGATGCGTTTGGCGTCGACTCCGTACACGTATGTGTCATGCAGCAGCCCTTGGGTCTGCAGCATGTATACGTAGGCCACCTTCGGCAGGTTGGGGTAGCTGTTCATTGCTTCTTTGAGGCTCGGCCAGTCGTAGATTTCCTCGCTGTCCGGGACGACGGTGCGCCCGGCTTCCCCTAAGTAGGCGGCGGCCTTAAAGCCGGCCATACGGATGACATTCTCGTGTTCGTGCTGATGAAGACCAGTAACCGGTTCGACTTTAACGACTACGTTAAAGGTCTGGGAAAACGGCGTGAATTGCGCGCCGGGGCCGGTCATGTCGACGATGCCTTCCTGAAAGCCGACGATCTTGCCTGTTGTGACTACGGCGGAGCCTTGCAGTACGTGGGTGCGGCCTGAGCCGACGGTGTCGACATTGCCCAGGAAGCCGGGGAAGATACTGCCGGGGCCTGCCACTTTCACTCGCGGTTCGATGACGTCTTTGACCGGGACGATCCGCACGCTTTCGCCGGGCCTGGCGAGAAACACCTCTGCACTGGCGATGCGGGCGTCATCAGCAAGCAAGGCGGTCAGTTCCCGCTTGTTGACGATCAGTACTCCGCCCTCGATTTTGGTGGTATTGCCAAAATCTATTCCCTTGATATGGATTTTACCAAGAGTAAGGCGCATCATATCCCCTCCCGTTCATTAGCCTAGCAAGACGGCTATTTTTTGTTCGATTTCTTCCTGCCCGAAGTTGCCTTGCAGTTCAGCCACTAGTTCGCCTTTTCTGTAGAACTGGAAGTCGGGCAGACTCATGACTCTGGCCTGAATCGCCAGGCGGCGGTTTTCGGCGGTGTTCACTTTGCAGAATTTGATTTTGCCGGCATATTTCGCCGCCAGTTCTTCCACTACTGGCATAAGGCCCATGCAGGGAACGCATTTCGGTCCCCAGAAGTCGACAAGTACCGGCAGTCCGCTGTTGAGGACTTCCTGGTCGAAGTTTTCTTTGGTCACCTCCGTCAAATTAGCCATCATTTCACCTCCTTTATTTCTTTCCTTTTTGTTCTATGTAGTCCTCGATGTATTTTTCCGCGTGGAAGGCGGCGATGGCGCCGTCAGCCGCCGCGGTAACCACCTGACGCAGCAGCTTGGTCCTGATGTCGCCTGCGGCGTATACGCCGGGCAGGTTGGTCCGCATGTTTTCGTCAGTGGGAATATAACCATGCTTATCAAGCGCGATCAGGTTTCCCAGCCATTCCGTATTAGGCTGCAGGCCGACGTAAATGAATATCCCATCGACCTCCATCGCGGTTTTTTCATTGGTAACCCGATTGTGTAGCGTAACATTCTCCACCACGCCGTCGCCGTCGATCTTCTCTACCACCGAGTTCCAGATGATTTCAAGCTTGGGGTTCGCCAGGGCCCGGTCCTGCACGATCCTGGTCGCCCTCAGCGCGTTGCGGCGGTGCACCAGCCATACTTTCTCGGCAAATTTGGTCAGATAGTTGGCTTCTTCAACTGCCGAGTCGCCGCCGCCTACCACCATTACCGTGGCGCCTTCGTAAAAGGCGGCGTCGCAGGTCGCGCAGTAGGATACGCCGTGCGCCCGGAATTCCAGTTCGCCGGGGCAGCCAAGGAGCTTCGGCGCGGCTCCGGAGGCTATTATCACTGCTTTGGCACGAAAATCGCCTTTGTTGGTCTTGATGATGCGAAGGTCGCCTTCGCTCTGCATTTCCTGTACCTTGGCGGCTAGTCTTTCCGCGCCGAAACGTTTGGCCTGCTCTTCCATCCTGGCCGCCAGGCCCGGACCCGTTACCCCTTCCGGGAAGCCGGGGTAATTTTCGATTTCGTCGGTAGTGGCCGCCTGGCCGCCGCTCGCCAGCCGTTCGATATAGAGGGTCTTCAGTTTGCTTCTGGCGGCGTAAATAGCCGCCGTCAGGCCGGCCGGCCCGGCGCCGACAATTATTATGTCGTACTTTTGCACGGTTTCGTCCTCCCCGCGTCTTTGTATTCGCCGTGGAAGCTTTTGAACAGATCGAAATCTATGCAGGCAAAGTCGCCGCGGCAGCCGAAGGATACCGCCGGCCGGGGGCTGTCTCGCAACATATCGCGGGCCTTCTGCAGGCTCGCCTCCGCCATGATTACCGACGCACCGTCGGTCGCCGCCGCGTCGGCCGGCTCCAGGACTACCGTTTTATATGGCGTTTGGTTGGGTTTAACGCTGCCGGCGAGCGGATGGGTGAGAAGGCGGTGATTTCTGTGGCATAAGTCCCGTACGGCAAGCAGGACGTCTTCGGTATAGCCTTCGACCCAGATCAGGCTGGCAGGGGCAGCCGTTGCGGTGACATGTTCCCTTACCAGCGGATTGTTGGTGACAATGATTTGCACGCTTCCACCGCCCTTTTCAATGCAAAAGAAAAAGACAGGGCCTTGATGGCTCTGTCCTGCTACCTGAGAGATTTTCCGGATTGTCCCTTTGGCCGGTCCAATCCGTATACCCCATCGGTGCCGCTGGCGCGGTCTCTCCAGAGTTTCGTCCGGATCCGGTCCTTTTGCCTGAGAGTTTTGTTCATTGCCCCTTCGGCGCCCGCCTTGCGGCGAGTCTCTCCCGTGCCCTTCATCCGTCGTTATTCTTTTTTGGGGTTTTACCGTCATCGCCCGGCAGCTTTATTCGTTGCCGTCCGTAGCAGTCTGCCGTTTGCCGGCGAAGATTTTCGGCAGTACAGGCGACAGCAGCATGAGGACGGAAGCAACCAGCAAAAAGGCCGTGATGGGGCGGCTGGCGACAGCCACAAAGTCTTGGCCGGCGATCATGAGGGCCTTGCGCAGGGAGACTTCCAGGATCGGCCCCAAGACCAGGCCCAGGATGATCGGTGCGCTGGGATAATCGTATTTGTTCATGAAATAGCCGCCGATACCGAACACGAACATCAGCAGCACCGCCTGAGCATCGCCGAGCGACATTGCGCCGATAACGCAAATCGTCATTATCGAAGTCGCCATGATGGGGTACGGGATGTTGAGCAATTTCACGAACACTTTAGCCGCAAGCAGGCCGACGAGCACGATCAGAAAGTTGGCGAAGAACATGCTCCCGAGGATGGAATACATTAAGCCGGGCTTGTTGACGAGCAGCAGCGGACCGGGGGTCAACCCGTGGATCATGAAAGCCCCGATGAGCACCGCGGCCGTTGCGCTGCCGGGAATACCCAGCGCGAGGAGTGGCACCATCGCCCCGACGGCGGCGGAGTTATTCGCCGCTTCCGGGGCGGCGATGCCTTCCGGAATGCCGGTGCCGAATTTCTCGGGGTGCTTGGAAAAGCGGACTTCCTGGGTATAGCCGATGATGGCGGCCGTAGTCGCCCCTACCCCCGGGAGGATGCCGATCCAGGTGCCGATAATCGCCCCACGGAGGATCGTCCATTTCATTTTAATTATTTCCTTGATTTTCATCAGCTCGGCCTTCGGTTTGGAGCCGGCCGTCGGTTCCAGCGCCTCGATGCCGTAGCCTTGCGAAACTTTCGAAAATACCTCCGACGCGGCGAACAGGCCGATGATGGCGGGAATGAACGGGATGCCGCTAAATAGCTGCTCCGAGCCGAAGGTAAATCTCGGTATGCCCGCGATTGCGTCCCCGCCCACCGTGGCCGCGAGCAGTCCTATGCATACCCCGATGAGGGCCTTGAGTTGCGACTTGACCCCGACGCTGACGACGCTGCTGAGGCCCAGGACGGCCAGGGCAAAGTATTCGGCCGGCCCGAAGCTTAATGCGATAGTCGCCAGCGGGGCCGTCAGAAGTAGAGCGACAACAACCGCAAAGGTTCCTCCCAGGCTCGAACTGGTGATAGACACGCCCAGCGCTTTGCCGCCTTGGCCCTTCTGGGCCATCGGATATCCGTCGAGTGTGGTCATCACCGCCTCGGAAGCGCCGGGCACCCGGAATAAGATGGCCGTGATCGAACCGCCGAAAACGCCGCCTACGTAAAGCGCCCCCAGAAAGAACAGCGCCTGCTCGGGCGACATGGCGTAGGTCAACGGGATGACCAGCGCCGTCCCGGTCGTCGCATCAAGGCCGGGAACCGCCCCGAAGCAAACGCCGGTAATTACGCCGAGAATAACGAAGATGAAATTTTTCAGGACAAATAGGCTGGAAAAGTAGTCGAGAAATTCCATATCGACCAGCTCCCTACGCGTTAGTTGAACAGAAGGCTGAACGCGCGAAATATTCCTATTCCTTTGGGCAGCGGCAAGTACATGATCTTAGAGAACAGTACAAAAAATCCCGTTACCAGGACCAAAGGAGTCGCCACAATAACGGCCAGCTTTCTTACCCCCTGAAGCAGCAAAAAGGCCACCTGGAAAGCTACCGTGGCAAGAATGAACCCCACCAATTGCATGACGAAGAAATATGCAATACATACGGTAACCGCCAAACCGAACTTCTTGAGTTCTGTTTTGCCGATAACCGGCGGGCACGGTGTCTCCGCCCGCTGTCGCAACTTCCGGATGTTGAGAACCAATTGGACTGCGGCCAGAATCATGAGAAAGACCAGGACGATCTGCGGCCAGGTACTGGGTCCCATAGCATCGTATTTCGAAATGTTATGGAAAGACAAAGTATCGGTGATAAGAAAAAGGGCTCCGCCTAACAATAGTATGTTGATGACGATATCGCCTCTCATGTGTCATACCGCCCTTTCATCGGGCAAAGTGAGCGCGCCCGGGCCGATCGGCGTCAGCTTGCCTGCACCGGGCGCTCACTTCGCCAGCCCCTGGGATGAGATTATTTCTTCACGTGTCCGAGCTTGACCAGGGTTGCTTCGTAGATTTTATATTCCTTTTCCATATTGGCCGAGTAATCTTTGGAATTCAGATACCCCGGATACAGGTCGAGCATTCTTTCCTTGGCATACGTCTTATATTCGGGGCTCTGCAGCGCGTCGGTGTAAACCGTCTCCAGCTTCTTCACGATGGCGTCCGGGGTTCCTTTTTTCACCGCCACGCCGCGCCGGATCATCGGCGGCAGTTCGTACTTGATTTCGCCGGAGCAGATCGTATCGGGAAGGACTTTGAGGCGCTCTCCGGTCAAGACGAGCAACGGGAGCATCTTTTTCTGCTGAATCATCCCCATGATGACGCCGGGTTCCTCATACATAACGTCGATATGGCCGCCCAGCAGTGCGGCGTGCATTTCCCCGGCCGATTCGAACGGGATGTATTTGACGTCGAGGCCGGCCTGCATCCAGGTATGGGCCGAGGCAACTTCGTCAAAGCTGGCCGAGCCCGTGCCGCCCCAGGAAATCTTCCCCGGATTGGCTTTGGCGTAGGCGACGAATTCCCGCCAGGTTTTAAACGGCGCGTCGGCCCGGGTTACGATGCTGCCCGGATCGACGTGGGCGCAGATGATCGGCGTAAGGTCCGTGTAGGAGTATTTCGAGCGTCCGAGCACCATCCCAGGGAAAATATCGGAGGTAACGCCGAAGAGGGTATAGCCGTCCGCCGGTTGCTTCATGACCTCGGCCAGGGAATTGAGCGAAGCGCCGCCCGGCATGTTGATTTCGACGATCCTCGTATTCATGGCCTTGCGTACGGGGATGTTGATGGTCCTGCCGAAAATGTCGGTGCCGCCGCCTGCACCGAAGCCGATGATATACTCGATGTTCCTCGACGGATAATCGCCGTCCTTTGCACTGTCGGCCTTGCCTTGCTGAGGGCCGGAACCGGAGCAGCCGGCAATCACCATTGCCGCCGCCAGGATGATGAGAATTGACCACATCGCCGCTTTTCTGTACACAACCACCCCTCCTTAGCATTTATTGTGAAATTTCCTCTACAAGAGCACTCTTCCGTCCACGACCTTCAACCCTTGTTCATAGACGAACAACGGATTGATGTCCAATTCCCGTATCTCCGGGTTGTCGCCAACGAGGCGGGCGGCGTTCACGATACATTCCGTCAGGCCTATTATGTCTTTTGCCTTCTCACCGCGAATCCCTTTTAAAAGCTGATACCCCTTTGTCTCTTTTATCATGGTTTCCGCTTCTTCCCGGCTCAAGGGAAGCAAGCGGAAAGAGACATCTTTGAGCACTTCGACGAAAATTCCCCCAAGACCGAACATTATTGCCGGCCCGAACTGCTGGTCCTGTACCATGCCGACAATACACTCCACCCCTTTGTCGGCCTGCTCCACGACCATGACACCCTCGATTTCGGCCGCCGTCCGACGCCTCACATCCTCCATCATGGCATCATAGGCGGCAGCCATGGCGTCGTCGGATTGGATGTTGACTTTTACTCCGCCGACGTCAGACTTATGTAAGATGTCCCGGGAAATGATCTTGAGCACCACCGGGTATCCCAGGAGACGGGCGGCGGCGACGGCTTCTTCTTTTGTCTTGGCCACCTTGAATCCGGGAACGGGCAACCCGTACTCCTGAAACAGCTTTATGGCCTCGGGTTCCAGTAGATTGCGGTTTTCGGCCTTGGCCGCGGCAATTATCTCGTGCACGGGAGTTCACCTCTACTCACGATTTGGTTTGAGCAACGCCCGAAGTTGCAGCCAGGTAAGCCTGTTTGCCCAACGCGAAAGCCTTGAGGTTGATGTCGAGGATTTTCGCGGGCAGCCGTTCTTTCAGGGCTTCGCGAACGTCCTCCTCCGCAAAGGGCAGGACTTTGCTAGCGAAGGCGGCACCCAGCATGACGACGCTTAGAGTTTTATCGCTGCCGGCTTCCAGGGCCAGCTTTCCGGCGTCTATTGTCACCACGGCTTTTCCCAGCGCCGCCAGAGAATCGACGATTTCCGGCAGGCTGGGATAGTTCACGGCGCCTATCTTCGCATCCACCGGCTGAACCGGCTCCGTATTCAGGATCGCAATCCCCCCGGGGGCCAGATACTCAACCCCCACCCGCAGGCCTTCCAGAGGCTCCATCGCCAGAATCAGGTCCGCTTGCCCCCGTCCAACCAGCGGGCCGTAGACCTTGCCGACCCGGACATGGGAAGCGACCGCCCCGCCGCGCATGGCCGCGCCGAAGGTTTCGCCCACCCTTACATTGGCGTCGTTGTCGGCGCGGATAGCGGCCTCGGCGATAACGTGCGAAACGAGGATGCTGCCCTGTCCACCGACCCCGGCCACAATCAGATTCGTATCCATTAGCGAAGCTCCTCCTGCTTTATGGCTTTCTGCGGGCACACCTGTCCGCATAAGGTGCAATCCGTACAGCTGATCGCGTCAATCGAGGCTTTCTTCTCGGCCGTGCTGTAGATGATCGCCGGACAGCCCAAGCGAACGCAGGTCATGCACCCGTTGCAGCTGTCCCGGTCGACGCTGGTCCGCGCCGGCCCCTTCTTCGTGCGGCGCTGGATCTGCAGCTGGCACTCGCCTTGCAGGATAACCACCGCCGGCCCGGCGAACGACAAGGCTGCGGCGATACTCTCCACCGCCTCGGAACGGTTGTAGGCGTCAACCGTCGTGACGAACTCTACTCCCAGCGCGCGGACGGCGGCCGCGATATCGAAGCGGGTGCCATCTTCCGCCAAAGAGGTTTTTCCGGTATTGGGGTTTGGCTGATGGCCGGTCATGCAGGTCCAGTGATTGTCGAAGATCAGCAGGGTAATATCCGCCCGATTGTAGGCGGCGTTTACGATGGCGGGCAAAGTAGCGTGAAAGAAGGTCGAGTCGCCGGCGACGGCTACCACTTTCCCTTCCTCGTAGCCGGCTTGGCGCTGCCCCTGGGCCAGGCCTATGCCGCTGCCCATGACATAGATTGTATCGAGTGTTTCATATGGTGAATTAATGGGGTATTTTTTGGCGTCTTCCGCATTGGCGGTCGACGCGGCGGAGAAAATCCCGTAGCCGCCTTGCTCGTAGCAGCCGATATCGCCGTTGACGATGTGGTTTCCCTTGAAACGGCGGAGGGCTTCTTTTAAAGCGGAATAGGATGCCAGATGCGAGCAGCCTGCACAGAGGGTCGAAGAACGGGGAATCACTTTTCCTCTGAGATTTTCGCGCAAAGCCGCGTTCCGTTCTGCCGGGCGGGCGACCCCCGCAAGCTCGGCCAGAGCATTGGCGACAATATCCGTGTTCAGTTCGCCGTACGGCTTGAGCAGCGGGTTGTAGGACTTGCCGTATATCTTGACCCCGGGGGCGATTTCCTTGGCGAGGCTGCGGACCAGGCCCTCGACGACCGGGTCGCCTTCCTCGACGATAAGAACCTCTTCCACGCTTTGCAGCAACTTCCTTATCATCTCTTCAGGCAGAGGAAACAGGAAGCCGAGCTTCAAAAAGCTAACCTTGCCGTCGAGCTGCAGGCGGTCGACCGCTTCTTTGCCGTAAGCGGCCGCCAGGCCTGTGCAGAGTATGCCTGTCTTGGCTCCGGGAACCAGGTCGAGAGTGTTGAACCGGCTGGAATTGGCCATAGCCGCCGCCTTCGGCAGCTGTTCGTGCAGCCACTGATGCTTGTGCAGCGCTCCCGGGGGGCCATAGACGTTCCAGCGGTAAGGCAGCTTATAGTGCTTGTTGAAACCCAAACCGTGCCTGGGATCAGCGGCAGCGCCGAGTTTCACGTCCCCGCTGGCGTGGGATATGCGGCTGACGGAGCGGATAAAAACGGGCAGCTCCAAGGCCTCGGAAATCTCGAACGCCGCTTTGGTCATATCCTTGGCTTCCTGTTGGTCCATCGGCTCCAGGCAGGGGATCTCGGCATAGACCGCCGCAAAACGGGTATCCTGCTCGTTCGAAGAGTAATGCGCGTCCGGGTCGTCGGCAACCACGACAACCATACCGCCTTTTGTCCCGCCGTAGGGTATGGTCATGAAAGTGTCCATCGCCACGTTCAACCCGGCATTTTTCATTGCCACCAACGACCGGGCACCCACCAGGGATGCACCGGTCGCCACTTCGAAGGCGACCTTCTCGTTGGTGCTCCATTCCACATAATAGTTATTTTCTTTGGCGGCGCCGATAAGCGCCTCGCAAATTTCCGAGGACGGGGTCCCCGGATAGGCAGCCATAAGCTCCAGTCCTGCTTCGATGGCTCCCCGCGCGATGGCCTCGTTCCCCATTAAGAGGACTTTGCGGCCTGCCTGTTGCATGATCGGAGTACTCAACAGCTTTCACTCCTTTGTCACTTGCTTCTCAGTAAAGCGCCGACGGCTTTGATCGCCCTCTCCGGCGTCGGAAATACCGCGATTCCTTCAAGCTGCATCAAGCGGGTCTCTTCCGCCTCGACATCCCCACCGCCCAGGTAACTGACCACGATGGGTTTGTTCGTCAGCTGCCTGAGCTTCATGACCGTCTGGGTCGCGCCCGGGATAGGGTCGCCGAATATCAGCAGGACCATATCGATCTGCGACGACGTTAAGGCCAGCTGGACGGCATTTTCGTACCGCTCGGCAGTGGCGTCGCCGGTCAGGTCAAGCGGGTTCGCCACAACGCATTGCTCCGGCAGGATCGCTCTGAGTTCTTGCTGCAATGCCGACTCCAGGCCGACGACCTCCAGGCCATGTTCTTCGGCCGTGTCGGTGGCAAGAATGCCGCTGCCGCCACTGCTGGTGACGACCATGATCCGGTTGCCCGCCGGCTTGGTCAGCAGGCACAAGGCCTTGGTATAATCGTAAAATTCGGTGAGGTCATACGCCCGGACGATCCCCATCTGCCGGCAGGCAGCGTCGAAGATCCGGTCGCTGCCGGCAATCGATTTGGTATGGGATTCCGCGGCTTTTCTCCCTTTTACGGTCCGGCCGGGCTTGAGGACGATCAGCGGTTTTTCGGTCGCCGCCGCTTTTTCCCTGAAAGCCTGGCCATTTTTGATCCCTTCTACATACAGGGCAATTACCCGTGTATTGGGATCACTGCCGAAGAAGTCTATCAGATCGCTTTCATTGATGTCGCTTTTGTTTCCCAAGGCGACGAAGCCCGAAATCCCCATCTGTTCGCCGGCGGCCCACATCTCCATGGCGGCGCCGACCGTGCCGCTCTGCGAGATTACGGCGATATTTCCCGCCGCCGATACCAGCGGCCAGGAGGCGCACAGCCGGTTGGGCGTATAGTTGAACCCCTGGCAATTGGGCCCGATAATCCTGATGCCGTGCTGGCCGGCGATAGCCAGCACTTCGTTTTCCAAGTCGGCGTTGCCGGTTTCGCGGAAGCCGCCGCTGATAATCACGGCGCCCTGCGCGCTTTTCGCCCCGGCCTCGCGCATAACGGCGGGGACCATCTTTCCCGGCACGATGACCACGACAAGATCGACCGTCCCCGGTATCTCCCGCACCGACGGGAAACACTTCACGCCGAGAATTTCCTCTGCTTTGGGGTTTATGGGAAAAACTTTCCCTCGATAGCCCCCTTCGAGAATATTTTTAAGGACGGTATGGCCGGTTTTTTCCGGGCTTGCCGACGCCCCCACGACCGCTACCGATTGGCAATTGAACACAGCTTCTAATAAGCTCATAGCATCACCTCACATAGAATAAAGTATGTTCCCCTTGACTTGCCGCCCGTTGCCTGCAGAAGCCGGTAGAGTCTTTTTAAACCGGCGTAACGGTTTGCAGCAAATGGCTTCCCCGTCCGAGGCTCTTTGCTATGTCCACCACCTGGTGCTTGACCCCTTTCCTGGAAAGTTTCTGTTTGCCGTATTCGGTGGTCATGATTAACCCGCCCGATCCTATTGCAATACCGTTTATCATAATAACTTGTCCTGCGGCAATGCCCAGGACAGGCTTTCCCCGCTCCAGGTCAACCACGGTAACATCCGCGTCGGCCCCGACTCCCAGATGCCCTTTATCTTTCAGGCCAAACATGGCCGCCGGGGCCGCGGAGGATTTTAGCGCAAATTCGGCTATCGAAAGAGCACCGAAACGGACCAAGGCAAGCCCGTGCTCGACAATGGAATTGCGTGGGATTCCGCCGCCGTCAGTACTGAATGCATCAACGATGAACTTGCCGGCACTGGTTTTGGCCGTAGCCAACAGAAACATCGTTTCCACGACGTTCACCGGAAAACTGATCGTCACGTTTGTATCGTGGTCACGCCAGTATTTATAGGCCTGCATCCCGGTAACAAACTGGTTTTCCCCGCCGGCGTAAATACTCACAGAGGTAAACCCTTCCTGGATTGAGCGCCCTAAATCCTCCTCACTGTGTGAATACCCTCCCATTTCCAGACAACGTTTCGAAACATTGCTTTCTAAAATTCCATTAATGCATAATCCGCTGGTGCCGGTTGCCTTCGACAGGTACGACTCGGAATAAATATTTTTGCTTTGCTCCAGCAGAGTGAGTGCTTGTCTGGCTTCAACGACCGGCGCATCGTACCGTCCGCGACAATAACTATTTATATGAGGGATATGAAGACAACTGTCTTCCGCCAGTTCCACGGCTTCCATCAAACCCTTCAGGTCGCTGCCGGTCCGGGTCGTGCCGGCGTGGAAGGCGCAATAAACGCTACCATTAGCGGCTTCCCGAATGATCTGGCGAGTCGAATCGGGATCCAGAGGGTAATGGCCACCGAGAATTTTTACCCCCAAAGCCCCCTCGGCCATACTTTGCTGCAGTGAGACTTTAATTTCGCCAAGCGATGGGTTCTTCGTATCGCGGGGAAACGAAAAGTTGACGGCGTTCACCCATCCTATATTCAGGCCGGCGCCCATTTCAAGAAGATTATCGACGATTTCTTCTCCCGGCCCCGAAAAATCGATAGCAGTTACGACGCCGCGGGCGGCCATCATCTTATGGCCTGCTCCGCCGCCGAGCCATTTGGAAATGTGAACATGGGGATCGATAACGCCGGGGAGGACTGTCTTATCGCGGCAATCCAAGCATTCCTTACTGTCATAAGAAGAGATCTCTTTTTCGACAGCGACTACTTTGCCTTCGCTAATGGCAACGTCAAACAGACCGCATCTGCCGTTGCAAGGGTCGACCAAATTACCCTGCTTGAGAACAATATCGTAGCTCATAAACTCCTCCGCATTACCCGATTAAGCTTTGGATGAGGCCACTTTTTCTTTGTTAATGTAATCTCTGATCAGTGGCCAAAACAGTGAAACTACCGATATCAGCAACAGGACCGCAACAATCGGCCTAGCCAATATATCGCCCCAGTTCCCGTGAAACATCAGCAATGCTCTTCTGCAGGAAATCTCCGTAATTGGTCCCAGCACCATCCCTAATATCATCGGGGGATAGGGGAATTTATGTTTACTCATGGCATACCCGACCAAGCCGAACACAAACATTATCCAAACATCCCACAGACTGTTGTTGATGGCAAACGAACCGATGAAACAAAGCACCAGAATGGCCAATGCCATGTACTTGTAGGGAATGTCAAGCATCTTTACGATCGGTTTAATGCCGAAAAGGCCGAGCGGCAAAATCAACACGTTGGCTAGCAGCATGCCCACAAAGATTGTGTAAACCAGTTCGATGTTATCAACGAACAGCATTGGTCCAGGTCTTAATCCCTGAATCATAAAGGCACCGACCAGAACGGCCGTAACGGCGCTGCCCGGAATTCCTAGAGATAAGAGCGGGATCATAGCCCCGCCGCAGGCCGCGTTATTAGCCGATTCCGGGGCGGCTACCCCTTCCAGGATGCCCGTTCCGAAACGCTCGGGATGTTTTGACGTTCTGACTGCCTCGCTATAGCCCAGCAAAGCGGCAACCGTTCCCCCGACGCCCGGTAGGATTCCGATGATAGTTCCGATGATGGATCCGCGGGTGATAATGCCCCGGAGATTTTTCAGCTCCCCGCGGGTGGGAAGTTCGGACGATACCGATTTCATATCCGTTACATGCTCAACCTTAACACTTTCCTGCACTTTCCGGAAAACTTCGCTTATCGCAAACAGCCCAATGATGACCGGTATGAAACTAATCCCGTTTTTCAATTCCGAAACGCCAAAATCAAACCGGCTGAAGCCTGTGATGGAGTCCATGCCGACAGTGGCGAGAAATAATCCGAACAAGCCTGAAAACAGGCTTTTGGCGAGTGACTTGGTTCCGAAACTGGTGATGATGCTCAGGCCCAAAACTCCCAAGGCGAAATATTCCGGCGGCCCGAATATCAGAGCGATATTCGCGAGCTGCGGCGCCATCAAAATCATGACAATCACGCTGAAGGTTCCGCCGAGAAAAGATGACACCATTGAAACGCCGAGCGCTTTGGAAGCTTTACCCTGCTTGGCTAGCTCATAACCATCGAAAGTCGTGGCCACAGACTCATACGACCCGGGAATTTTCAGCAAAATGGCGGAAATTGATCCGCCGTACACCGTGGCCGAGTAAACGGTTGTCAGCAGAATAAGGGATTCGGCCGGCGTCAGTGTAAAGGTAAACGGAATGAGAAGCGATACCGCAAGCGTACTGCCGATACCCGGCATTGCTCCCATCAGCACTCCGACAATGGAGCCGCCGACCAGAGCGAGCATATTACCCGCTTGAAAAATTTGCTGAAAACCGATGAGAAAGTTATCCATAAAGGCTACCCCCGCTAATAGAGCACTCTGCTCATAACTTCGAACAATCCTATGCCCCGCGGCAAGGGAACTTCAAGATACTTGGTAAAGAAGAAGGTGAACCCCACACTCACAATCAAGGTCGTAATAACGAAGGGAATAGCCCTCTCCGATTTCAGCATCCACAGCATAATGAGCGAGAAAAGAATCGTGCATGTCACGAAGCCCAAAAAATCGCTCAATGCAATGTACAGGCCAAGAGCAGCGACTGTAATCCAGAAATTCTTTGCAAACGGACTCGTATTGCTTTCCTTAGACTCAGACTTCCTAATGTTGACTATGGCATCCTTTAGGATGAAGAGACTGCACACTATCATCCCGGTCAGGATAATCCCCGGCCAATAGCCGGGGTTGTAAGATTCAAGAAAGGAAAACGATTTAACGACAAGTAAAAAATAAACCGAGCCGGCCAAAGCGCCAAGGGCGATAAGAAGTTCCTGCAATGGCATGATATCCTCCCATCGGCATCAGGGGGGGGGAGACGTCTACCCCCGACGTTAATTTTTAACCTTCAAAAGGCCCAACTTGTCCAGCACCTTTTTGTACTTTTCCGCCTCGTCGACCCACAACTTACCGAATTCCTGACCGTTCATATATCCTGGGGTAAGATCAAGCAGCCCCGCCTTCTCATACTTGATATAGGTTTCGGCCTTCATCCCCTTGGTAAAGGCTTCCTCAAGCTTCTTGACAATGGCATCGGGAGTCCCCTTCTTTACGGCTATGCCTCGCCATGTTCCCGGGGGCACCTGAAAGCCAAGATCGGTTACGCATGATGTATCAGGAAACGTAGCCAGTTTCTTATCGGTAAAGATCAGAAGAGGTTTCATCCTCTTGGCATTGAAAAGGGGAACCGCAATGCTGGGTTCTTCGTACATAAGATCGACATGGCCGCCCAAAAGCGCCGCATGCATTTCGGAAGTCGTATCAAAAGGCACATAGGTTAGATCAATTCCTGCGTCCATCATGACACTGCGGCTGGCTATCTCGTCAAGGCCGAGCGCCCCGGCGCCGGCCAGGCGAAGTTTCCCCGGATTGGCTTTTGCGTAATCGATCAGCTCTTTTGCCGTTTTGAATTTGCTATCCGCAGCCACGACCCACATACCGGGTTCAAACTGGCCCCTAATAACTGGTACAAAATCCTTATATGAATATTTGTCGCGCCCGAGCAGGTAGTTGCTGATCAAACCGGGATTGGCATTAATGACTGTGTAACCGTCGGCCGCCTTACGCTGAACATACTCATTGCCGATTACTCCGGCCGATCCCGGTTTGTTTACGACGGTAATGGTGGCGCCTAATACATCTTGGGTGGTAAGAGCAAGCGTTCTGGCAAAGATATCGGTTCCACCGCCTACGCCCCAGCCGACGACAAGCTCGACGGTCTTTGTCGGATAATCAATCTTGGCGGCCGGAGCACCCTGCTTGCTGGTGGACGTCGAAGAAGAACCGCAACCACTGAGGACAGAAATAAGGCAGACGAGAATAACCAAAGCACCGAACTTTCTATTCCGCATTCTTATCCCTCCCGAAGCTTTACTTGATGGACTGCGCCATAGATTGCAGTATTACTTCGGCCCGGGCGGGGTTGAATATCCCGCACATACACAAGCCGGCCATCCGCTCCGCTGCCTTTTGAGCCGTAATAGTGCCTTTCTTTACCTTGCGGGCCAGTTGGTAGACGAGCTTTGCGCTCACCAGTCCATGACCGCACATAGTAACAATCTCAAGTGTTTTCGAATCCGGCAAGAGCTCAGTATTGCCCAAGATTCCCAGCGAATGCTCGATGGTGTGAAACTTGGCATTAGCATGTTGGCAGCACTCGCCGACTTCTTCGAACAATCCCTGAACGACGACGGAAATACCGAGATCGGCGTCCACGACTTCCTTTAAAGCACCGGCAGCATTTTTAACGCTGTTAAAAGCAACATGAATGTTAGTAAGGTCGCGTATATTTTTCTCCAGCTGTTCGGCACCCAGGGTGAGAACATTTCCCGTCAGGTCGTCCCCGTAATGGACGGGACTGTACTTGCGGATTATCTGGCAAAACTTTTTGGCCTTTGCCGCTGACCCCAGCTCGTTCAAACCTTTCGCCGGCGCGAAAATGAAAACGATATCGCCGTGCAAATCTTCTACAACACCGTGCCTGTGCAACGAATGAGTCATTATGCCACCTCCAGTTTAATTGCCGAGCCGGCCGATGCCGATGCAGACCTTGCCGTTTGGCGCAACGGAAAAGCCCAACTTTTTCGCAATTTCCACCGACGCTATTCTGCCGTCTTCGGGATAACGGTTGATCATATCGAGGCTGAAAACGGTGTCAAGCTTACCGGCGATGTCCTTCAGGGCCGTCAGGACCTCTTCCGTCCGTTGCTCGGGAATTTTGAATTCGATGATTGCCGTCAGCACCTTCTCCGCCAGCACATCTTCCTGGATGGTACCTGTTTTCGTGTCCAGGAGAAGGGTGACCGGGTTGGACGGTTCGAAATGTACATTTAGCTTCGCCAGCATCCGCGTGACCTTTTCCAGTTCGCGAAAGCTCGTTCCCGTATTGGGCCTGCCCATCTCCACGCCGATGCCGACTTCGCCCCAGCCAAACCGGTTAGTAAGTTCATTGGTTTTCAGTTCTTCCGTTCCCCGGCCGGCGACACCTGTCCCGGGATGAACGGTGATCGGATCGCTGAAAAGCGCCCTGATGATTCGCGGCCACTCAAGCTTGGTCTCCGTAATCGCGTCGTTGGGACAACACTTGGACCGGATACACACGTGGCATTCGACACATTCGTCGGTGTCTATGGCCACAGCTCCGTCGACCGCTTTGATCGCCGCTATCGGGCAATAGTCGAAACAACTCCTGCAGCCGGCGCAAAGCTCTGCATCAATAAACAAACATGATCCCTCCCTGATTCAATCTTCAAGCGATTACCTCTAATGCACTTTTCGTGCCAACACTGCGCATCGGAGCGCTGGGCAATATAAACGCCCCCTGACATCAGTCAGGGGGCGACTCTTCAGCGCGTCGGGCGGAATGCGACCTGCGTGTGATTTTGTCGGCTTGCCGCAGATTTATATGGCAAAATACCTGCTGCGCCAATAAAGCCATATAAATCCCCTATTGGCAGAACGCCCACCGTATTTTGCATTTTGCCAAAATTACTGCCATTGCCTCATCTTCCGGTAGAGCGTCGTCAAGTCAATTCCCAAAGCCTGCGCAGCCTGTAACTTGCCTTTGTAGTCTTGTCCGTACTGCTTAAGTGTCTTCTGGATATATCTTTTTTCGTATTCCTTTAACGAAAGGGGGCCGTCATGCTGTTCCGTCGAATCTAAAACCCGTCGCGGCAGAGAAGTCGCCTGTACTTTCGAACTGGTTTCGAAATTTACAACATACTCGATGCAATTTGCTAATTCGCGGATATTGCCCGGCCAGTCGTAACTGGATAGAGCTTCGGCAGCCTGCGCTGTAAAGCCGGTAATATTTTTGCCGAACATTTTGTTATATTTTTCGAGTAAATTTTGAGCGATGGGCAAAATGTCCTCCGCCCTTTGCCGCAACGGCGGCAAGTACAAGGGGATGACATTGATCCGATAATAAAGGTCCTCACGAAATTTGCCCTGTCGTACCATACTTTCCAAATCTTTGTTCGTCGCCGTAATCAGCCGCACGTTGATCGGTATTAACTTATTCCCGCCCACCCGTTCGATGACGCGTTCTTCTAGTACTCGCAGCAGTTTAGGCTGCAACTCCAGAAGAATATCGCCAATTTCGTCTAAAAACAAAGTACCCCCGTTCGCCACCTCGAATTTGCCTGGCTTTCCTCGGCCGGCGCCGGTAAAAGCGCCCTCCTCATACCCGAACAATTCGCTCTCCAATAGGGTTGGCGGTATTGAAGCGCAGTTGATGGCCCGGAAAGGGCCGTTACGGCGAAAACTACTATTATGGATAGCCCTGGCAAATAATTCTTTTCCCGTACCGCTTTCGCCCTGGAGAAATATATTAGATTCCCCTTTGGCGACAAAAGAAGCTTCGTTCTTGATTCTCACGATTTCCGGCGAATCACCAATAATATCCGTAAACTTTACTTTCGGAGCCAAAACTGAGTCGCTTCTGGCCTTTTCGTTTCTTACCATCGACTTACACTGTTCGATGACTTCGACAGCCCCGATGGTCTGCCCGTTATACTGCAACACGCGTATCCGGTCGCGGTCGGACTCTTTAATATTGATATTGCCCTGCAGTAATTGCACTAATGGATTATCTGGAAAAAATACTTCTAAAGGCTTACCGAGAATCGCGTTTCTGCTTACACCGTAAATTGCTTCCGCCACTTTATTAAAGTTCGTGACATAACCGGTACTATCGACGGCAACAATCCCATCGCTGACCATCTGGCAGATTTCTTCATTCTTTATGTGCAGTAATTGGGCTTCCAAATGCAGGTTTTCCTGGGTAATTCTCGCCGCAATAAGGTTGGCAATACTTTTCAGCGTGTTGCCAAGTTCATTGCTACGTTGGATCAGCATACTTTTCTGCGTGTCGTCGAAGGCTGTAAAGGCTATGACGCCCAAGGCGCTGTTGCCGACATTGATCGAACAATCCATATCGGCCTTTTCCGGGCAATTCCCCCATAGCTTGCACTGTGAGCAAAATTCGTTGAGGCCCGGATTTACATTCACGGCCACCCTGTTCGAGCCGAGGATCTGGGACGCGAAATACCCGCCGCGGATCCTTTGCCCTTCAACATAGTGTTCCTCGGCTTTGGTGGTAGTGCAAACGACGCATAATTCTTTATCATATATGGCGATTTCAAGGCCCAGTAGGTTCGCCAAGCACGTGCTTAAGGCCTTCAATTCATCCTTTATATTCCACAATGTAATATACAACCTAGCACCCCCTATCAAATCAAAACCGCACAGTCTTAAGAATGCACGTAATACATAATCGTCTGTCTGCGCGTACACAGCTAAATTTCTTTCGTAGGGTGTACAGGTGAATGTGAATAGACTTCACTAAATTAGGGATCGAATTCTTGCGCAACTCTTCCACATATGTCTATTATCTCCATTGTAGCTTACTGCTCGGGATAGGTCAAATATGCTGCCCTCCGAAAGAGGGGCCGTTCCCGGGGAGGGGGCGCCTTGCAATTTAATTGGCTTCGTACATACCTGGTCATTGGTTGTTCAAATGGATTTCCTTGTGCGGACCTCCGGGGCCAGACCGGACGAGAATACAACGAGGTTATCCCTTCCTTGCGGATAAAACACCATTATCTGCAAAATGAACTTGTATTTTGGTTTTTTCTTTGAACGAATTATATAAAACTTTCACAGAAAATGTTGTTTTTTGTATTGTATTATGGTCCGATAACACCCGATTCCGTAAACAACAAAAACTAGGAGCCACGCGGGTTTGCGGGCTTCCTGGCTGTTATTAAGGCGATTATGCAGTTTATGCATCGCCAATCCCGCATAAACCTCGCAAAACAGAACAATTGGTTCATAAGTATGCAATCGGTAACCTTACTCCGACTTACCCTTAGTAGTCCCAGTCTGAGGATGACTTTTAATCCTGATATGCCACAAAGATTCGTTGCTGCGGTCGGCCTGGTTCATAGACAGGCTCTGTCCGACCCGCTTAAGGGCGTCTAGGAGATCGGCAGGTACCGGTCGGCCGCAACAGGTGCACGAGAGGTAATCCGTCCGCAATATGTCGACTACCGACACGCTGAAGGTTCGGGTACATGACAAGCAGGTAACGATCAGGTCGATCCGGCCAGCTAGGCAATCGTCGATCATCCGGTTGAAATCCGCACGGTTTTTGGTGTTGGTACCGGTAATGCCCTCGTCGGCGTAAATGCCGGCAAATTCCCAGTCCGGGCGCTTCTCGATGTATTCGTCGTAGTAACTGACCTGCGCCTCATAACTGCTGAGTTGCTCTTCGGTATCGGTACTGACCCGGCAATAGGCGCACACCCTTTTCTTGCTTTCGACGGGCAGCCCTCTCATCAGTTGTACCGGTTTGGCGGGAATGACGGAAACGACTTTAGCCACGCAAGTTCTCCCCCTCTATTGCAATCCCATGGATGCCTTTCCTTTTTATGAACTTCTGCTCGATTACCAGGCCGTTTTTCAGCTCAAAAAGCAGGTGCGTCGGCGAGAGCACTTTTATTAGCTCCACCAACGCACCGAATAGGTCGTCGCCAAAATCCTTTACCATGTTCTGCGCTTCCAGGAAAGCCGCAATCTCCTGCGTCCTCCTCACTATTTCGGCCTGTTTACCGCCGTCGCCTTTCAAGTTGCCTTGCCGGCTCGAAGGGCGCCCCGCAATTGCCGCAGACCAGCTTGCCGCTGAAGGCATACTAGCCGGCATACTTTTCCCTATTACCCGGCAAATTGCCGTATTCCGCCGCGCGTTCCGCCATCAGCCGCTGGACCGATTCGAAGTCCTCCTTGGCAACTATCGGCGGATGATTGCCGCGAACCCGGAACTTCGGCAGTTCTCCATCGTTCTTTCTCTTCCGGTGGGTCAGGTAGTCGGCGACATATGTCTTCTGGAGCACGGCGTCGCCGCAGTATTTCTCGTTGGCCAGGACATTGCGCATGGTGCTTTCCGGCCATCGGGCCAGGCATGTCACGGTCTTTATCCGGTCGGCGGTCAGCCCGGCCGCGATATTCCGCATGCCTTTGCCGGCGAGATATTCCCGGAAGATTTGCCTCACGATACCGGCCTCTTTCTCATTTATGACCAGTTCGCCGTTTTCCCCCAGATCGTAGCCCAAAAAGCGTTTGGTCGCTACCGAGACTTTCCCTCGCCGGAACCTTCTTTGATAAGCCCAGCGAAGGTTCTGGGAGATACTGCGGCTCTCTTCCTGATAGGTCTGCGGAAACATGTTTTAAAGTTGCTACACAAGCAAATTTCTCCCACATCACAGTCTGTATAATAATTCATTATGCGCATGATTATTCAATAATCTTTTCGGATGCTAAAGGAAGTATAATTTTGCCGAGTATGAAAAGGAAGCATAAGCTTGCCGAAACGGCAATCTTATGCTTCTTGTATCACCCCGGAAGCCTTGAGTTTGTTGTGGCGGGAGCGTGTAGGAATCGAACCCACCCACGACGGATTAGCGCCGCGCAAACGGTTTTGAAGACCGCAGGGGCCACCAGGCCCCCTCCGCCCCCACTGGCATTATCTAGCATTTTCGAACATTTTCTCTGGCATTTTCCCTGACGTTTGTTCGTACATTTCATTATACACTATTCTGTCATCGACGCTACAGGGTTATTTTTCCCAGTTATAAAGTTCGGGACGGCGCTCGCGGGCGTAAAACCGCCGACACATCCCTTGGGGGGTGGTGCGGGCGCCGGCGACCTTGTCGAGGTCGATTTCGCCGGTTATCATGGCCGCCTGGCCGGAGAAGTCTTCGGCGAGCACGGCGCCGGTCGGGCCGACGAGGAGGGCGCCGCCGTGGTAGGTCGTGCCCTGGCCGTTGTCGCCGACTTGGTTGGCGGCGAGGAGGTAGACGCAGTTGTCGTAGGCGCGGGCGCGCAACGAGATATGCCAGCTCTCGCGCCGGTCGGCGGCGGCAAGGCGCGGGGTGGCGTGGGGGCTGAGGATGAGCTGGGCGCCTTTGAGGGCAAGGGTCTGGGCTATTTCCGGAAAGTGCTGCTCGAGGCAGAGTTGGATGCCGACGGTGACCTTAGGGAGGACGAAGATGGGCAGGTCGTCGCCGGCGGCGTATTCGCGGCGCTCGCGCTGGCCGAGGTGGGTCTTTTTGTAGAGATGGCAGCCGCCGTCGGGCAGCCACAGGCCGTGGGCGATGTATTTGGCGCCGCCTTCGCGCCAGGCGAGGCCGGCGGCGAGGGTAAGTCCGTGGGCGACAGCCAGTTCCGCCATTTTGGCGAGAGCGGGGTGCCCGTCTTCAAGCGGGACGGTCTCGCGGCCGTTGGTGCGGTAGCCGGTGAGGCTGAGCTCGGGGAAGAGGAGCAGGTCGAGGCCCTCTCCGGCGGCGCGGGCGGCCCAGTTTGCGGCGGCGGCGTAGTTGCCGTCGATGTCGTTGACGATGGCGGGGCAGGCGACGGCGCCCACCAGCAGTTTGGCGGCCATGCGCACGCCTCCTTCGGTCGGTGTTTGCTCATAAATGAGTATGGCAGAGGCGGGGGAAAATGTCAAATCGGCGGCCCGAAGAAGCAATTTTCAGACGGGAGAAATTTGTTGACAACGCGGCCGCCGGCTGGTATGCTTTATACCATAAATAGAGAAGCAGGCGACGGGGCCTTCGTAGATAAGCTACGGAGGCCCCTTGTGCGTTTTGCGAGCGACAATGGCGTCGGCGATTTTTTTTGCCGGCGCTTGCTGTTTTTTTGAGAGAGGTGGAACGCCATTATCATGGAAGGGGTGTTCCCAAATGACGAAACGGAAGTTCTGGGCTGTTATCGGTTTGTGTTTGCTGATTGCCGTTATCTTTTTTCCCCTAACCCCCATCGCTCTGGCGGCTGAGGAGTCCCCGGCCGCGGCCCCCGCCGAGCCGCCCAAGGTGGATACGGGCGATACGGCCTGGGTGCTGGCCTCGACGGCGCTGGTGATGATCATGACGCCCGGCCTGGCGCTGTTCTACGGCGGCATGGTGCGGACGAAGAACGCGCTGGCGACCATCATGCAGAGTTTTTTCATCGTAGGTCTCATCTCGGTGCAGTGGGTGTTGTGGGGCTACACGCTGGCCTTCGGCCCCGACGTCGGCCATGTCATCGGCGGCCTCGACTGGCTGGGGCTGAACGGCGTCGGCCCGGAGCCGAACGCCGACTACGCGGCCACTATCCCCCATCTGGCTTTCATGGTCTTCCAGGCGATGTTCGCCGTCATCACCCCCGCGCTCATCACCGGCTCGTTCGCCGAGCGCATGAAGTTCCCGGCGTTCGTGGCCTTCACCCTCCTGTGGGCGACGTTCGTGTACGATCCGATGGCCCACTGGGTGTGGGGCGTGGGCGGCTGGATGCGGAAGCTGGGCGTGCTCGACTTCGCCGGCGGCACGGTCGTCCACATTCTCTCTGGAGTTTCCGGCCTGGTGCTGTGCCTGATGCTGGGCAAGCGCAAGGGCTACGGCAGCGAGGCGATGCTGCCCCATCACCTGCCGATGACGGTCATCGGCGCGTCGCTCCTGTGGTTCGGCTGGTTCGGCTTCAACGCCGGCTCCGC
>MTLD01000065.1_pt3 | contig 29966 bp, 23 predicted proteins | sample 1982471 | NCBI WGS metagenome assembly MTLD01 (sample SAMN05712604, study PRJNA340218) | biofilm metagenome | isolation source: sample SPM anode biofilm adapted to -50 mV | place: USA | collected 2012-02-03 | reverse complement strand
GACACAAAAATGTCTCATGGGGCGCTTTTGTCATTAAGGTCCCCAAGGGGGAAGGGAGAAAAATCAGTCCCTCTCCCAGCGGGAGAGGGTGGCCGAAGGCCGGGTGAGGGGTTAAAGCAGTTAGTGCTTGTGCAATTACCTAACAGGACAAAGCTGAGGTAGAAGCATATTTACGAAGAAGTTCTTAATCAACAAGGAGCTTAAATGAAAAGTGAAATACTCTCAGAAGCGCCGCACTGTCCACTATGCGGTAAAACTCCTGAAAATCCGGATAACGGAAATCAAGGATTATTCGTTTGGAGCGATTTCTGTCAATGTCACATCTGCAGCCAATGCGACCTGGAATTGAGCATGGAATTTTACAAGAAGGAGAGCGAACATTTCACTATTGCAGCGCGCCTGCTTGGCCTGGACATCTGGGAATGCAAGAAACGGTATTTGCAGGACAGCATTGCTAAAACCAAAAGTCAACTGGACCATGAAACCGAAAAGGTCATTCTTGGGTTCCTCAACACCAGTATCATCAGGTGCACTCTCCAAATCGAGGCAATCGATCGCTTTCTTGAGGAGAGAGAAGTGGCTGCCAGCCCGGAAGCACTGGCGCTGGCGGAGCAAAAACTCGATCAAGTTCTTTCCGGGAAGGAACCGGATACCGATGAAGCTGGCTGAGAGGATGGAGTTAATCTATTATTCCCCCGCCACTCCCATGGCCCAGTCGTATTCCACCCGAGCCACTTTGTAGTTGCGTTGAGCCCGGGCCAGGTTGCTGCGGGCTTGCAACAGGTTCAGTTGGGCATCATCCACTTCCAGACGGATTTTAACGCCGTATTCGTATCCCTTCTCTGCCATTTTCAGCAGGCGCTCGGCCTGTTTTACGGTCCCGGTCAGCGCCTGGACGATTTCGGATGCTTCCCAGACCGCGTCGTTGGTGGTGCGAACGTCCAGGGAGATTGAGTCCAGGAGCTTGGCAGCCTCGATTTCCTTGGTGCGCAGATCGCTGGTGGCCTGGACGACTTTGCCTCTTGTCTTCAACCCATCAAAAAAAGGAAAGGTCAGATAGGCTCCCACATTCCAGGCAGCACCGTCGGCGCGCAAGTTTTGACCGGTTCCGGTGCCGCTCACATCCAGCCAATGCCAGCCGGCGCCTCCCTTCAGGTCAAGTCGAGGTTTGTTTTCTGCGGAGGCGATGGTGAGCAGCTCTGAATACATACCGATACGCAGGCGCGCATCGGACAATTCGGGCCGTTTTGCCGAAGCAATGGACAGGGCTTCTTCATAGCTTCGGGGAGGCTCCGGCACTGATGACAGGGAACCGGTTGCATCTATGTCTTGCTCTCCCAGGGCCAGGAGGAAGCGTAGCCGTTCTCGGGCAGTTCGAATTGCATTGCTGGTGCGGATAACCTCCGGCCGGGCATTTTCCACTGCCACATCCGCTGCCAGCACGTCGTAGTCGGTTGACACACCTGCTTCATATTTGCGGTGGGCTTCGTTCTGAAAGCGCTGCTTCTGGGCCAGGTTTTCCTCGGCAAACGCATGCAACTCTTTGGTCAATAATATGTCGTAAAATGCAGTGCTGACATCTCGATAGGCTGCCTGCCTGCTGAGCCGCAATTGCTCATCGGCGGTTTTCAGTCCCACCCGGGCTGCGCGAATGGCCGCACCGATCTTGCCCCAGGTAAAGAGCGGTTGGGAGAGTGTCAGGTCAACAGCGCGGGTGTCCTGGCGAGGCGCCATACCGATCATGGCGCTCTGACTGTCATCCTGAGACATGGCCGCCGAGCCATTCAAGGACAGTTGCGGCAATGCTGCTGCGCGTTCCTCCACATATCTACCCTGAACATACGCGCCATATTCCCGAGCCTTGGAGATATCACGGTTCTTGTCCATGGCAATGGCCAGGGCTTGCTCCAGAGTCAGGACACGCGGCTCGGCGGCAAAAACCGGATTATTGCCAAAAGGGACACAAAAGACAAAAAGGATACAGAGAAAATACCTTGTCAACACTTCGCAACCCCTTTCCCTGTCCATTTCCGTTTCAGCCAGACGCTGAAGTCATCCAGAATCGTGTACATGACCGGAACCACCAACAAGGTGAGAATGGTCGAGGTTAAAAGGCCTCCAACGACGGCCCGGGCCATGGGAGCGCGCATTTCAGCCCCGGCGCCAATGGCCAGGAAGAGCGGCAGCATGCCGAAGATCATGGCCAGGGTGGTCATGATGATCGGACGCAACCGGGTGTGGCCTGCCATGATGACCGCTTCCCGCCGGTCAAGGCCGTCTCGCTCGCGAAGTACCTTGGCATAATCCACCAGCAGGATGGCGTTCTTGGTTACCAGTCCCATCAACATGATCAGGCCGATCAGCGACATGATGTTGATGGTATCGCCGGTCAATTTGAGCATGCCGGCCATGCCGACAATGGAGAGCGGCAGTGATAGCATGATTGAAAACGGCTCGAAAAAGGATTCGAACTGCGCAGCCAGAATCAGGTAGACAAAAATGACGGCCAGCAGCAGGGATTCGGCCATGTAGCCGAACGACTCGGCCATGTCCTCGGCCTCTCCTGAGAGGTCGAGCGAATAGCCGGGCGGCATATTGATCCGTTTCGCCGCCTCTTCCACATATTTCGCTGCGGTGCCGATCGGCAGGTTGTCCAGATTGGCGCTGACCGTTATCTGGCGGGCAAGGTCGCGGCGGTTGATTTCGGTGGGCGAAGCTGCACTGATGGTGCTGGTCAGGCTTCCCAGCGGTACCAGTTTGACGCCGCCGTTAGCGCCGGGAACCGAAACCTTCAGGCTGTCAAGCTGTGCCGGGTTGCGTCGTAAATCACCTGCCAGACGCACACGTACATCCACGGCATCACCATCCTGATCTTCAAACGTTGAAATGGCTTCGCCCCCGACCATCCGGCTCAGTGCGCCAACGATGTCCCCGGTGGTTACTCCGGCAGATAGGGCTTTGTCGCGGTCCACCCGCAGACGGTATTCCGGTATGTCGTTTTCCAGAGTTACCGCCAGGTCCACGATTCCCGGTACCTTGTAGAGTTCGTTCTTCAGTTTGGCGGCCAGTTGTTTGAGCAGGACCAGATCATCTCCCTTGAGGTTCACATTGAGTGGTTTCTGGGGGCCGCCGATCTGGCCGACCTCCTCGATGGAGAACGTCAATCCGGCCACCTTTTGCAAGCGCTCGCGCACCTGGCGCTGCAATAGAAACTGGTCCTTTTTGCGCTGGTCCCGCTCCTTGAGCTTGATGTACAAAAGGCCATCGCGCACCGTGCCGTTATCTCCGGCGCCGATGGTAGTGTAGGTATGGTCGATCTCGGGAAAGTCCTTGATTGCGGCCAGCACTGCCTGCATTCTGTTGTCCGTTTCAGCCAGGGATGCATCCGGCGCGCTTTTGAATGAAATCTGGAATTCTCCCTTGTCGTACTGGGCCATGAAGGACGATTCCAGCGTGAAGAAGATGGCCACCCCGGCAACGAACGAAGCGATGGCCAGCCCCATGACCATTTTGCGGTGATCCAGTGCCCAGCTGATGATAGACCGGTACCGGCCGCTGGTGACATCGAACCAGTTATTGAACAGCTCCAGCCAACGGGCAATCCCCTTGCGCTTGCCTTGCAGATGAATGGAGGGATCGTGCCAGCGCGACGAGAGCATGGGGTCGAGGGTGAAGGAGACGAACAACGAGACCAGAACGGCAAAGGCGATACTAATGCCGAACTGATAGAAGAAGCGCCCCACGATTCCCTTCATGAAGGCTACCGGCACAAACACGGCCACAATCGACATGGTGGTGGCAAATACGGCCAGACCGATTTCGGCGGTTCCGAAGCGTGAAGCTTCCATGTGGTCCTTGCCATGCTCCAGATGCCGGACAATATTTTCACGAACCACAATGGCATCGTCGATCAGCAATCCAATGGCCAGGGAAAGCGCCATCAGGGTCATGACATTGAGGGACATGCCCATGGCGTTCATGATGATGAAAGCGGAAATGACCGAGATGGGCAGGGTGACACCGGTGATGACAGTGGAACGCCAGGAGTTGATGAAAAAGAACACGATCAACACGGTCAGCACGCCGCCAATGATCAGGGTTTCCTGAACGTCGGCCAGGGATTCGCGGGTCATGATCGAGCCGTCTCTGACCAGGGTGAGAGTCACGCCAGGCGGCAATTCCTTCTGCACTTTAGCAATCACCTTTTTGATCGTATCCACCAGTTCAACCTGGTTCCCACCTGATTGCTTGTAAATATCCAGACCGATTGCGAGCTGGCCGTTAACCAGCGCCATTTTGCGCTTTTCCTCGACCCCATCGCTGACCTGGGCCACTTCGCTTAAGGGAATCGGACGGTTGTTCCGTTGGGCAACCACCATTTTGCGATACTGGTCGGCGCGGTCCGGTTTCCCTTCAACGCGCAGGGGGTATTCGGAGGTGTCGCGGGTAATCCGGCCTAAGGGAGTATTGGTGTTTTCGGATTTGATGCCGCTGACCACATCGTTGACTCCCAGGCCAAGGGCATCCAGCCTGACCGGGTCCAGTTCAACCTTGATCTCCCGCTTTTGTCCCCCAACCATATCGACTTTGCCGACGCCTGCTACGCTCTCGAAGCGTTTTTTGATCTTCTTCTCCACCAGAGTGGTGAGATCGCGGATGGACATGCTGGTGGATTGTATCGCCAGGGCCGCAACCGGCGCAGCGTTGAAATCCAGTTTCTGGATGATCGGCTCTTTGATGCCTGCAGGGAGATTGCCGCGAATGGAAGCCACCTTGGCCCGCACTTCCTGGGCAGCATCGTTGACTTTTTCCTCCAGCCGGAATTCAACCATTACCGTGGACACACTTTCGAGGGAGGTGGAATAGACATGCTTGACCCCGGCCACCTGGTTGACTGCCTCTTCGATGCGTTTGGACAGCTCCCGTTCAACCGTTTCCGGGGAAGCGCCGGGAAAGGTAGTGACAACGGTGACCATCGGAAACTCGACATTGGGGAACATCTCAACGGAGAGACGGCGATAGGAGAAGATGCCCAGCACCACCAGGGCCAGGATCATGACTGTGGCGAAAATAGGCCGTTTTATGGAAAGGTCGGAAAGGAGCATAGGATACGGTCTGCCTTAACGCCTGATCACGAGGGCTGCGCCAGCAGCCAACAGCACCATTCCGGCGAGACGCATTGGCGTCAACGGCATCTGCCGCATTCCGAACAGACCGAAATGGTCCATCAGCGCTCCACTGACGAGTTGGCCGGTAATGATTGACGCCATGACGACGGCAGTTCCCAGACGCGGTACGCAGATAATCGTCAGGGTAACAAAGAACGCTCCCAGAAGCCCGCCGGTCAATTCCCACCAACTGGCGGTTGTCAGTTCCCGCAGATTCCCGCGACCAGCTAGCATGACTACGGCCATGAGGGCCAGTGTTCCCACGGCAAAGGAGATCATTGAGCTTTCATAAGCGCCGATTCTTTGCGCCAGGCGGGCATTGATCGATGGCTGAACTGCAATGGCAACTCCGCCGCAGAACATGATTAGGGTTAGTGTCAGATTGTTCATACGCCTCCCGTTACAACGACTTTATCACCGTTTTTTAGATTAAATCCGCCCCGGACCACGAACCGCTGGCCTGGCTTGAGTCCGGCTACGATCTCGATTCGTTCGCCATTGGCTGTACCGGTAACCACTGCGCTTCTTCGGGCAATGCCATTATCAATAATAAAGAGTGAGCCTCTTTTGGCAGCCAGATCAAGGCCGTTGATGGCGCTGCGCGGAACCTGCAGCACAGCTTGTTTTTTGCCGATTACAATGCGGCCTTTGGCGAATAGCCCACCTTTGAGCTGTTCAGGCGTGTTGGCTACTTCGGCAATGACCTTCAGGGAACGGTCCGCAGAGGACAGCTCCGGATTGATGTACATGACCTGGCCGGTGAAGGTTTTGCCCGGTAGAGAGTCAACAGTGAATTCCAGTGGCTGGCCCACTTTGATGCGGGCCGAATCGGCAGAGGAAACCGTTACGGTCAAATTGAGCAGACGGTTGTCCACAATGCGAAAAATCGGTTTTGAGGCTGCCGCATCGCTGGTCAGATCGCCCACATTTACGTCCCGCAAGGCCACAACGCCGTTGATGGGTGAGGTTACCAGTCCTTTTGACAGATGGGTGCGCGCCTGCCGCAGCTCTTCTCTGGCTGCGGCAAGCTGGGCCTTGCTCGCAACGACGCGTGCGCGGGCTGCATCCTGCTCGGTGCCTGCATCGTCCACACTCTGCTGAGTGGCCAGGCCAGCCTGCTTGAGTTTGTGGCTGCGCTCCATTTCACGTTCGGCGCGATTCAACGAAACCTGAGCTTGCGCTTGGCTGGCTCGGGCAGATTCCACGCCCGCCTCGGCCCGCTTGACCATGGTTTCGGTTTCAGCAACATCGATGCGTGCCAATGGCTGTCCCTTTCGCACTCGCACCCATTCGGTAACAAATACCTGTTTGACCAGACCGGGGATCTGGGTTTTGACATCCACCGAGAATTTAGGTTCCAGGCTGCCGGTTACTTCGACGCTTTCGGTCAGGTCGGATGAAGCTGCGGTGACGGTTTCAACCGCAACCGCCGGTTTGCCTGTCTGTTCCGCTTGCTTGCTGGCCTCGCTGCGGCTGCAGGAGGTTAAGCAGCAGGCGATGCTGCTTATAATTATCAAACGACTGAGCTTGTTCATGAAATGCTCCTTCAGGAGTGCAGGGTGCGTCGTCAGCTTTGCGGCGTGCCAATTCCGCTGAACAGCAGTTTCAGCATGCGCGTCATGGAAGCTCGATCGATACGCGGTTGTTGATGGCTGAGTTGCTCTTCCAGCGCGGTGTAAAGGCACGAAAGAATTGCCCACGCAATGTCATTGACATTGCCGTCCTTGATTTCGCCCCGTGTTATCCCCTCCATTACCAGGGTGGTTATAACCTCCAGCATCATGTCGTTATACTTTTCCAGGTTATAGTAGGGCGCGCCTTGGGGGGTACCATAGTAAATAGAATAGACCAGCCTCAATAGCGGCAGATTGGCCATGCCCAGGTCAAATGAGCCTTCGCAAAAATTGATAATCCGCTGGAAGCTGGCACCGGAGTAGATGGTCAATTCCGCCACGGCAGATTCGAACAGGGAATAGGCTCCCTCCATCAAATCCAGGTACAGGCCTTCCTTGCTCTTGAAATAGTAGTAAAGCACCGGTTTGGTAACTCCGGCTGCCTCGCACAGTTCCCGGATGTTGGTAGCGGCATACCCGCGCCTGGTAAATTGGTCAAGCGCCGCTGCCTGGAGGCGGTTCCGCGCATCTTGAGGTGTGGATGTGATATGTTTTTGTGATGTCATGGTTTTCAATTTGTCCGAGAAAATTTTATATACCTATCGGTAGGTATATACATGGGGGCGGCTTGTGTCAATAATAATCTGGCCGACTAACTGCTGTGGAACAGTTGGTGCCTGGCTGGGCTTTTGGTAAGCGTGATTGAGGCGGACACTGTTTTTTGCTAATGCGGATTTAGGGAATAGCTGTTAATATAACACTATATTTTCGATAATCATTCGTATCCTTCTGCGGTGCGTAACCGCTTCACGGATAAGATAAAGGAACTGCAATGTCACAAAACACGCATATGCCAAGCACCCGTATGACAACCCTTGCCAATGGCGTCCGGGTTGTAACACAGAAAATTTCCGGCATGCAAAGCGCTGCCATCGGCATACGGATCGACAGCAGCACGAGAAACGAGCATAAGGATGTGGGGGGGGCATCGCATTTCATCGAGCACCTGCTGTTCAAGGGGACGGAAAAACGAAGCGCGGACCGGATCATGGAGGAGTTTGACGCACTGGGCGCGGGAGCTAACGCCTATACCAGCCAGGAGGAGGTTTTCTATTATGCCTCGTCACTTGCTTCCGCCATTCCGGCAACCTTTGAAATTTTGGCCGACATGTTCGTGAACGCGACGTTTCCGCCGCAGGAGGTGGAAAAGGAACGTGGTGTTGTACTGCAGGAAATCTCCATGGTTCAGGACAATCCGGGGCGTTTTGTCTATCAGCAGTTTCACCAGGGCTTTTGGAGAGCTCATCCGCTTGGCTTGAGCGTGCTGGGCACGTCCGAGTCAATCAGTGCTGTTCAGCGTGATAATCTTCTTGCACACAAGCTGTCCAATTACATCTCCGATGCCACGATTGTTTCTGCGGCCGGTAACGTGGAGCATGACCACATTGTAGAATTGTCGGACAAGCTGTTGCGCGACCTGCCTTCCGGCAGCATTCAGCAAACTACGCCACAACCGGGCTGGCGTCACTCGATTGCCGAACATGCCCACAACCGGCGTTCCATGGAGCAGACCCAGTTTTTTATGGGGTATCCCCTTCCTCCGGCAGGCAACGAGCACCGTCACACACTTGCGGTACTCAACCAGGTTCTCGGCAGCGGTATGAGTTCCCGTTTATTCCGCGAGGTGAGAGAGCGTCGCAGTCTCGCCTACTCGGTATATTCCAGCATGTCGTCCTATCGTGATTCAGCCGGGCTGCTGATCTTTGCAGGCACAAACCCTGAGCGTGCCCAAGAGGCAATTAATGTGTGCCATGGCGAAGTCCTGCGGTTTTGCAGCGAACTGGTCAATGACGAGACCCTGAATTCCGCGAAAGAGCAGATTCGCTGCAAGCGTTTGATGTCTCTCGACGATTGCGACGTTCAGGTTCGCAGGATATCCAATACCACTTCCATTCTCGGCACACCTGAACCGATGTCTGTCGTGTTGGATGGAATTGCCGCGGTTAGCGCCGAAGATGTGCGTTCCACGGCTGAAGCATTGTTCGCGAATGTGGTGCCGCGAGTTGAATCGGTCGGGCCGGGAGATGGTCCCGGGTTACCGCGGTAAGTGAAATCTGAATACGTAACGCTTCCATACCTCCGCTAGCCTGAAAGGCCTCTGCCTTGGGCGCTTCCATGGTATGTCACGATACGGCGGAGACTCACCTGAACTGACGATTGCACCGACACAGGCGGCGTTGTGGCCCCGGCTCTTTCAGACACTCCGGTATTCCAGCGTCACGTATTCAGGTGCAATGTTTTTTTGTTTTTCCCCATGGAATTCGTTAAGATCTCTCCTGGTTTCAAGAAGGCCCTGTGGCCGGGGTTTTACAAAACTATTACATTAAATTCAGCTGCTGTCCTGTTAAGATATCCTCTATGCTTTTTAAGTGCATTCAGGAGGATCTTGACTTATGACGCAGCCGTTTCAAATTGGTAAATATGTGGTGCGCTATCCTCTGATCCAGGGGGGGATGGGAGTGCGTATCTCTGCCGGCCGCCTGGCAGGTCATGTGGCTAAATGCGGCGGTGTGGGAGTCGTTGCGGCAGCGGGTATCGGTGCCAACAGCGAGTTCTACAATGGCAAGAATTACTTTTACGCGGACAGCGAGGCGTTCAAGGAAGAGATCCGCAAGGCCTATGAGATTGCCCCGGATGGTATCGTCGGTGTCAATGTCATGGTGGCATTATCCGACTACGAAGAGCTTGTCAAAGCAGCGGTGACGGGCGGAGCTAAAGTCGTTATCTGCGGGGCCGGTCTGCCCATGAGTCTGCCGGAGCTTACTGCCGATCATCCTGATGTGGCGCTGGTTCCAATCGTTTCCTCCCTGCGGGCGGCGCAACTGATCGCCAAGAAGTGGTTCAAGAGTTATAACCGCTTGCCTGACGCGGTTGTTGTGGAAGACCCGGATACGGCCGGTGGGCACCTGGGCGAAAAGATGGAAAACATCGGTATCGGGGAATACGACCAGTACGAAACGGTCCGGCAAGTTAAGGAGTTGTTCCGTACGGAATATGGAGCTGATGTGCCGATCATCGCAGCGGGTGGAATCTGGGACCGGTCTGATTTGGAACATGCCCTGACCCAAGGTGCCGATGGCGTGCAGATGGCCAGCCGTTTCGTTTGTACCGAGGAGTGCGATGCCGACGATGCCTTCAAGCAGCAGTACCTGGAGTGCAGCCAGGAGGATATCGGACTGATCATGAGTCCGGCCGGTTTGCCGGGGCGGGTCATCTTGAAGAACTTCGAGAATATTCGCGCATTCGATCTGGATCACCACACCAAATGCCGTATGGCTTGCCTCAAAAAATGCACGTACAAAGAGAATGGCGAGCGCTTCTGCATCATTGGCGCGCTCGATAGGGCTCAGCGCGGCGATGTGGATAGCGGCTTGCTCTTTTGCGGTACGAATGCCTGGAAAGCAGACAAGATCACCACTGTTCAGGCAATCTTCGATGAGCTGTTTGGGGAACAACCGGCAGAAAAATAAAACCTGAATCCGGTATTCCAGCGCCAGGGATTCCGGGTAATAGTAAAATACACTTGGTTTGAGGCAGTTCGATGGCCCGCGGAAGATAATCCGGCGGGCCATCTTCGTTTGTGGCGGGCATTTTTTTCTTGACTGGCAAGCGGAGTTGATGATAGATCAAGAAAAGTTGATATATAAAAATAAACTATTGTGATGTATTGCATGCTCGATCTTCTCAAATCCCTTGCCGATCCTTGCCGTCTGCGTCTGGTGGCCGTACTGTTGCGTGGAGAGTTCACCGTCCAGGAGTTGACTCGCATGTTCCGCATGGGGCAGTCACGCATTTCCCGGCATTTGAAGATTCTGACCGAGGCAGGCGTCTTGACCGTCAAGCGCCAGGGAACCTGGAGTTACTACCGAGTGGGGGACCAAAACGCACTTTTCAATGCCATGCTTCCGGCCCTGGAACAGGGGCTGGAGCAGCTTCCCCAGCGGGAGGATGATCTGGTTTCGCTGGCTCAGGTTCTGGATGAGCGGCGGCGGCGCAGTCTGGAGTTTTTCGACCGGCATGCCCGTCAGTGGGATGACCTGTGCCGTTTGTTGCTGCCGGTGCCCGAATACCTGGATCGACTGGTGACGGGTGTTCCTGCAGAAATAACCGTTCTGGAAGTGGGAGTCGGCACCGGCGGGCTTTTGCCGGTACTGGCAGGTAATGGCCGGAAGGTGATTGGTGTCGATCATTCACCAGCCATGCTGGAAGAGGCCCGCCGCCGATTGCTGGAATCCGGTTTGGACGACATTGAGCTGCGTCTGGGCGAGATGACCCATCTGCCGTTTCCCAACGAAAGCGTAGGCTGTGTCGTGGCCAACATGGTGTTGCATCACGCCGCTGATCCGATTGCTGTATTGCGGGAAGTCAGGCGCGTTCTGGCTTCCGGAGGTCAACTGTTGCTGGCCGATCTGGCCCGGCATGAACGGGAATGGGTACGGGAACAGTTGGCCGACCAGTGGCTCGGTTTTGAAGAGGAAGAGATGCGAGAGTGGCTGCGGGCTGCCGGTTTCGACGCCATTGAGATGGAAAGAATTGCCGGAAGCGGCTCGGAAAGGGTGCTGCTGGTGCGTGGAAAAAGGATGAAGCAAGAGAACCTGTCATGAGCATGAACGGTATTTCTTCGATACCATGGCGCTGCAATGTGTGTAATTCAGACCACCCGGTAGGCACTGGCGGCATTTGCCAAAGGTGCAGAAAATTCGCCTGCGATCGTCATTTGGAAACCGTAGTGCTGGAGGAAGGTGGAAAACATGTAGTCTGTACCATGTGTCTGAGGCCTGACGATACTGTTGAGCGCACCACGGTTACAGGTTTGAAAAAATTGTTGAGGCGGCTAATGCCGCATTGACTACACAGGGTAACAAAATGAAATCAGGTAATTAATTCAAAAGGAGAACACTATGTCCCAAGATTTTGTCGTTAAAGACCTTTCCCTGGCAGCCTGGGGCCGCAAGGAGATGGTTATCGCTGAAACCGAAATGCCCGGCCTTATGGCTATCCGCGAGGAATTCGCCGGGGCAAAACCGCTGAAGGGCGCCCGCATTGCCGGTTCCCTGCACATGACCATCCAGACCGCCATGTTGATCGAAACCCTTACGGCACTGGGCGCCGAGGTGCGCTGGGCTTCCTGCAACATTTTCTCAACCCAGGACCACGCTGCAGCCGCTATTGCCGCAGCTGGCATCCCCGTTTTTGCCCATAAGGGAGAAACTCTGGACGAGTACTGGGAGTACACCCACCGGATCTTCGAATGGAGTGACGGCGGCAGCCCGAACATGATTCTGGATGACGGCGGCGATGCGACGCTGCTGATGCATCTGGGGAGCGAGGCCGAGCAGAATCCGGCGGTTATCGCCAATCCCACCTGTGAGGAGGAATGTGCATTGTTCGGCGCGATCAAAAAGCGCCTTGCCGAAAAGCCGGGGTGGTATTCCAAAACCGCAGCCAGCATTAAGGGCGTTACCGAAGAAACCACGACGGGCGTGCACCGGCTTTACGAGATGCACAAAAAAGGTACGCTCAAGTTTCCGGCCATCAATGTCAATGACTCTGTTACCAAGTCCAAGTTCGATAACATCTACGGCTGCCGCGAGTCGCTGATGGATGGCATCAAGCGCGCTACCGACGTGATGGTGGCAGGAAAAGTGGCCGTAGTTTGTGGTTACGGCGATGTTGGCAAGGGGTGCTCACAGGCCATGCGCGGTCTTCTGGCCCAGGTTTGGGTGACAGAAATCGACCCGATTTGCGCGCTGCAGGCAGCCATGGAAGGCTACAAGGTCGTGACCATGGAGTACGCCGCCGACAAGGCAGACATCTTCGTCACCACCACCGGCAACATCGATGTCATTACCCACGACCACATGAAGGCCATGAAACATAACGCCATCGTTTGCAACATCGGCCACTTCGACAACGAAATTGAGGTTGCCAAGCTGAAGCAGTACCAGTGGGAAAACATCAAACCCCAGGTCGATCACATCATTTTCCCGGATGGCAAGCGCATCATCCTGCTGGCTGAAGGGCGACTGGTCAACCTGGGCTGCGCCACCGGTCATCCCTCTTTTGTCATGTCGTCTTCCTTTGCCAACCAGACCCTGGCTCAGCTCGAGCTGTTCTGCAATCCGGGCAAGTACCCCATCGGTGTCTATACCCTGCCCAAGGAACTGGACGAAAAGGTGGCGCGCCTGCAGCTCAAGAGCTTCGGCGCCATGTTGACCGAGCTGAACGATGCCCAGGCCGCCTACATCGGCGTCAAGAAGGAAGGGCCGTACAAGAACGAACAGTACCGCTATTGATTGCCCTCATTGGTTCTACTTTGTCGATTAGTGACGTACCCCATCCCCACCCTAACCCTCCCCTTGAAGGGGAGGGAACTGTATGTGCTCCTCCCCTTTCAAGGGGGAGGTTGGGAGGGGGATGGGGTGAGAAATGATGCAATAACGATGTAATGTGACAAAGTTGAATTAGCTGGACATTCAAAACAAAGGGGGGATGGCATCACGATATGCCTCCCCCCTTTGTTTAACTATGTCAGTCCAGTGAAGTTGGGCTATACCCTGAACTTCTTTACCAAGTCCTGCAACTCGACCGAGAGCTGGGAAAGGCCGGACGAGGAGTGGGAGATATCACTGGATGCCTTGGCAGTCGTTTCCACGACCTCGGAAATCTGCTGAATGTTGTTGGATATCTCGCGGGTTGTGGCGGTCTGCTCCTCCGCTGCTGTGGCTATCTGGCTGATCTGCGTTGTAACCTCGTTATTTTTTTCCAGGATCTCTTCCAGTGCCTGGCCGGACCTGGCCGCCTCTTGGGTTCCCTGTTCAACCTCCTGAACCCCTTCCTCCATTGATGAAACAGCGCACTTTGTTTCATTCTGGATGTTCTTGATCATCTCGTCGATCTCGCGAGTAGCTCGCGACGTACGCTCGGCAAGCGCCCTGACCTCATCGGCGACAACCGCGAAGCCGCGTCCCTGTTCGCCTGCCCTGGCCGCTTCGATGGCGGCGTTGAGGGCCAGCAGGTTGGTCTGGTCGGCAATGTCCCCAATGGTGGCAACGATATCGCCGATCTGGTCGGAGCGATGACCGAGCTGCTCGACCACTGCGGCGGAAGTACGCACTTTTTCCGCTATGCGGGTCATACCGTCTATCGTGCTTCTGACGATGTCGGCGCCTGCCTGGGCTGTTTTGCTGGCTTGGTTCGAGCTTTCGGCGGCGCGGTGGCAGTTGTTGGCGATGTCCATGCTGGTGGCCGACATCTCTTCACTGGCGGTTGCTACTGTATTGGCCTGGCTGACCACCTCGTTGGAAGCGTTAGCCATCTGATCGGCGCTGCTGTTCAATTCTACTGATGCCGAGGCCACATCACGTGAACTGTTGCTGACCTTGTCCATGACCTGCCGTAACTGATCCACCATCTGGCGCATAGCCTCGTACACACCACCCTTGCCAAGTTCGAACCGGTAGGTCAGATCGCCTTCCGCCACCTGCCGGGCGATCTCCTCCAAATGTGTCGGTTCGGTCCCGATATGACAAAGCAAACGGCGGGTGACAAGGATCGACACAAACGATATAAGTACCGCCAAGACAAGGGCGACACCTACGATCAGGCAGATACCCTGGCGAAGATTCTTTTTGCTCTCGTCAGCAGCCTTGGCGACCAAGGCCTCCAGATCGTCCACGTAGTTGCCGGTTCCCACTACCCAGCCGAATGGTTTGAACTCCAGCGTGTAGCCGCGTTTAGGGCTTGGCTCCTTCTCACCCTGCTTGGGAAACCAGTAATCGGTAAAGCCGCCTCCCGGCTGCTTTCCTTTTTCGAGAAGCTCCTTGACTAGATATTTTCCTTTTTTGTCCTGAAAATCGATCCTGCTCTTTCCTTCAGTCGGTTTTCCCAACAAGACCACATTGACACCCTCGGTGGTATCGGCCCAAAAATAGCCATCTTTTCCGTAGTGCATGCGGCGCAGTTGGTCAGCACCCAGCTTTCTGGCTTCTTCCGGTGTCAGCTCTCCCTTTTGTTGCCGTTCATATACGGCCTGGAGCATACTGATCGCCGTCTCGACCTCACTCTTTGCCTGGGTATCGAAATCGCTGAACAGAGATGCGCGATACATTTCTATGAATCGTGTGTAGGACCCCACATATTCCCGCAGGGCGATCAGTGAAGTCAGCGAAGCCAAGCCGATGCTGCAGATGAGCACCATTAAGAGAATCTTGTTTCCGAAACGCATTCCATTGCGTGAACTAGCCATTCTCTCCTCCTTTTTTGCAGTGTATTCGAATTTCTGTCCAGCGAGTCACAGTGCTCCCGAATACAACAAGTCGGGAGAGAATGGCGGGAAGATTGCTCACACGGCGTTTTCCGAAGCGTCATTGCTTCCGTCCGGCAACCGATTCTCATGCTTGACAACTGTTTGAATATGGGGTTTTGTGAGTGTGGACTAAATATGTTTTCGGCAGATTCGCCTGAATGCTTGAGAGAGAACATAATAAGGAGCAACAATGCGTTATTACGGACTTCTGCTTGGCCTTACCCTGCTGCAGCTCTCGGCCTGCTCGTCAGGTCCGAAGCTCCCGCCCCTGCCTGCCGATGGTGTGGTGCTGGCCTATGGTGACAGCATTACCTATGGAACCGGCGCGGCAGTCAACCAGAGCTATCCAGTCATCCTGTCAAACCTGATCGGGCGCCGGGTGGTGAATGCCGGCATACCGGGAGAGATTACGGCAGAAGGCCTGGCTCGTCTTCCGGAAACACTGGCGGCTGTCAAGCCGTCTCTGGTGATCCTCTGCCATGGTGCCAATGACATTATGCGGGGAATGGACCAGCGTCAGACAGCCGGGAACCTGCGGGCAATGCTGGGCTTGATTCGCAAGCAGGGTGCGTCAGTCGTGCTGGTTTCCGTACCGGCACTAGGTTTTTCGCTCTCTCCGCCTCCCTTCTATGCCGAGGTTGCCGGAGAGGCGGGCATACCCTGTGAACAGGAGGTGCTTTCCCGCATAATGGGATCCGGATCACTCAGATCCGATATCGTGCATCCCAATGCGTCCGGGTACCGGACTATAGCCGAATCCCTGGCGTCGCTGCTCAGGAAGAGCGGAGCGCTTCCGTAAGTAAAGAGGCGCGATAATAAGTTGAGGAGGCTTAGAAGGAGAGTCTGAATCAACCCGACGTTGCTGGACAGGCTCTAATGTTCTCAGGCAAATATGCTTGACAAAACAACCACCTGCCGATACATTTAACAGTCCTTTATCGCTGAAACGGCTTGCGATTAAACGCAGCGGTTAATCTATAATAAAAATGAGAGGAGTCACGCATCATGGCTGAAAAATATATCTTTACTTCAGAATCGGTGTCGGAAGGGCATCCCGATAAGGTTGCCGACCAGATATCCGATGCGATTCTGGATGTGATGCTTGCGCAGGACCCCACATCCCGGGTGGCATGCGAAACAATGGTAACAACCGGTATGGCGGTTGTTGCCGGCGAAATCACCACCTCGGCGATTGTTGATATTCCGGGTGCGGTTCGCGAGACGATCAAAGAGATAGGGTACAACGATTCAGCCATGGGTTTTGACTATGAAACCTGCGCTGTGCTGACCTCGATCGACAAACAGTCTCCCGATATCGCTCAGGGCGTCAACGAGGGGGATGGCCTCCACAAGGAACAGGGCGCCGGCGACCAGGGACTTATGTTCGGATATGCCTGCAACGAAACTCCCGAACTGATGCCGATGCCGATTCAGCTTTCCCACCAACTGGTGAAAAAGCTGGCTGATGTGCGCAAGTCCGGCTTGTTGACGTTTCTCCGTCCCGACTCCAAATCCCAGGTTTCCGTCGAATATGCCAACGATAAACCGGTTCGCATCGATACGGTCGTGATTTCCACCCAGCATACCCCGGATGTGACTCACAAGCAGATCGAAGAGCAGGTTATTGAAGAGGTGATCAAAAAGGTCATTCCGGCCAATCTGCTGGATGCCGCTACCCGTTACTTCGTCAACCCCACCGGCCGTTTCGTGGTGGGTGGCCCCATGGGCGACTGCGGTTTGACCGGCCGCAAGATCATTGTCGATACCTATGGCGGCATGGGTCGTCATGGCGGCGGAGCATTTTCGGGCAAGGACCCTTCCAAAGTTGACCGTTCGGCCGCTTACATGGGCCGCTATGTGGCCAAGAACCTGGTGGCCGCCGGACTGTGCGACCGCTGCGAAGTGCAGGTGGCCTATGCCATCGGCGTGGCTCAACCGGTTTCCGTCATGGTCCACACCTTCGGTACCGGCAAGGTTTCGGAAGAGCGTCTGGCCGAGCTTGTCCGCGAAGTATTCGACCTGCGTCCCCGCGCCATCATTGACCAGCTCGATCTGCTGCGCCCGATCTACAAAAAGACCGCCGCATACGGGCATTTTGGCCGCGAACTGCCTGAGTTTACCTGGGAGAAGACCGACAAGGCTGCCATTCTCAAGGAAAAAGCGGGCCGCTAAGAGGTTTGACCGTGCGCTGAATCTGTATTCTGTTTGACGGAATAAGGCAAGGCCGGGGCGGTTATATCAACCGCCCCGTTTTTATGGATCTCATGACACTTCGGCTTCAGACGCAACCAGTGGCGACCAATCATAAGGAGAAACCATGTCGAAAACATATAAAATTGCAGTCCTGGCGGGTGATGGTGTCGGCCCCGAGGTTATGGCGGAAGCTCTCAAGGTGCTGGATGCTATTGAAAAGAAGTTCAACGCCACTTTTGAGCGGACCAAAGCCAATGTAGGCGGCGCCGGAATTGACAACGAGGGCAAGGCGCTACCGGAAACCACCGTAAACATCTGCAAGGCATCGGACGCCATTCTGTTCGGTTCCGTGGGTGGTCCCAAATGGGAAAAACTGCCTGCTGAGGAACAACCCGAGCGAGGCGCGCTTCTGCCGTTGCGCAAAATTTTCGGTCTGTACGCCAATCTGCGACCGGCCATTATCTTTCCTTCGCTGACCGGTGCTTCATCGCTGAAGGAAGAGGTTATCGAAGGCGGCTTCAACGTTCTGGTTGTCCGTGAGTTGACCGGCGGTATCTATTTCTCTCAGCCCAAGGGGATAGAAGGGGAGGGGCGCGGCCGGATCGGCATCGATACGCTGCGCTACAGTGTTCCCGAAATTGAGCGCATCACCCATGTGGCCTTCCAGGCAGCTCAAAAGCGCGGCAAAAAGGTCTGCTCCATCGACAAGGCCAATGTGCTTTCCTCCTCGGTGTTGTGGCGGGAAATCGTCACCACCATCTCCAAGGAGTATCCTGATGTGGAGCTTTCCCACATGTACGTGGACAACGCTGCCATGCAGTTGGTCAAATGGCCCAAGCAGTTCGATGTTATCCTCTGCGAAAACATGTTCGGCGATATTCTTTCCGATGAGGCTGCCATGTTGACGGGATCGTTGGGGATGCTGCCCAGCGCTTCCCTGGCCGAGGGTTCCTTCGGCATGTATGAGCCGTCCGGCGGCTCGGCTCCGGATATTGCCGGAAAAGGTATCGCCAATCCCATCGCCCAGATACTTTCCACCGCCATGATGCTCAAGTTCTCCTTCGGCATGACGGATGCCGCCGACGCTATTGATAATGCTGTGGCCAAGATACTTGATCAGGGATTCCGCACCCATGATATCTATCAGCAGAAGCCGGGTGAGAAATTGGTCAACACCAAAGAGATGGGCGATGCAATAATTTCCGCGCTCTGATCGCGGACAAAATTTACTCCAGGAAAAGGAATTCAACGATGAAAGTCGGAATGGTTGGTTGGCGCGGCATGGTTGGCTCGGTACTTCTCCAGCGTATGCGGGAGGAAAACGATTTTGACGGTATTGAACCGGTGTTCTTTACTACCTCCCAGCAGGGTCAACCGGCCCCGATGAACAAGGGCGTTTTGATCGACGCTTTGAATATCGAAGAACTCAAGAAGCAGGACGTCATCGTCACCTGTCAGGGCGGCACCTATACCAAGGCAGCCCATGCCGAACTGCGCAAGCAGGGGTGGCAGGGGTACTGGATCGATGCGGCCAGCACGCTGCGCATGGAGCCGAATTCGGTTATCGTGCTTGATCCGGTCAACCGCAATGTCATCGATGCAGCTCTGGCCAATGGCCAGAAGGATTTTATCGGCGGCAACTGTACCGTAAGCCTGATGCTGATGGCTTTGGGCGGTATCTTCCGCGCCGGTCTGGTGGAATGGGTATCCTCCATGACTTACCAGGCCGCTTCCGGTGCCGGTGCCCCCAACATGCGTGAACTGCTCAACCAGATGGGCGTGCTGAGAGATAGCGTTGCGGACCAGCTTAAAACGCCCTCTTCAGCCATTCTTGACATTGACCGCCAGGTTACCGCTACCATGCGTGGGGATGAGTTGCCGATCAAGGAATTCGGTTTCCCGCTTGCTGGCAATGTTCTTCCCTGGATTGACAGCGAGGTGGAGGACGGTCAGAGCCGCGAGGAGTGGAAGGGGTTTGTTGAAACCAACAAAATACTGGGTACTGCGACACCGATTCCGGTGGATGGACTTTGTGTGCGGGTCGGCGCCATGCGTTGCCACAGTCAGGCTCTGACCATCAAGCTGAACAAGGATCTGCCCATTGCGGAGATCGAAAACCTGATTGCGAACGATAACCAGTGGGTTGACTTGGTACCCAACACCAAGGCCGAAAGTTTGGCCCGGCTTACTCCGGCTGCGATTGCCGGTACCCTTACGGTGCCCATCGGCCGTGTCCGCAAGATGAAGCAGGGACCGCAGTATATTTCGGCTTTCACCTGTGGCGACCAGCTCCTGTGGGGAGCTGCCGAGCCTTTGCGGCGCATGCTGCGAATTCTGTTGGAGAAATAAGGGAGTACCACCTACGTGTCGAAGAAACTTTGGAATGTTGCTATTGTGGGAGCTGCCGGTGTTGTCGGCGAGCAGGTAATCGAATGCCTGGAGGAACGCGATTTTCCGGTGGGAACAATCACGTATCTGGCCAGCTCCCACGGCACGGGAAAGGCCCTTGAGTTCAAGGGCAGGGCCGTTGCTGTCAAGGCGTTGAAGCATGACTCCTTCAAGGGAGTGGATATAGCCTTTTTTTCGGCTGACAGTCAGTGCGCTCTCGACTTCTGTCCTTCGGCATGGAAGTCGGGGACGGTTTGCATCGATGCCTCCGGCGCCTGGAGCCTGGACCCGGAGGTGCCATTGGTGGTGCCTGAGGTCAATCCTCAGGCCATTGCCGGCTTCAGCAAGAAGGGGATTATAGCCAATCCCGCCTGCTCCACCATCCAGATGGTGGTGGCGCTCAAGCCGCTGCACGATCAGGGAATCGTCAAGCGTATCGTGGCTTCAACGTACCAGTCGGTTTCCAGCACCGGTAAAAAAGCCATCGAAGAGTTGCACAAACAGGTGGTTGAACTGCTCAACGCCCGCACCCCAGACAGCGAGGTCTACCCGCATCGCATCGCCTTCAACTGCCTGCCGCACGTCGGTACTTTCCACGATAACGGCTATACCGGCGAAGAGATGAAGATTGCCGACGAAATCCGCAAGATCATGGAAGCGGATATCAAAACCACGGCTACTGCGGTCCGGGTGCCGGTCTTTTACGGAGACTCCGTATCCATTAACATTGAAATGGAAAAGAAGATCAGCGCGGATAGAGCCAGGGAGTTAATTGAGCAGGCGCCTGGCTGCGAACTGATGGATGATTCGGCTGATCAGGTCTACCCCATGGCGCTGGATGCCGCGGGTCAGGACCTGGTCCAGGTGGGACGCATCCGGGAGGACGATTCCCTGGAGAATGGCCTCAACCTGTGGGTGGTCGCCGACAGCATCAGAAAGGGTGCGGCCACCAATGCGGTACAGATTGCCGAGATACTGATTGAAAAGTATCTGAAGTGATCATGGCCACGCAACTTGTTGTAACCTGGATATAAACAGAGAAAAATCGCTCCGTAACGGGGCGATTTTTCATTTGTGATGGGTGTTATCCCGTGTGGAACACATGCTGTTGTGGTATTTTTAATACGTGTGGTGGTTTTTATTTTGTGAAAGATGTGGTGTTGATGAAAGTGAAACCTTCAAAACCCGAACTGCTGGCTCCAGCCGGCTCTCTGGAGTCTTTTTTTGCGGCCATGGAAAAGGGGGCCGATGCCGTTTATGCCGGTTTGAGGGATTTTTCCGCCCGAGCCCGGGCCAAGAATTTCAGCCTGTCTCAGATGGAGCGGATGCTGGCCTATGCCCATGCCCATGGCAGGCGGATCTACGTTACCCTCAACACCCTGGTAAAAGAGCAAGAGTTGCCTCAACTGGTGGAAACCCTGGCTGCTTTGGCCGGGATGCGGGTTGACGGGGTGATCGTGCAGGATCTGGCGGTGGCGCGTCTGGTTCGCACGTACTTTCCCTCTATTCCGTTGCATGCCTCTACCCAGATGACCATTCACAACACGCCAGGTGTCAAGGCATTGGAAGAGCTCGGATTTCAGCGGGTGGTTCTGGCGCGGGAGCTGGCCATTAACGAGATCGGGGCAATTGCCGCGGCAACTCCTTTGGAGATAGAGATTTTCGTTCATGGCGCGCTTTGCTTCTCCATTTCGGGTCAGTGTTTTTTTTCCTCCTATCTCGGCGGGCACAGCGGCAATCGCGGCCGTTGCGCTCAGCCCTGCCGCCGGCTTTACAGCCATCGCGGCAAGCAGGGACACTTTTTCTCTACCAACGACCTCTCGGCCATCGATATGATGCCGGAGCTGATCAAGGCCGGAGTCAGATCCCTCAAGATTGAGGGGCGCATGAAATCGGCCGAGTATGTGGCCAGCGTAGTGCAGGCCTATCGTCTGGCATTGGATGCGCCGGAGCATTCCCGCAAAGAAGCGCTTTTGGCTGCAAAGGAACTCCTGAAATATTCCTTTGGGCGAACGCCGACCAAGGGGTTTCTGGCATCGCAGCAACCGGACGATATCGCCAATCCCTGGCAGAAGGGCGGCACGGGCCGTTTCGTCGGACAGATCAAGAGCATCAGGGGCAACCGGCTCACCTTCGAGACCCGTGATGTGCTTTATGTTGGCGACCGTTTGCGCGTTCAACCCAAAAGCGATATGGCTGGACAGGCCTGGACCGTGCGTGAACTGTTCTGTAATCGGAAAAAGGTTATGGAAGTCCGGCCCGGAAGTTCGGTGGAGGTGGAAACTCCGTTCAGGTTTGCGGTTGGAGATGCGGTCTACAAGGTTTCGTCGCGGGAGGCTTTCACCATGAGTGAGAACGCCTGCATGCGGCGCCTGGAGTCGGTCAAAGGAGAAAAGTTTCCCTGCCGCCTGCGTACTTCTCTTATTCCCTCCTCCCAAGAAGCAGGACAGAGCAGCGATGGGTTTACGCTGCTCATCTCTGCCGAAGTTGCCGGTTCGCATCTCGAAACCAGTTTTCCCCTTGGCAGGTTAGAACCGGCCCGTACGGGTGATATGCAGTCGGTTTTGCAGGCGCAGTTTGCCAAGGTGGGTGATGCCCCGTTCAATTTGGAATCCCTGGAGGCTCTCGACTTTCCTTCCGTGTTGATCCCTGCAGCGACCTTTAAGGAAGTCCGCGCCCAGTTGTATGCCAAACTGAGTGAAATGGTCTCGGCGATTGGTTTTCGGGAGGGCATTGCTGCTGCCCGTGCGGCTGCACTGCGGGGTGTGAAGAAGCCGCAGGAAATGTCTCGCACTTCAGCTGGTCGGGAATCTCTTTCCGTAATCATGGAAAATCCCCGCGATTGGCGTTTTCCGCTGCAGTCGGGTGCGGATTACACGGTGTTGTTGCTCTCAAAAGCGACTATTCACCAGCTTCCCTCGGTTGTTCCTCGTATGCGTGGTTCGGAAGAGCGTATTGTCTGGCAGCTCCCCTTTATGATCTTTGACCGGGATATGCCGCTTTATCGCGATACCCTGCGACAGTTGCACGGGGCCGGATTCCGGCGCTTCGAGGTCGCAAATCTCTCCCATTTTTCCCTGCTGAAAAAACTGGATGCTCTGCACATCTCCACCTGGCACCGTTGTTTTACCCTCAATAGCCAAGCCTTGCTGGCTTGGAAGGAGTTGGGCGCAGAGTGTGTTACCCTTTACATCGAGGATGACGCCGTTAATTTGGGCGATGTGCTGGGCGCGGCGGTTGCTGTCGAACGCCGGGTCATTGTCTATGCTCCTTTGCCGGTCATGACTACCAAGATCCGTATTAAGGATGTGCACAGCAATATTCCGCTGCAGTCGGACCGGGGAGAAGAGTATAGTGTCACCACTCGTGATGGTTTGCAGACCATAAGTGCTGCTTTGCCGTTTTCCCTGACAGCCCGGCACAATGAACTGCGCCAGAAGGGGGGCAGCTCGTTTCTGATTGACTTGCGTCAGGCCAAGCGGGAGTCGTGGGCCGATATCATCGGCGCTTTCAAGGCTGGACGCCAGATTCCGGATACTACGGAGTTCAACTATAGCGGTGGCTTGGTGTAGTGCAACGCGAAGCCATTTTGGGGAAATTCTTGTGGGGTGGGGTTATTCCATGAAACGCTGGCTAATCGTCGTAATGTTAGTACTGCTGATGAGTGCGGATGCCTTTGCCGGCCGCACTATCGAGGGAATTGTGCGGGCAGTCTACGACGGGGATACAGTGCTGTTGGCAACCCGCGAGCAGAGCCGGCTTAAAGTGCGACTTTACGGCATTGACGCACCGGAGACATCAAAACCCGATGCGCCGGGGCAGCCTTTCGGAGCAGTTGCCAAGCGGACCCTGATGTACAAGATCATGGGGCGGCAGGTTTCGGCGGAGATCGTGGACAACGACCAGTATCAGCGCGCCGTGGCGATTATCCGCTATGGCGGGCGCGATATCAACCGCGAAATGGTCTCGGAAGGCATGGCTTGGGCTTACCGCCAGTATCTGGCTGGCCCATACGCATCGGAATATATCGGATCGGAAGATGTTGCTCGCGCTCGTCACAAAGGGTTATGGCGCGACCCCAATCCTCAGCCTCCCTGGGAATTCAGACAAATGCTCAGGGGGGGAGCCCGCCATCGTCGCCGATAACCGGATACCATGAACATCTTTTCATGTCTTTGAGAATGCCATTGACGTTTACTGCTTGATATCATATTGTTTTTACTTACCAGTTGCGCCTGACAATGTGAGTCGGCATGACACGAAAGATGGAGACTATTGAATGTTTTTAAAAGTAACAGACATAGCAACTGCGGTTGGCGTTCCTGAAAAAACGGTTCTGAACTGGATTAAAAATCAAGGTCTTCCGGCACATTTACAAAACGATCGTTACCAGGTCAATCGGGTTGATCTGTTGGAATGGGCGACAAACCACAATGTTACCATCCCGCCGGATGTTTTTGGAAGTGATGGGCACGCGCCGCTGCACTCGTTGATTTCCGATGCGCTTGCTCAAGGGGAGATTCACTATGATTTGCCGGGGGATACTCCGGAATCGGCGTTAAAAGAAGTAATTGCACGGCTGAAACTGCCTCCCAGTCTCGATCCGGAGTTCTTGCTGCAAACCTTGCTGGCGCGCGAGGCGCTCGGTTCTACTGCTTTGGGAAACGGCATTGCGATCCCGCATGTGCGCAATCCGATCGTTGGGCAGGTGCGAGAATCAGCCATCAGTCTCTGCTTTCTGAAAAACCCGATCGATTTTGATGCCATTGACGGCAAGCCGGTTACCATTCTCTTTACCTTGATAACCCCGAACGTCAAGATGCATCTGCAAGTGCTGGCAAAGCTGGCATTCATGCTCCATGATCAGCAGTTTCAGGCGTTGTTGCATCGTCCCGGAAGCGCTTCCGAGATCATGGCCGCCATCCGGGCGCTGGAGGATACAATCAACAGGAGGTAAATGCATCATGGAACAGGAGGTTGTCTCACCGTGTCTGCTGATTGTGGCTGCTGCGTTCTTGGCGGCTGTATCCGGTGTTCCGTTGTTGATTCCCTCGCTGTTGAACGCGGTTCGTGGCCAGAAAGTAGCTGTTTTTCTCATGCTTACGGCTGCCTGCTCCGGCCTTGCCGGCGCGATCCTGACGCTTGTTTCCGGAACATCCGAAATTTTCCACTCGGTTTGGACTTTCCCCTTTGGCCCGGTAGAGATCGGTGTCGATCCGCTCTCTGCCTGGTTTCTACTCCCCATCTTCCTTATCCCCGGTTGCGCCTCACTGTATGCCCGCGCGTACTGGCCGGCCGAACACAATCCCCACAACGTTCGCAAAATGACGTTCTTTTACGGGCTCATGATGGCTGCCATGGCTGGCGTAGTTCTGGCCCGCGACGGCATTAGCTTCCTGTTTAGCTGGGAGATCATGGCTCTCTCCTGTTATTTTCTGGTGACGACCGAGGACGAAAAGCGTGAGGTTCTCGAGGCCGGAACGCTGTACATGATCACCACTCATATTGCCACGCTTGGCCTTTTCGGCCTCTTTCCGTTGCTGTATCTGTTGTGCGGCTCCTGGCTTTTCCCGGCGGCCGGTTCTTTGGTTGCTTTCTCTCCTCTGGCAACAGCCGTTTTTCTGACGGCACTGTTCGGTTTCGGCATGAAGGCTGGAGCCATGCCGCTCCACATCTGGCTCCCGTCGGCTCACGCCAATGCGCCAAGCCACGTCTCCGCTGCCATGTCAGGCGTCATACTCAAGGTCGGCATTTATGGCCTGGTGCGCACCCTCTCGTTCTTCAACACCGTGCCGCTCTGGTGGGGATGCTTCATGCTGGTGCTGGGGATTGTTTCCGGCATCGTGGGGGTTGCTTTTGCCATTGGACAGCACGATCTGAAGCGTTTGTTGGCATATCACAGCATTGAAAACATCGGCATTATCTTAATGGGGCTGGGAGTGGCGCTGATCGGGCGATCGATCGGATCTCCCGCCATGGTAATGCTCGGCATGGCTGGGGCGTTATTGCATGTACTCAATCATGCGGTTTTTAAGGCATTGCTCTTTCTGGGGGCCGGGTCGGTTATTCATGCCACCGGTACCCGCGAAATAGATCTGATGGGAGGTCTTAGCCGCCGTTTGCCATATACTGCTTTGTTGTTCGGCGTGGGTGCTGTGGCGATATGCGGTCTGCCGCCGTTGAATGGCTTTGTCAGTGAACTGTTCATTTATCTTGGTTTTTTTCAGGGTGTTCAGGGTTCCGGTGGCGGGGCGGCCGTAGCCGCTCTGGCCGCTCCGGCACTTGCATTGGTTGGCGGGTTGGCGGTAGCCTGCTTTGTCAAAGTATATGGAATTGTGTTTCTGGGGCTGCCGCGAACCGAAGAACACGCGCATGGCCATGAGGCTGGCTGGCAGATGCTGCTGCCGATGAGCATATTGGCACTGGTCTGTTTTGCCGTTGGCCTGGCGCCGCCTCTTTTTTCCGGGCCGTTGCAACGGGCCGGTTTGGCGGCTTTACCTGTGGCGTCATCATTGGCGGCTGTTCAGCCTTTCTCTCTGTTGGCGCCGCTTCAGATGATATCACTCCTGGGTTTTGTGCTTGTGGCAATTTTGGCTGTCCTTGCATTCTGGTATCACCGACGGCTGGCATCCGCGCCGCAGAGCGAAATCGGCACATGGGGTTGCGGCTATCAAAGGCCGTCTCCCGCCATACAATACACAGCCTCGTCATTTGCCCAGATGCTGACTGATCTCTTTTCCTTTGTTCTTAAACCGCGCCGCCATCCTCCCGCCATCTCGGGAGTATCTCCCGCCCGCAGCCGGTTTCACAGCCACGTCCCGGAGGTAGTGCTCGAACTGGTCTACATACCGGCGTTGGAGCGCCTCTATCAGCGCTTCAGTGGAATACGCAAGATGCAAAGCGGCCTTTTGCAGCAATACGTCCTCTACATTCTGGTGACGCTGGTGGTGTTATTTCTCTGTGATTATTTTTGAATATGTTTGCAGGAAAGTGGCCCCACCCCAGAGTACCACTCCACACGCAAAACGCCGCGCGGGTTTACCGCGCGGCGTCTCGTGAACCATATTCACCGGTCAGATTCAGTCCATCTTAACCGGCACTTTTGCCTTGAGAACGTATTTCCCGTTCTTGACCATCAGCAGACAAAGCGGCGATTTGACCGGCTCACGGTTGGGGCGGATGGTGATGGTGCCGGAGACTCCCCTGAAGTTCTTCGTTTGAGCGAGCGCAGTTTTGAAAACCTTGGGATCGCTGCTGCCCGCGCGTTTGATGGCATCGGCCAGCAACATCAGGCCGTCATATCCCTGAGCATCGAAGAGCCCCGGCAGGGCACCGTTAAACTTCTTCTTAAAAGATTCGATGAATTTTGCGGTTTCGGGCGAGGCCTGTTCCGGCGAGAAACCGAGGGCAGCCATGGAACCTTCTACGGCTTCACCGCCCAACTTGATAAATTCAGGTGAAAAGAGCCCGTCTCCTCCGAACATGTTGGTTTTAAGACCCTGCTTGCGGGCTTCCTTCATGATCAGGGCGCCCTCGGTGTAGTAGCCGGAAAAGAAAATCACGTCAGGATTTTTTGCCTTGATGTTGGTGACCTGGGCACTGAAGTCCTTGTCACCGTCTTTGATCTTTTCGTCGGCAACGATTTCCACTCCCTTTGCCTTGGCAGCATCGCGAAAAGTATGTGAGAATCCGACGCTGTAGTCATTGTTGTCCGAGGTAATGATGGCGACTTTCTTGTACTTGAGCTGGTGCACGAAGTAGTCGATACAGGCGGGTATGGCCACACTGTCCAGCAGGGTATCGCGGAAGATATAGTCACCGATTTCCACCAGTCCCGGCCCGGTGGCACCGGCGGAGAGCATGACAACGCCGGCTTTTTGCGCGATGGGGGCCACCACTTTGGAGATGCCGGTGGTGGGATCACCAAGGATGGCGACGACATTGTCGCGGTTGATCAGTTTCTGGGCTACGGCGGCGCCTTCTTGTTTGTCTCCGCGATTGTCGGTCTCGATGATCTCGATTTTTTTACCGATGACTCCGCCTGCGGCATTGATTTCATCGGCGGCTATTTTCATTCCTTCCAGGGTCGGTTTGCCGAACATGGCAACATCGCCGGTCAGGGCGCCCATGAAACCGATCTTGATGGTGTCTCCAGCCGCTTTTGAGGTCTGAGCCGATTTTGTATCTTCTTTCTTTGAACAGCCGGCAGTCAGCAAAAAAGCCAGTGAAGCAGACATCATGAGTGCCGCAATCTTCCTGAATTTCATTGAATTCCTCTCCTCTCAGATGAGTTTTCAAATGCAAACGAAAAGTGAGTTTCTGTTTTCTTGAGACGCGATCGGTTCACGGTGTGTTGATGTTCCTGGTTGCGTGCTCGGCAATGGCTTGTGCATCCAGCAGTGTGGCCTGACCTTCGGGGAGTACGAGCAGGGCAATGGCAAATGGTTCATCGGCTGCTTTCCGCTGTTCCACCTGATCGGCCGGAACAATGCGCATGACCCGCTCCACCAGAAACGCCAGTGCTGCAATACTGTTATGGAGCACAATCAGTTTTTCTGTTTCTTGTTGTGCAGGCAACGCCATAAAGGCAGCCAGATCCATGACAGCCACAATGGAACCGTGGAAGTTCAGGGCGCCGCGATAACAGTGAGGGACAGCCGGAATCGGCCACAAGGGTTGCGGTTCGCAAACCTCGGCAACTCGTGAAAGCTCAAAGGCACACAGCTTTCCCGAGAGGCTGAAAATCAGGTATTTACTGCCATCACTACTCACGATTACGGTTGCTCTGCACTCTTGACCTGAAAACGCTCAACAACGGCCATCAGTTTTTCGGCCAGTTCGGCCAGTTCCTTTGTGGCCAGGGCCATGTCCTGCATGGCTGCGAGCTGTTCTTCGGTTGCGGCTGAAACCTGCTCCGTGGCTGCTGCGTTGTCGTCGGCCACCTTGGCGATTTCGTCCACTGCCTTGACCATGTTGTTTGACCCTTCTAATTGCTTTTGGGAAAGATCAGCAATGCTGGTGGCTCTGCGCTCTGTTTCAAGAACCGTTTTAAGAATCTCCTGAAAAGCCGTAACGGTAACGTCAATATTCTTTTTCCCTTCACGGATCGTGCGGGAACCGTCCAGAACGGAGTCATGCAGCCGATGACTTTCCTCCCGGAGGCTTTCGATCATTTCATTGATCTCTGAAGCCGAGTTGGCCGAACCATCCGCCAGTTTACGGACCTCCTCGGCCACTACCGAGAACCCTTTGCCGTACTCTCCGGCCCGGGCAGCCTCGATGGAAGCGTTTAGCGCCAGCAGATTGGTCTGGCGGGCCACATCACCGATGAAGATGGCAATTTTGCCTACTTTCTGCAGCTTGGCGTTGAAGGTCTCGAATTGCCGGCCGATGTTCTCCTGGTGGTCGAAAAAAATCTTTACCCGCTCCAGGGAGTCGGTGGCCAAAGTACCGCCGTGCTGGGCCGTCTGACTTGTTTCCCGCGCTGCCGTTGCTGTTTCCCTGGCCCGTGCCGCCACCAGATCGATGGAGATGGCCATTTCCTTGATGGTTTGGGAACTCCTTTCCACCATTTCGGCCTGGGTTTCCGCGCCACGGGAGATCTGTTCGATGGTTTGCGCCACCTCTTCGGTGGATGCGTTGATTTCCAGGGCGGTGGAATTGATTTCGTGGGCTGATTCGGTCAACTGGCGGGAAGTTGTTTTGATATGCCCGACCAGGTCGCGCAGGTTCTGAAGCATCAGGTTGATCAGGTTGGCGAGGTCGTGGGTTTCATCAGGGATGCGCGAATCGGCTATGACAACATCACGGGTCAGATCGCCCTGGCTGATGGATTCGGCGGCGTTCGTCAGTTTGCCGATATTGGCGGTGAAGCTTTTGGAAAAGGCCGACCCCAGGATCAAGCCAACGGTCAGCGCCACGACATATTCCAGAATTCTGCTGAACTCCGGGGAGTATCCGAGGTTGCCGACGAGATGGGGACTGACTGCCACTGCTGCCACAACTACAATGAATCCGAGAATGAATTTATAGCCTATGGGGATACGCAGGGGTCGCATGCCATTTCTCCATGAATGTATTGAGTTGAGAGTCGGGTCGGTTTCCTGAATATGTTATTCCAATTCCAAATCAAAGCGCTATCTTCGTTGGCTCGTCGAAGGCTCCTCAACGTACTATCTGTACGCCTTCGTCGCCTTCTTCCTCGCCGCCTTGATATCATCTTTGATTTGAAACCGG
>MTLD01000615.1_pt1 | contig 29968 bp, 30 predicted proteins | sample 1982471 | NCBI WGS metagenome assembly MTLD01 (sample SAMN05712604, study PRJNA340218) | biofilm metagenome | isolation source: sample SPM anode biofilm adapted to -50 mV | place: USA | collected 2012-02-03 | reverse complement strand
AACAAGCGATTCGTCTGCTGCAACTGTCTACTCTGGAACTGCAACAGGAGATCCAGCAGGCTATCGATGCCAATCCGTTATTAGAACAAGAGGATGACTCTGATATTGCCACTCCGGAAATTCCTGATGATGACGATTTCACACCTCCGGATAGCAGCGAAGAAATGGCTCAGGCTCAGGAAAACATGCCTGAAGAACTGCCGATGGACACAACCTGGGATGAAGTCTATACCGCCGCCGGTTCAACATCGTCCGGCAGTGGCCTGATGAACAGTGATGAAGAATCAGTTTATCAGGGAGAAACTGCTGAAACCCTGCAGGATTATCTGCTGTGGCAGATGCGCTTAACACCTTTCAGCGAACAGGATGCCGCTATTGCCCTGACTATCATTGACAGTATTGATGAGTCCGGTTATCTCAGTGCCTCGCTGGAAGAGATCCAGCAAGCGGTCAGTGCCGATGACGAACTGGTTGAAATGGATGAAATTGAAACTGTTCTGAAACGTATCCAGCATTTTGATCCGATTGGCGTTGCTGCACGCTCGGTACAGGAATGCCTGCTGATCCAGCTGAACCAGTTCACTGCCGATACTCCCTGGCTCAATGAAGCACGTCAGGCAATCAAAGACCACATGGATCTGCTCGGTGCTCGTGATTACCGCAATCTGGCGCGTAAACTGCAGCTGAAAGAAGGTGATCTGAAAGAGATACTACAACTGATTCAGACACTGGAACCTCGCCCGGGAAGCAGAATCATGCCCAGTGAATCTTCGTATGTGATCCCGGATGTGGCTGTACTGAAAAAAAACAACCGCTGGGTCGTTGAACTGAACCCCGATGCGATGCCGAAAATCCGGATCAATGAAACCTATGCCTCAATGGCCCGTCACGCCCGAAACAGCAGTGACAGCCAGTTTATTCGTTCTCATCTGCAAGAAGCTAAATGGTTTATCAAGAGCTTAGAAAGCCGTAACGAGACCCTGCTTAAAGTTGCTAACTGCATCGTGCAACAACAGCAGGACTTCTTTGAGTATGGCGAAGAAGCGATGAAACCGATGGTTTTGAACGATGTGGCAGAAGAAGTAGAGATGCATGAGTCGACAATTTCGCGAGTTACTACACAAAAATACATGCATACGCCTCGCGGCATCTTTGAACTGAAGTATTTTTTCTCCAGTCATGTTAATACTGATAGCGGCGGAGAGTGTTCTTCGACTGCAATCAGAGCCTTAATAAAAAAACTGGTCGCGGCGGAAAACCCGGCCAAACCTTTGAGCGACAGCAAGATCGCAGACTTGCTGACGGAACAAGGCATAATGGTGGCAAGAAGAACCATCGCAAAATACCGCGAATCGTTATCCATTCCACCATCAAGCCAACGCAAACGCCTGCTGTAGGCCAACAATAAGGAAGACGTTATGCAAATCAACCTGTCAGGTCACCATATCGAATTAACTGATCCATTGCGTGATTATGTCACCAATAAATTTGCCCGTTTAGAACGTCACTTTGAGCACATTAATAACGTTCAAGTGATCTTAACTGTAGAAAAACTGAAGCAAATCGCAGAAGCAAAACTGAACGTCAATGGCGGTGAAATTTTCGCTAATGCCCAAGATGATAGTATGTACGCTGCCATTGATGCACTGATGGATAAACTGGATCGTCAGATCATCAAATACAAAGAAAAATTAGCCAGCAAGTAATCATGTTGATTTCTGAAATCTTGTCTGCGGACTGCACCAAAAGTGCAGTCCCTTGCAGCAGCAAAAAGCGCGTGCTGGAAATTATCAGCGAATTAGCCGCCCCCCGACTGGGACTTGATGAACAAAAAATATTCGATAGTCTGCAAGCCAGGGAAAAGATGGGCACCACAGGCATAGGCAGCGCCATTGCCATTCCTCATGGCCGTATTCCCGATGGCTACCCGGTCACAGGTATACTGCTGACTCTGGAACAACCGATACCGTTTGATGCAATTGATAATCAACCGGTGGATCTGCTGTTTGCCATGCTGGTACCGGAAAGTGAATGTAAAACTCACCTGAAAACACTGGCACTGGTGGCCGAAAAATTTAATGATAAGAACTTCTGTCGTCAGTTGCGTCTTGCTGAATCGGATGAAGCACTGTATCAACAAATGATCAATGGATGATTGCCGATGAAACTCATCGTCGTGAGTGGTCGCTCTGGTTCCGGGAAAACCGTGGCATTACGGGTTCTGGAAGATCTGGGGTATTACTGTGTGGACAATCTGCCTGTATCCCTGCTGTTTCAGCTGGTCGCAGAATTACGCGGTAAATATGATCAGATCGCGGTGAGCATTGATGTCAGAAACCTGCCGGATACAGCGGAAGATCTGGTTTCAATTCTGGATGAAATCAGACGACATCAGGATCTGCAATTTTCCAGTTTCTTCTTTGATGCCGACAATGCGACGTTGCTGAAACGCTATGGTGAAAGTCGCCGTCTGCATCCGTTATCACGACAACAATTCACACTGGCACAGGCTATCCATCAGGAAACCAACCTGCTCTCCCCGCTTTCCTCCAGTGCCGACTTACGCATTGATACCAGTCATATCAGTATCCATGAACTCAGTGAACAAATCCGGGAACGGGTACTGGGCAAAAAAGAGCATGAGCTGGTGATGGTATTCGAATCTTTCGGCTTCAAACACGGTATCGCAAAAGACGCTGACTTTGTGTTTGATGCCCGCTTTCTGCCGAATCCACACTGGATAGCAGAACTCAAACCACTGACTGGTCTGGACGAGCCGGTACAACGTTACCTGCAGTCACAACCTGATGTCGTCAAATACATCAATCAGCTGATCAGTTTACTGGAAACCTGGTTACCGCAGCTGGAACGGAATAACCGCAGCTATGTGACTGTGGCTATCGGCTGTACCGGTGGTCAGCACCGCTCGGTATTTATTGCTGAGCAACTGGCGAATCATTTCCTGGTGCTGGGGAAAAACGTCCAGCGTCGCCACCGCACACTGGAGAAATCACATGCCCCGGGTTGAGAATCAGGTCGCTGTCATCAACAAGCTGGGATTGCATGCCCGGGCAGCAATAAAACTGGTGCAGCTGGTTGCTAATTTTCAGGCAAAAATCACTTTGTGTAATGGCGAAAAACAAGCCAGTGCCGATAGTGTCGTTGGCCTGTTAATGCTGGAAGCCGCACAGGGAGAAACGATCCGCGTTATCTGTGACGGGCCGGAAGCCATTGAAGTCATGGACGCCGTACTTCACCTGTTTGAAGCCCGTTTTGATGAAAACGAATAGACCGCGATGCTCATTTTGCTGCTGCGGGATGCCAGGTCAGTGCTTTAATTAATGTTCTGAGCGCCGGTTGTTGCCGCTCCCCGATCCTGACCGCGGCATGTAAACGCCGCCACAAACCATTGCCCAGCGCTTTCGAAACGATTAATTGCTGTTGTTCAAATTCCCGGCAAACCCAATCCGGTAACACAGTAACGCCCCATCCGGCTGCCACCATCTGTGTCAGCATCAGGGTATTCTCGACCGTCTTTATCTGCTTAGGTTTAAGACCTGCCGGTTGCATGAAATGGCGTAGCACATCCAGACGTTGCGGTGCGACCGGATAGGAAAGTAACACTTCATCACTCAGATTTTCTGCGGTAACCATGCCGGCACTGGCCAGCGGATGAGTCACCGGCAATACCAGCCGCATTTCAAAATCAAATAATGGGGCATAGTAAATCCCCTCCTCCGGCAACAGATCGGCGGTTAAAACCATATCCAGTTCCCCCTGCAGCAACGCTTGCTGCGGAGTAAAATCAGGCTGGCTGGCAAATGTCAGTTCCAGCTCCGGATAACGTTGCTGCAACTGTTGCAATGCCGGCGTCAACCAGCGGATACAGCTGTGACACTCCACGTTTATACGCAGCTGAACCGGCTGCAGGTCGCGCCGCAGATAATGCACCACATCGTCCACCTGCGGTAATACAGCTTCTGCGAGCATTACCAGCCTGAGTCCATCCGCCGTAAAATTCAGCGGCTTACTTTTCCGCAGAAACAGCGGCCCACCCAAACGTTGCTCCAGCTCGGTTAACTGATGGGATAAGGCAGACTGACTCAGATTTAACATATCTGCCGCTGCCGCCAGCGAGCCTTGCTGTCTTAAGGCTAATAGTGACCGGAGATGTTTCAGTTCAAACATGAAAAACCTGCAAGTTGCGGATGCAAAGAATGCACTGGTGCTTACTAAGGTAACGCGGAAATATAGACATGTAAACATCTGGACATCTAAACATCTAAACATCCAACAGGAGCAAGCATGACTTTTACTACACATACCCTCGGTTTTCCCCGTATCGGATTACAACGGGAACTGAAAAAAGCACTGGAAGCCTATTGGGCAGGAAATATTACACAACCTGCATTATTACAAACCGGCAGAAATCTGCGTCACCGCCACTGGCAATGGCAGCAACAAGCGGGAGTGGATCTCCTGCCCGTCGGCGATTTCGCCTGGTACGACCATGTTCTGACCACCAGCCTGATGATAGGAAACGTGCCTCCGCGCCACCAGAACAGCGATGGCAGTATCGATCTGGACACGCTGTTCCGGATTGCCCGCGGACGCGCGCCAACCGGGCAGCAAGCTCCGGCAGCAGAAATGAGTAAATGGTTTAATACAAATTATCATTACCTGGTACCCGAATTTCATGCTGAGCAGGAATTTAAACTGAGCTGGACTCAGTTATTCGATGAAACCGACGAGGCACTTACTGCCGGTTATCGCGTTAAACCGGTACTGCTCGGCCCGCTAAGCTACCTCTGGCTGGGTAAAACCAAAGGCACCGCATTCGATAAACTGTCACTGCTACCGCAATTGCTGGTCGTCTATCAGCAAGTTCTGCAGAAACTGGCCGCGCAAAAAATCGAGTGGGTACAGATTGATGAGCCCGTACTGACATTAGACCTTCCGGCTGAATGGCAGCAGGCATATTTGTCGGCTTATCAGCAGTTGCAGGGTTCCGGCTGTAAATTGCTGTTAACGACTTATCTAGGCGGTATAGCTCATCAACTCGACTGGTTACCTGAACTTGATATCGATGGCCTTCATCTGGATACCGTTGCCGGTAAAAACGAATTAGCACAGACTCTGGCAGCAATTCCGGCACACTGGCAACTGTCACTGGGGGTCATTAACGGGCGCAATATCTGGCGGGCTAATCTGCATGAACTGTATGAACAATTAACTGAGCTGAAGAAAAAACATCGGAACTTCTGGTTAGGCACATCCTGTTCGTTATTACATAGCCCGATAGATTTACAGGCAGAAAACGGATTGGAGCCGGAAATCAAAAGCTGGTTCGCATTTGCCCGCCAGAAGTGTACCGAGCTGCATCTGCTGCAACGGACACTGCGCGAACCGGACGATCAGAAAATACTGACCTTACAGGCCTACAGTGCACCGCTACGGCAACGACAACAATCCGTCCGCGTGCAGGATGGGACCGTTCAGGCCGCCGTCGCGGCGATCCGTCCGGAAGATGCTGAACGTAACGCAGTTTATGCACAGCGTGCAGCAGAACAACAGGTTCGCTTCCAACTGCCTGACTGGCCAACCACAACCATCGGCTCCTTCCCGCAAACCAGCGAGATCCGCACCTTACGCCGTCGCTTTAAACAAGGTGACATCGATCTGGAAACTTATGAACAGGGTCTGAAACAGGAAATCGCTCATACCGTAACAGAACAGGAACAGATAGGCCTGGATGTTCTGGTACATGGTGAAGCGGAACGTAATGACATGGTGGAATATTTCGGTGAGCAGCTGACAGGCTATGCTTTCACACAAAATGGCTGGGTACAGAGTTACGGCTCCCGCTGCGTCAAACCGCCGGTGATTGTCGGCGATATCAGCCGCCCGGCAACGATGACCGTGCGCTGGAGTCAGTACGCCCAGTCACTGACCAGCAAACCAGTGAAAGGCATGCTGACAGGCCCGATTACCATGCTGTGCTGGTCATTCCCGCGTGAGGATATATCACGGGAAACCATGGCATTACAGTTGGCGCTGGCTTTGCGTCATGAAGTCCAGGATCTGGAGCAGGCAGGGATCGGGATTATTCAAATCGATGAACCGGCACTACGTGAAGGTTTACCACTGCGTCAGCAGGATCAGGCTGCATATCTCAGCTGGGCAGTGCAAGCCTTTAAACTGACCGCAGCCGGTGTCACGGACGATACACAGATCCATACCCACATGTGTTATTGCGAGTTCGGTGATGTAATGCCATCAATTATCGCACTGGATGCCGATGTGATTACCCTGGAAACCTCCCGTTCCGACATGGAGTTACTGGATGTCTTTCATCATCAGGCCTATCCGAACGATATTGGTCCGGGGGTGTACGACATTCATTCGCCGAATGTGCCGACAGTGGAATGGATAACCCAATTGCTGCAAAAAGCCCGGCAACACATCCCGACAGAGCGTCTTTGGGTAAATCCGGATTGCGGGCTGAAAACGCGCGGCTGGCCGGAAACCCGTACGGCACTTCGCAACATGGTTGAGGCCGCCCGATTATTGCGTCAATAACCCGTCACCCAGACCAGTCAGCAATCGCCCGCTGACTGGTTTTCCTCTCTTCACCCTCATTCAGAGAACATGCTACTCTGTCGCCCATTCATGATTTATGTGAACAATTTCACTAACGAGAGAAAAGATGCTGTTCTGGAATGCAGATTCGATTTTAATTCAGCTCGGCCCGATTGCTGTCCACTGGTACGGTGCACTGTTCGCCACCGGTTTTTTACTGGGCTATCAGTTAATGCAACGGATCTACCGTCAGGAAGGTCGCCCCACAGAACAACTGGATAAATTACTGACCTACATTTTCATCGGTACTGTCGTTGGTGCGCGTCTGGCGCACACCCTGATCTATGAACCGGAGTATTATCTGGCACATCCGATTGATATTCTGAAAATCTGGGAAGGTGGACTGGCCAGTCATGGCGGTGGTATTGGTGTACTGCTTGCGATCTGGCTGTTTGTCCGGCAGCATCCGGAAAACAAATTCCTCTGGCTGGCCGATCGGCTGGCCATTCCAACGGCATTAACCGGGTGCTTTATACGTCTGGGTAACTTTATGAACTCAGAAATTATTGGCAATCCGACTGATGGCAACTGGGGCGTGGTGTTTGAGCGTATCGATACACTGCCGCGTCATCCGGTACAGCTTTATGAAGCCGCCAGCTATTTTGCGATTTTCGTCTTATTACTGATGTTGTTCCGTACCACGAAAAGCAAACAAACTGGTTTCCTGTTCGGTCTGTTTCTGACGCTGGTATTCGCAGCACGTTTCATTATTGAATATTTCAAAACCCCGCAAGCTGCTTACGAAGCCGGAAATCTGATCTCGGTAGGACAATGGCTGAGTGTGCCATTTGTACTGGCCGGTATCGTTCTGATGCTTTTGTCGGCGAAGAAAAAAGCCCGCTGATACCTGACGGCAGTGATACTGTTACCACAATTGTATCACTGCCGGATCTGGCAGTTTCAACACTATCCGCTGACATAGACAATCGGGGTCTGTCTCCATTACAGCAGATCCATCATGCGTTCAGACGGCTTTACCTTCCTTGAACTGATCATCACGCTGGCAGTCGCGGCTATTTTACTGCTTGTGGGTATTCCAGGTTTACAGCACTTACTCGCTGAGAGTGCTCTGCAGACCGAAGTATTTTCCCTGCATAACGCCTTACACCGCGCCAGAAGCCAGGCGATAGATCATCAGACCGATGTGATTGTCTGTTTGGCAGATAAGCAGGAACAGTGCGTTAAACAAGGTTTTACCCACCTGCTCTTGTTTGTCGATCAGGATCAGGACAGGAAACTTTCCGCCAGTCAAAATGGTGACACCATCCTGCTCCGGCATGCATTACCCGGTACGGCTCTGACAATCACCACCAATCAATTACACTTTGTGTTTCAGCCTGATGGCACACAAGCCGGAACCCCTGGCACGATGACTCTCTGCGGCTCAGGTATGAGTGAAGGGATAGGAATTGCCATCGCAATGAGCGGGCGGGTGCGACAACAGAAAATCAGCTGCTCTTAACTGCCGGATGACTAATACTCTGAGGGATATTCAGCTATCTGGCGAGGTTTCAGCGCGTCCGCCAAAGAGATCACCGGCGAAGTACAACCCGTTTTGCTATCCGCGGTATCATTTATTCCTGTCATCCACAATTGCCCGGTTGCCGCTTGATATGCCAGACCCGGATTCTCCAGTAACCGATCATGCATCTGACTCACGGCCGCAGTAGCCCCACTAAAAGAACCGGAAGCAAGCTCGATCTGGTACAAACGGGTAACACCAATGGCGGTTTGTCCGTTAACTGAATTGCCTGCAGGAGCAAAAGAGGTAAACCATACTTTCCCGGCAACAACATACCCGTTGCCAAATACCTGCTCCTGTCGGGCCGGATCTAAATCCACATACCAACCCCGCATAAAGACATCTCCAGGTATCTTGTCACTGCTTTGTGAATAGGCAGGATGTAAATCCGCTGCACCCAGTGGTGCCGGAATAGCATCATTCTGCTGATATGGTGTTACCTGCCGGTCAGGTAAAGCAAAATAACGGTTTTGAACCGGAGTATTCCCGGCCCCGGATACAGGATTAGCCCGATCACCACTGCCCATTAAAACCCAGTCTGCCGGTATCTCCGCAACAAAATCCTTTCCGGTGTTCACTCTCAGTAACGAACGAACAAGCACCGGCTGACCGAAGAAACGGCGGGTATTGCTGCTTTCAGCATTATCATCTGCCATATGCCCATGGCCGAGCGCAGCCAGTTTACTCATCCGCCAGTCAGAGAAACGACCGTTCATATCCAGTCGCCAGACATTACCACCAACATCACCGACATATAGCCGATCTGTTCTGCCATCCAGATCACTATCCAGCAAGGCTACATCTGCTGGAATCGCGTCCGTCAGCGGTACCTGTAAATTAGTCAGACCATCGGCTTCCGGACTAACCGAAAACAGTTTTTTCCCGGAATCCGCATCGATAATATAAATAACCCGCCCGGTTAAGGCGGATGTTCCTGACGATGTTTCTACCGGTGGGGCATACCCCCCCGCTACGATCACCACCGGTGTCTGTTGTGCAGATGAAGTATCCTTGTCAGAAATATACGCCAATTGCGGTGCTGACCAGGTTTCCCCTAATAATTTGTATGCTCCGTTAGCATCATTAGCGTCAATCTTCCACTTGAGTACCGGATGATCAGGGTCTGTCAGATCCAGCGCATAATAGCTACGTCCACCCTGGCGCATTCCAAAGAAAGCCCATAGACGATCACCCTCTGCTGATTCAATAATGCCATCCTGATCTTTATCATCATGAAACAGCGTGATCGCACCATCAATGGCATATTGCCGGGGGTTAAATTGCCGGTTCTGTTGTTCCGAAACCTGCGATAAAAACTCAGCAGGAATAAAAGCCCAGGACTCATCAAGTGTATTCGCGTTATCACTGAATAAATGCAATATCCCGGTATTAGTACCCAGCAGAATACGTCTGTCCTGTCCCTTATGCTGAACACCATAATCCAGCACTCGTGGCTGACTATGCATACTGTCGCCCAGCAGAGCTAGGACAGATTGCTGTTGTTCTTCCGATAACATAATCATTTGTAACTGCTGGTTTTTAAACCCGGATGTGAATAACCGACGCACTGATTGAGTCGTCAGCATAGTCTGTACTTCATTTTGCCTCCGGGTGTCAGTTATCTCCGTAGCCCAGAAACTGCGTGCCGCCGGTAATATATTCCCCTGACAATTGAAAGCAGAAATACCATTCTGATCTACTACCTTACCTTCGTCAGTAAAGCGAAATTTGTTTAATCGTCCCAGCCAGCCATGTTCCGACGAATAACTGAATGAAGAAAAATAAAACCATTCCCCGGCTATAACCGGAGCAGAAAAGAAATATGGGTGAGTAAATTGTTTCTCATCTGGCCAGAGATCAGTGTCATTACTCTGTGCGACTGGAATAATGCCTGTAGTCATCAGTATCAGAAGATAAATAATTACTTTGCGGAAATATTGAATCATTATTTATTCCTGAATCAGCGCGTTGAAAAAAATGGCAGTTCGATTGTCATTACTGCAGCGTTTTTCTTTACCAGCTGCACTGGCTTATTAAGAACAATATCAATATAACGACAACGCTTAATTACATTACTACTGCTTACCAGCGTGGTACGACTGCATGGCATTTCATATTGCCTGTTTGTCTGAAATATCCCCTTGGTGCTGTTTATTTTGTCTTTACTCTCATCCGTAGACTCTTCCAGCAGCTGCCGTAAATCCGGTTGCGTCCAGAAATCCCGCAACCGAGAATCAATATGCGCTAGTGCATTGATACGGTGACTGCCTGCAGCACTCATTTTCATCTGTTCCCGCCCCCACTGCATAACGGAGACAGCCATCAGTGTCAGCGGTAACATTAGAATCAGTATGACCGCTAATACCATCCCTTTCTGTTTTGTCATGCTCATCAATGTAATGCATTCCCCTCACCGGCATTACGGAACTGCACACTCGATTGCAGTACCAGACGCTGGTAACTATCATTAAACGGAACCAGTTTTTGATCGCCTAACTGATAAGCTTGTTCATTACGAAATCCCGGGGAGGGTTCCAGTGCCCTGATCAGCAAAAAAAGCCGAATTCCGGTTATTGAAAATGTATTCCAGACAACCGGAGTTATTTTCTCCGGAGGAAAGTATTTATCCGCCAGACCATCGGCAGGAACAGATTCATCCACCGCAACCAGCACCCGCAATCGTTCAATGCCCTGAACCAGTGGAAGGCTGTATGCAGCACTCATCTGATCTGTCAGCTGGATCAACCGAAGTTCCGGGATGTTATTTAATTGCTGGATATAATAGATATGATGTTGGAACTCACGGATTTGTGCCGTAGACAGTGCAGATAAGTCATCGGTAGCATCTTTATCGTTACCGGCAAAAAACAGTGCCTGATTAACATTCGCCGCCAAATAAATACGTTGCGGATTCCGGCTAATCTCTGATTTCTCAGCAGGAGTACCGATTTCCCGCTTTAACGACAAAACATCGCTGTCAGGTTGTAATCGCAATTTCTTTAAACAGCTTAATTCCGCATTTAAAAAACCATCCTGATCCACATGCCTTGCCAGAAAAGGTCTCAGTATGCCGTTGTCACCGGATGCAGGTAAGGTTCCACCCAGTTCTCCCCGCTCATCCCGGCAATCGTGAGCTTCCGTCAGTTTCAGTCGTGATTTAACATTGTCATCAAGACGCAGAGTTTGTCCTGTCATATCACCGAAAAAACCAGTCTGCCGCAAATCCTGCAATAATAAATTCATCGCCAGGCGACCGTTTTCCTGTAATTCATTATAGATCTGCAATTGATGACTGTTATTTCGGGACATAACATAAACAGAGAACGCGCCAGAAAGTAAAAACAATCCTATGGTGCTGGAAATTAACCATTCAAGAATTGTGAATCCCCGTGATAATTTCATAACTGCATTTGCATCATATATTGCCGTCGCCCGGTCTCATTCTGACCACATTCAACATTCAAAACGGGCGTCATGGCTGATTTATCCGCATTATTAATAATCCAGTTAACCGTTAAATCAGCATCAATAGCTGATTCAGTTTCACGGCGTTTTAATGATAGGCAGATGGAAGCCGAAGATGATGGAAATGCACTGGCTAAATGTTGCTGCCAATCGGTTACATCATGCAGGATTAAATCGTTATAGCGGCAGTTTTTCTTTTTATTACACTCAGGAAATAAAACGGTTGTGGATTGATTATTAATATTTAATTGATATGAACTGTCCTCGTTTAACAAAACAGATTTAAGCCAGGCTATTTTGCTCATCCGCAGACGTTCCATAATGTCATTTGCAATATAGACCGCCTGAGTATGTTGTCTGGCCTCATAAGAAAACTTTGAGGCAAATCCGTACATGCCTGCGATCCCCAGTAAACTGACGGTCAGGATCACAGAACTGATCATTACCTCCAGTAATGTAAAACCTTGCGGCGGTGCAACTAAATAAGCCTGGTTATTCTTAAGCATTGTGCATTACCAGCAACGGTCATCACTGGAACTATCCCGGGAGCCGTCCTGCGCCAGAGAAAACATCTGACAGTCAGGATCGCTGCTTTGCGAGCCAGTTGCCATCGCAGTTAACAAAAAAGCAGAGGCCGATATGGCAGCTGTAATGCGGTAATAACCATTTTCGGTCAGATAGCTATTGTCTGCTGCTGTATTCAGCCCCAGTGCGGATAAACTGGCATAATGCTCCGTTTGCAAAAAGAATCGCTCCTGCAAACCAGCGATATGACTCAATTCATTCCGGGCTTCTGCGCGCCGGCTTTCACGTACATAGTGAGACATTGCCGGATATGATACCGAGGCCAGAATACCCACAATCGCCATTGTGAGGATAAGCTCGATTAAGGTTACACCTTGAGATGGTCGCCACATTTAACAATGCCTGAAATATGAACATCAATGGGCTCATATATTAATCAGAATCAGAGAATAAAAATGGCTGACAAAAACGGCAGGGACATCGCTATACAGCAATCAGAACAGCGGCGAAGATTCATCCTCGCCACCACAAGTTTAATATTATTATGATATATACAGTCAGCTCAGAGAATTAAACCCGTAATTCCGCAGGCACTTCAAATACGGTATCTTCAATCACACCGTCCATTTGTTCAAGTTCATTGCCACCAAGCTGATACAAACGATCAATCACACTCTGAACCAGTACTTCCGGTGCAGATGCACCGGCCGTCACACCAACCGAATTGACATTAGTAAACCACTCATCCTGCAATTGTGATGCATCATCCAGCAAATAAGCTCTGGTTCCAAGACGCGCAGAAAGCTCACGTAACCGATTGGAATTAGACGAGTTTTTTGAACCAACCACCAGCATGACATCAACCTGCGGAGCCAACGCTCTCACGGCATCCTGCCGGTTTTGCGTGGCATAGCAGATATCATCTTTACGTGGTCCCTGTATTGCAGGGAAATGTTCACGCAAGGCATCAATGACATCCCGGGTTTCATCTACACTCAGCGTCGTCTGCGTGACAAAACTGACATTTTCCGGCTGCTGCACCGGCAAACTATCCACCTGATTAGCATCTTCTACCAGATACATACCGGTGCCATTTTCATCATACTGTCCGAGAGTGCCTTCAACTTCAGGATGGCCTTTGTGACCGATGAGTATTACTTCCTGACCTTTACGGCTGGCACGGTGAACTTCCATATGTACTTTGGTCACCAGAGGACAGGTAGCATCAAACACCTGCAAGCCCCGCTTTCTGGCCTCCTCCCGCACACGCTTAGGAACGCCGTGCGCAGAAAAAATCACCGTATTACCATCCGGTATTTCATCCAGCTCATCAACGAAAATAGCGCCCATCGCCTTCAGTTCATCCACAACATATTTGTTATGAACAACTTCATGCCGGACATAAACCGGTGCGCCAAATTTATGCAGGGCATTTTTGACAATGGTGATCGCCCTATCAACGCCGGCACAAAAACCACGTGGATTGGCTAGCAGAATTTTCATGATGCCCCCTCAGAGCCAGTTAAAACAAAGCCGGTATTTATACCGGCTTATAATATCAGCTGATGTTAACGGTTAGTTACTTATCAGCGGGTTTCTTAATAAAACCATCCAGAATGATTAATACGGCCCCGCAGCTAATCGCCATATCAGCGACATTAAATGCAGCGAAGTGGTAGAGATCCTGCCAGTGGAAATCAAGAAAATCGACGACATGCCCATAGACAACCCGATCAATCAGATTGCCGATAGCGCCACCGATAACCAGACTGTAAGCCAGGTTAGACAACGAACATTTTGCCGGTGCCTTTGCCATAGCAACAGCCAGAATACCCGAAATGACAATGGCTAACCCGCTGAACAACCAGCGTTGCCAGCCCTCAGCATCCGCCAGAAAACTAAATGCCGCGCCGGTGTTATACACATGCACCAGATTAAAGAACGGAGTGATGACCACTCCGTGTCCGTAAGGAATGTGCTGCATAATCGCCAGTTTAGCGGCCTGATCCAGCACAATGGCAAATACTGCCAGCCACATCCAGCGCAGACCTGTTCCAGTCAGTAAGCTCATTATGCAAAACGGCGAACTTCGCCTTCTCCGGCTACGTTAGTCACGCAACGACCACAGATATCGCCATGACCATCATGAGAACCGACGTCTTCTACATGGTGCCAGCAACGTTCACACTTGGCCGCACTACTCACTGCAACCTGTAACCACAAACCAGCGACGTCCGTTCCCTGAGTGTTTTCCGGCTGTGCATCAGCATCCTGTACAGCAGCTTTAGAAGTCAGTAACACGAAACGCAGTTCATCACTCAGCAAACGTAATTTTGCCGCCAGCTCAGCATTGGCAAACAAAGTCACTTCCGCCTGCAGGGAACTACCAATCAGTTTATCGTTACGGGCAATTTCCAGCGCTTTGTTAACTTCCGCACGGACAGCCAGTAATTCAGCCCAGTAAGCATCATTCAGCGCTTCACCCTGCTGCATACCAAACAGGCTGCTATACCATTCACCGGTCATAACGAACTGGTCGCGCTGACCTGGCAACAATTGCCAGATTTCTTCTGCGGTGAAACTCATGATCGGCGCCATCCAGCGTACCATGGCTTCAACGATATGGAACAGTGCCGTCTGACAGGAACGACGCGCAATGCTGTCTGCTTTGGCGGTGTACTGACGATCCTTGATGATATCCAGATAGAAAGAACCCATTTCAACAGAACAGAACTGCATCAGTTTCTGAGTCACAATATGGAAATCATAGTTATCGTAGGCAGCAATGATCTCTTCCTGAACGGCTTTGGCGCGACTGACAGCCCAACGATCCAGCACCACCATCTCTTCCGGTTGCACCATATGCTTGGCAGGGTCGAAACCATTCAGGTTCGCCAGGAAGAAACGCGCGGTGTTACGGATACGACGATACGCATCCGCAGAGCGCTTCAGGATCTCATCAGATACAGTCATCTCACCGGTATAATCGGTTGAGGCAACCCACAGACGCAGAATATCCGCACCCAGCTTGTTCATGACGTCTTGCGGGCTGACCACGTTACCCAGCGATTTAGACATCTTGCGGCCGTGACCATCCACGGTGAAGCCGTGAGTCAGCACCTGACGGTAAGGTGCCTGATGTTTCATGGCGACGCCAATCATCAGGGAAGACATGAACCAGCCACGATGCTGATCTGAACCTTCCAGATACATATCTGCGGCATGACCATTGAACTCAGGACGGACGTCGACTACTGATGCATGAGTTGAGCCTGAGTCAAACCAGACATCCAGCGTATCCGGCACTTTCTCGTAATCGGCAGCTTCAGCACCCAGCAATTCAGCAGGATCCAGATCCCACCATGCCTGAATACCTTTCGCTTCGACACGTTTGGCGACTTCTTCCATTAGTTCCAGTGCGCGCGGATGCAGTGCCTGAGTCTCTTTATGCACAAACAACGCAATAGGCACACCCCAGGTACGCTGACGGGAGATACACCAGTCCGGACGGTTTTCGACCATCGCTTCAATACGGTTCTGACCCCATTCCGGGATCCAGCGTACACCCTTAATCTCGGACAATGCTTTCTGACGTAAGCCAGCCTGTTCCATGCTGATAAACCACTGAGGAGTAGCACGGAAAATAATCGGCGTTTTATGGCGCCAGCAATGCGGATAAGAGTGCAGATAGGCCTCATGATGCAGCAGAGCACCATGCTCACGCAGCACCTCAACGACCTTATCGTTGGCTTTGAATACATGCTGACCGGCAAACAATGGCGTATCCGCTAAATAAGTACCATTCCCTGCGACCGGGTTAGCTACTTCCAGATCGTATTTTTTACCAACCACAAAGTCTTCCTGACCATGACCTGGTGCAGTGTGTACCGCGCCGGTACCGGAATCAGTGGTAACGTGATCACCCAGCACAACCGGTACCGTGAAGTCATAGAACGGATGGTGGAAACGCAACAGTTCCAGATCTGTACCGGCACAACGGCCCAGAATAGTGAAATCAGCGATTTTGGCGCGGGCCAATACCGATTCATACAGTGCGGCACCCAGCACCAGACGTTCCGGCTGTTCACCATTTACCTGAATCAGCACATATTCCAGTTCCGGATGTAATGCGACACCACGGTTAGCAGGCAGGGTCCAGGGGGTAGTGGTCCAAATCACGACAGATAACGGACCTTCACCGGCAGCAGCAAACTTGCCGGCCACCAGCGCTTCATTTTCAGCACGGAAACGGACATCAATTGCCGGTGACTTTTTATCGTAGTATTCAACTTCAGCTTCCGCCAATGCCGAACCACAATCAGTACACCAGTGCACCGGCTTAGAACCTTTATGTAAATGACCGTTAGCAATGATCTTGCTCAAGGAACGGATGATGTTGGCTTCAGTGTTGAAATCCATCGTCAGATACGGATGTTCCCAGTCGCCCAGCACGCCAAGACGGATAAAATCCGTTTTCTGTGCTTCTACCTGAGTCTTGGCATATTTACGGCACTCTTCGCGGAACTGAGCAGCGGTAACCTTCTCACCCGGTTTACCAACCATACCTTCCACTTTCAGTTCGATTGGCAAACCATGACAGTCCCAGCCCGGAATATACGGAGAATCAAAGCCGGATAACCCTTTGGATTTAATAATAATATCTTTCAGGATCTTATTGACGGAGTGACCAATATGAATGCTGCCGTTAGCGTAAGGCGGGCCATCGTGCAGAATGAATGATTTTTTACCTGCCTTGGCTTTGCGGATTGCACCGTACAAATCTTGTTTGTTCCAGTTCTTCAGCATTTCCGGCTCACGTTTCGCCAGATCGCCACGCATCGGAAACGCGGTTTCCGGCAGGTTCAAAGTATGTTTATAGTCGCTCATCAGTCCTAAATTCCATCAGGTTCAACACTGGCGTCCTGCAAACCAAACCATTGTCTGGCATGCAGAGCGTCCGCTGTTATCTGTGTTTGTAATGCGGTAAATGAAGGAAATTTCTGTTCATTCCGCAATTTGTGGCATACCCGGATTTGTAACTGTTTACCATACAAATCGTCTTTAAAATCAAAAATATGTACTTCTAATTGTGAGCGTGTTCCGCTGACCGTCGGACGAAACCCGATATTAGCCACGCCGAAGTGCATCTTACCCGCAATCAGGATCTGAACGGCATACACGCCCTGAATAGGCACAACCAGCCTTTTCAGATGAATATTGGCGGTAGGAAAACCGATCGTTCGTCCCAGTTTAGCACCGTGAGCCACGCGGCCGGAAATACTGTACGGGTGTCCCAGCATGAGCTCAACATCCGCCAAACGACCATCCCGCAATGCTTCGCGTAACAATGTACTGCTGACCCGTTGCTGATCGTGCAGCAACGTATCCGTGCTTAATACCTGAAAACCATGCCGCTTACCGGCTTCAACTAATAAAGCGAAATCACCGCTGCGGTGTAAACCGAAACGAAAATCATCGCCAATCACCAGAAAACGCACAGACAGTTTGCGCACCAGGATCTGTTCGATGAACTGAGCCGCGCTTAGTTCGGCAAAAGTGTGATCGAATTTAACACATAACAGGCGATCAATACCTAATGCGGCAATTGCCTCATATTTATCCCGCAAACGGCTAAGCCGGGCCGGCGCTTTATCCCGGGCAAAAAACTCCAGTGGTTGCGGTTCAAAAACCATCACACAAGAAGGTAGTCCCAGTTGCTGTGCCTGTTCCTGTAACCGGCTCAGAACGGCCTGATGCCCGCGATGTACACCATCAAAGTTACCAATTGTAAGAACACAACCGGCATGCTCTGGGTGAAGATTGTGAATACCGCGGATTAATTCCATAAATACGGAGCCCTGTTACACTGCAAAACTCAAAACTGTCGGATTATATACTGAACGCCCTTGGTGATCAGCTCTCTGTCACAGTTTTGAAATGACGGGGACGCAAACCAACCAATCCCATACCCAAACCATATGTGACAAGTGCAATAGCAATCAGCTTGGTTAGTTCCCATATGGAGCGCCACTGCGACCAGGCCGTCCAGCTGGATAACGGTGCACTTAACCAGATCAGAACCCCTGCCATCAGCAATGTCGCGCATACCAGACGAATAACAAAGACTGCCGTATCCTTCCCGGGACGATAAATATGCCGGCGATATAACCCCTGAAACAGCGATATCGCATTTACAGTGCCGGATAATGCCGTAGACAGCGCAAGGCCGATATATCCCAGAGGATAAATCAAAATAGCATTGAATATCATATTTGACGCCATGGAATGCATACCATAGCGTACCGGTGTTTTCGTATCCTGCCGGGCATGGAAGCCGGGAGCCAGCACTCTGGCCAGCATCAGGGATAACAATCCGGAGGCAGAAGCCAGCAGGCTGCCACCCGCCATACTGACTTCATGCGGGCCAAACTCACCACGCATAAATAACACCCGCAGGATCGGCTCACGCAAGACCATGATACCGGCCATCGCCGGCAGCCCGAAGAACAGCACCATCCGGACACCCCAGTCCATGGTTTGTGAAAACCGCAGCGGATCTGCATCGACATGACGTCTGGAAAGGGAAGGTAAAATGACTGTACTGATTGCCACCGCAAACATCCCCAGCGGGAATTCAAGCAGCCGATCGGAATAATAAAGATAGCTGATTGAACCCGTCGCCAGAAAAGAAGCCAGCATGGTGTTAAACATCAGATTAATCTGACTGACAGAAACACCAAATATAGCGGGTAACATCAGCGTCCGGATTTTAACGACACCGGGGTGATGCCAGGCCCACGTCGGTTTAACAATAAAGCCCATTTTATAAAGATAGGGGATTTGATAAAGCAACTGCACCAGCCCCCCCACAAAAGTACCAACCGCTAATGCTATTTCCGGTTGTTCCATGCCCGGCGCTACCCACCAGGCGGTAGCAATCAGCACAATATTCAGAAAGGTGGGTGTAAAAGATGAGACACCAAAACGACCATAAGTGTTAAGCACCGCGCCTGACATCGCCGTAAAAGTCACAAACCAGAGATAAGGGAATGTGATCTTCAGCAGCAGACTGGCTAACTCAAATTTGTCGGCACCCGGCTCATCGTGCCACCAGGCCATAAACCAGCCCCAGCCAAACAGGGCAGATAATACCGTTGAACCAAGTACCCCCAGAATGGTGACCACAGTGATAACAAGACCGAGCGTTCCGGATGCGGCGCTTAATAACTCCCTGACCGCCGCTTTATCACCCTTCGCTTTATACTCGGTCATCACCGGTACAAATGCCTGATTGAAAGCCCCGTCAGCAAACAGGCGTCGCAAATAATTAGGAATGCGATTGGCAAAGAAAAAGACATCGGAAGCAACCCCTGCCCCCAACAAATGAGCAATCGCAATATCCCGGACCAACCCAAGAATACGTGAAGCAAAGGTTGCGGTAGTTACCATCAGACCAGATTTTATTAACTTCTTGCTCAAGATAGACCTCGAAAACTGTACAGCAGCCAGATTCCTGCTAAAATCGGCCGACAGTTTAACTATCTGCGCTCTGGGTGGCTACAAGAGTACGGTGGTTATTTGCACAAAATTGATTGACATCCTTGGGTTGAGAAGGCATATTTCTCGGCCTTTTCAGCACACTCGCTAAGACCGTTTTTTCAGGAGTTTTACCTTGGCTAACATTAAATCTGCTAAGAAGCGCGCTATCCAGGCAGAGAAAGCCCGCAAGCACAACGCCAGCCGTCGTTCTATGACCCGTACTTTCATTAAGAAAGTTATCGCAGCGATCGCATCTGGTGACAAAGTTGCTGCTCAGGCTGCTTTCGCGGCTGCACAGCCAATTCTGGACCGTATGGCGACTAAAGGCCTGATCCACAAGAACAAGGCTGCACGTCATAAATCGCGCCTGTCTGCTCAGATCGTTGCAATGCAGTAATGCACTGCTGATCAGTTCAGACAAAAAAACCGGCTTCGGCCGGTTTTTTGTTTTTACACGGATATACAGTTCTTCTTACGAAGCACAATATAAGTTGTGCAATGTAGCAATAACCGCCTCAACCTCGGCACTACTCAGCGAATAATAGACTGTCTGAGCCTCTTTGCGGGTTTTAACCAGCTGATCCCGACGCAACAACGCCAGATGCTGCGACAATGCTGACTGGCTGAGACCAATCTTATAATTCAGCTCGCCGACGGATAACTCACCACCCTGCAAACAACACAGAATGATCAGCCGATGACGGTTCGCCATCGCCTTTAATAACGACACAGCTTGATCGGCGCCAAGTTCCATTTCTTCGATGGACATTTATCTTTCTCCTCCGTGCCAAAAAGTGCGTCATCATAGCAGCAAATATGAGAATGATAATAAATCTGGGTAGCGATTGTTATTCTAATCCGGCAAATAATGCTGAAAAATCACTTTCACATAGTCGTTTAACTGCCGGATGCTGAATCATGCGTTCCGCAAAAATAGCATAATACTCTTCTTTTAATGCATCCGTTTGCCCCAGTAAGACTACGGTCTGACCATCAAGAAATTCTTCCTGATAAAGTGTCGGAGCAACAAAAATCCCCTGATTAAACAGACCAAATGCCTTCATTAATGCCGCATCGTCAAATTCACCAAAGATTTGCGGCGCCAACCCCTGCTCATCAAACCAGCGGGTCAGTTGTCTTCCCATCGCCGTTCTTTTGGCCGGGATCAGCAGTTTCCGCTCCATCAGACACTCTGGAAAAGCTTTTTCCGGCAAAGGAGCCTGACAGAAAAAGCTCACGCCACATTCGCCTAATTTTTTGGAAAGCAAATCCGGATGCTGCGTTGAATCCAGAGGACAGTCAGAAAGAATCACATCCAGCTTGTGCTCACGTAACTGAACCAGCAACATCTCATGGGTCGATTCAATACAGCGCAGATGCACAGCGCTGTCTGCAGGTAAGGCTGCCAGCAATACTTTCGACGCAATACGCTTAGAAAGTACGTCTGCAATCCCCACATTAAATGAACTTTCATTTTCTTTCTGGAATGTCACGACCTCCAGCATTTCATAAGAAAGCGAAAACATTTTATCCGCATAGCGAAAAACCAGCTGGCCCAGCTCTGTCGCATCAATATTGCGTCCTTTCCGTTTAAATAGCCGCCCCCCCAGACGCTCTTCTAACTGACGGATTTGTCCGGTAATTGTTTGTGGGGTCAGATACAGAGCCTCAGCAGCCTGAGTTACTGACCCTTTTTTCTGTGTCATCCAGAAGTAATACAGGTGATTATAATTGAGATGAAACACGTTTCTGTTCCTTACGCTGACGGGTTCGGGTGGCATTCCTTAATAAAACATACCCGAAGACTGCAGCAATTAATGACCCAAACAGGATCCCAAGACGTGAAGATGCAAAGGCTTCACTGGCAGTACCGAAAGCCAATCCGCCAATAAATATCGACATAGTAAAGCCAATACCACACAGCACGGAAAGGCCAAAAAGTTGCTGCCAACCAACATGTTCTGGCAAAACGGCTAATTTAGCTTTCACTGCCAGCCATGAAACCAGCATAACCCCCAACGGCTTACCGATAAACAGGCCAACAATAATTGCCAGCGGTAAACCAGAGCCCAGATCTGCCCAGGACAACCCCGTGAATGACAATCCCGCATTGGCAAACGCAAAAAATGGCAGAATAAAATAACTACTCCACGGATGCAGCTGATGTTCAAGTTGCCGTAACGGTGTATGAGCCGCCCCCCTGACATGGGGAATGGCAAACCCCAGAATGACGCCAGCAATAGTGGCATGAACTCCTGATTTTAATACCGCCAGCCAGAGTAGAGCACCGATTATCAGATACGGTGTCAGCAACATTACCCTGCTGCGATTCAGCATCAACAAAATGGCGCTCAGTGCAACAGCGAACAACAGCGGAATAGTGTGTAATTCAGCCGTATAAAACAGTGCTATGACCATGATAGCGCCGAGATCATCAATAATCGCCAGAGCCAGTAAAAAAACCTTCAGCGAGAGAGGAACCCGGCCACTTAATAATGACAGCACACCCAGCGCAAACGCAATATCCGTCGCCATAGGAATCGCCCACCCTGCCATAAACTGAGGGGCATCATTTATAATAAATGAAAATATCACCGCAGGAACAATCATACCACCTATCGCAGCAATAACCGGTAAGCCGGCCTGACGGATACTGGATAGAGACCCTTCCAGGGCTTCACGCTTGATTTCCATGCCAACCAGCAGGAAGAAAATGGCCATGAGCCCATCATTAATCCAGAGTAATAAAGGCTTATGCACGTCCAGGCTGCTAACTCGGAACTGCACCGGAATATCAAGAAATGAGAAGTAAATTTCAGACCATGGAGAATTGGCCAGTATCAGCGCCAGGACTGCAGTAAAGAACAGTATAATCCCACTGGCAGCCTCCAGTTGCAGAAAACGTCTAACAAAGTCGACCATTGATTCGCTCCTTACAATAATCCGGGAAGTATATCGACGATCACAGATCAGAAAAAATCTGTTTAACCTAGCATACAGCTCGGTTTTACCGATAAATAGACTGGCTATTTATCTGTATCTTTATTAATGAATAGAATGAATGCCTTTGATTTTCAATTAATTATAAATAAAACCGGAGGTGTCCCCTGGTTTTATCTTTATCACTCATTGCGGTAAAACCGTCAATTCACAGTTTAATTACAGACCTCTGATTGCACTGATATAATAAAACGGTTAACCCAGAGAGGTCGTTGAAGTCGATTCAAGAAACCCGCAAACAGCCATCGAATCAAACATCTTTTATAAAAAAGAGCTTCAACAGGAATGTCATAAAGCAGTTACAAAAAATTGATCAATGCATGACCTATTCGGTATGAAATTTTAGGGAAAAAAAATGAAGCAATATTTAGACCTCTGCCAGCGAATTATTGATGAAGGCGTTTGGATCGGAAACCAGAGAACAAACAAACGCTGCCTTACCGTTATCAACGCAGACTTAGTCTATGACGTCAAAAATAACCAATTTCCTATCATCACAACCCGAAAAAGCTTTTGGAAAGCCGCAATTGCAGAGCTTCTTGGCTACATTCGTGGTTATGACAATGCGGCCGATTTTCGGGCATTAGGCACAAAATCATGGGATGCCAACGCTAACGAGAATGAAGCATGGCTGAAAAACTCCGCACGTAAAGGTCCTGATGACATGGGGCGTGTGTACGGTGTCCAGGGTCGTCACTGGAAAAAGCATGATGGAACTGAATTAGACCAGCTGGGTAAGATTGTTGCCAATTTATCCAAGGGAATTGACGATCGGGGTGAAATTCTGACCTTTTACAACCCAGGTGAGTTTGATCTTGGCTGTCTTCGTCCTTGTATGCATACCCACACCTTTTCACTGTTAGGTGATACGCTCTACCTGACCAGTTATCAGCGTTCCTGCGATGTTCCGCTCGGACTTAATTTCAATCAAATCCAGGTGTTTACACTACTTGCTCTGATGGCACAAATCACCGGCAACAAACCGGGTTTTGCTTACCATAAGATCGTGAATGCCCATATCTATGAAGATCAGCTCGAGCTGATGCGCGATGTTCAGTTAAAACGCGAGCCTTATCCATCACCAAAACTCGAAATCAATCCGGATATTAAGAGCTTAAAAGATCTGGAAACCTGGGTGACGCTGGATGATTTCAATGTTACCGGCTATCAGCATCACGATGCGATCAAATACCCATTTTCTGTTTAATACCACGATCACACATATAGAAACCCGGAGAGCTAACCGTTGTTACTCTCCGGGTTTCTGAATTATTAATGGATGAACTGCCTTAGGCTTTTTTGCTGAGAAAACTCTGCAAGCCCAGTGATTCCAGATAGGCAGAGAATATCTTCCTTATCTGAACCGAGTCATTCAATTGGATCGCCTGTGCAAGTAACGGCTCCAATGCATCGGTTCGCACCCGTCGCAGAAGATATTTGATTTTAGCGATATTATTCAGATTCATACTGAAACGACGATAACCCATCGCTAACAGGATCAACACACCAATAGGATCACCGGCCAACTCGCCACAAACAGAAACCGGCTTAGCCTGCTGGTTAGCAGTCTGAATAATTTGTTGCAGTGCGCGCAGAACAGCAGGATGCAAGCCATCATACATATCAGCAACACGGGCATTATTACGATCAACAGCCAGCAGATATTGAGTCAGATCATTCGTACCAACTGACCAGAAATCGGCATAAGGAGCCAGATCAGGCAACAAGTAAATCGCAGCCGGTACCTCAATCATGACACCCAGACTAGGATAACGGATTGCGCTACCCCGCTCCCTGAGTTCATCAGATACTTCCAGCCATGCCTGATCCAGCAAACGCCGGGCAGACTGGATCTCACTGACACAAGAGATCATTGGCAGCATGATCGCGAGGTTATCATTATGCTCACTGGCTCTTAGCATTGCTTTCAGCTGCGCCAGGAATAACTCCGGATGATCCAGCGTAATACGGATACCCCGCCAGCCAAGGAAAGGATTTTCTTCACTGATAGGAAAATAAGGCAGCGGTTTGTCACCACCGATGTCCAGTGTCCGCATACATACCTGACGCCCGTTATATTGTTCCAGTATCGCCCGGTAACGTTTCGTTTGTTCCTGTTCGGAAGGAAAGCTGTCATGCAACATGAACGGTATCTCGGTGCGGTACAAGCCAACACCGTCAGAACAGTCCATCAGACAGCTATCAACATCCAGACTCAGACCCGCATTGAGTAAAACAGATACCGGGCATCCATCCTGAGTTTCTGAGGGTAATTGCGCTTCTTTAGCAACCAAATCATCAAACGCTTTTGCTTGCTGAATTAATTGCTCATATTCGGCAAGTACCGCACTGCTCGGCTGAATAATAACATCACCGCTACTGCCATCAACAATCAGCTCTTGCCCGTCAAGCTCCTGTAGTGGTAGTTCCAGACCCATCACAGCCGGTACGCTCATAGTACGAGCCAGAATAGCCGCATGAGAGTTCACGGCACCACGGATAGATACGACACCCGCCAAACGCTCTTTCGGTATCTCAGCTAATAAGGTGGCTGTGACCTCTTCAGCCAGCAGGATAACCGGCTCCTTGAAGTCAAACTGCTCCATGTGACTGTGTGCCAGGCAGCTTAGTAAGCGTTGTGCCACATCACGGATATCCAGCGCTCTTTCCCGCAGATAAGGATCACTCATAGCTGAGAACTGAGCAATAAGGCGTTCACTGACCTGTCTTACCGCTGACGTAGCATTCCACTGATTCTCAGTAATTTCCTGCTCAATCTGTAAGATGAAATTCGGGTCTGCAAGAATATGCTGATAAATATCGAAGATAGACTGTGAATCAATCTGAACGGCATCCTGAAAACGCATAGCCAGCGAATCAAGATCCATTTGCACCTGCAGCACTGCCTGATTAAGTAATTCCAGCTGCAATTCCGGCTCATCGCTGTGCTTCAGATTAACTTGCGACAGCGCCATCTTAGGCTGCCATACCCAGGCTTTAGCGATAGCCATACCGGAAGAAACAGCAATACCGTGCATGGCCCGGTGATTATTGGAAGAAGAACTGATCAGCCCTTTCAGCTCTGCATGCGCAATACGAACAGCCAGCTGAGCAGCGAGAGTAACCAAAAAGGATTCATCAAGCTCAGTAAATTGCCGGGACAAGGTTTGCTGAACGACGAGGACCCCCAGCACATTACGCTGGTGCATGATCGGCACACCCAAAAACGTTTTGAACTCATCCTCGCCAACTTCCGGCAAGTATTTAAAGCTGGGATGAGCCGGAGCATCAGCCAGATTAATCAGCTCCTCACGGCGCCCCACTAATCCAACCAGACCTTCATTAAAAGGCAATACCGCTTTACCAACCGCCTCCTGAGAGAGGCCATCAGTTGCAACCAGACGATAACGCTGACGCTGAGGTTCCGAAATATACACCGAACAACAATCAACATGCATAGCAGCACGGGTTTGCTGTACCAGAGCACGCATCGCATCAAATAAAGATGCGGCCGCCGTTACGCTTTCCACGATTTGCCGCAATGTTGTCAGCACAAGATTTCTCCTCTTATTTATTCCGGATTACTAGCGGTACCCTTTTCTTCGGGGTTCTTTTTTAGCAACAGGTGGTGAATAAGGCATCGCTATAGCTGCGAACTCTTTCATCACCCGACGATAGACTTCACGCTTAAACGATACCACCTGCCTTACCGGATACCAGTAACTTACCCAACGCCAATCATCAAATTCCGGCTGACCATGACAGCCAAACTGGATACAGGCTTCTTTGGCCGCATCCAGACGCAGTAAAAACCATTTTTGTTTTTGTCCGATGCATACCGGCTTGCTTTCCCAACGGATCAAACGCTTTGGTAGCCGATACTTCAGCCAATTGCGGCTGGTTGCAAGGATCGTGACATCATCCTGCTTCAGCCCTATTTCCTCGTACAACTCACGAAACATAGCCTGTTCCGGAGTTTCCCCATCATCTACACCACCTTGGGGAAACTGCCAGGAATGTTGTCCATAGCGACGAGCCCATAACACTTGTCCATTGCGATTGCAGATCACAATACCTACATTCGGGCGGAAACCATCGCCATCAATCACGCAATCACCTGATGTAACAACTTGAACTTACCCGATTCTTTCATATTAACTTCAGATCAGCAAACAGACATTCCCAGAGTGAGAGCTACAACGAATGCTCTCCGCAACCAAGTATCCAATCACAGCAGATCTTTGTTCTATTTCTGTAATCGGGGAAAATGAGGTGCATACTATGATCTGATAATTGTACCTATTCCATAGATACTTTCATGTACCAGAATATTGACGAACTTGTTCATGCAGCGAATCAGCTCGCAGGATTAACACTGGCAGAACTGGCAGATCGATGCGGGATAATGATCCCATTATCGTTACGCCGGGAAAAAGGCTGGATAGGACAGTTGCTAGAACTTGCATTAGGTGCATCCGCTGGCAGTAAACCACAGCAGGATTTCCCTGAACTCGGCGTCGAGTTGAAAACATTACCTATTGCCAGTAATGGTACTCCTCTCGAAAGTACTTTCGTTTGTACAGCCCCATTATTACACCAGCAAAAAGTCACTTGGGAGACATCAAATGTTCATCATAAATTATCGGCAGTGCTATGGATCCCTGTCTTCGGAGATCGCCAGCAGGATATAGCTTCCCGTATGATTGGTAATCCATGGTTATGGCATCCGACATCTGAGCAGGAAAAAATCATCCGGCAGGATTGGGAAGAAATTATGGAATTGATAGCGCTTGGCAAAGTAGAATCGATCAGTGCCCGTCACGGAGAAGCATTACAATTACGGCCCAAAGCTGCAAATGGCCAATCACTGACGCCCGCAATCGGCAGCGAAGGCACGATAATTCAAACCCGGCCAAGAGGATTTTATTTACGTAGCTCTTTTACCCGAGAATTGCTTCGTATGCAGTTTCATATGTGAAGTCTGTCGCGATATACACCTATGTAACACAGATTTCATAGACTTGAATAAAGCTATGCAGCTAACAATATCTGTGGTTATTTTTTGTCTTATTATTTATAAAAGAATATCGGTAGTAGTTCTACGGTTAAGACTCAAGGAGTTGACATGGCAGTTACAAAGAAATTTTTAAAAACAAAGCCTGAAGTACAGGTCACGTTCGAAATAAAACCAGACTCAACAGAGAGCGCTTCAAAGGTTTATGTCGTTGGAGAATTTGCTGGCTGGGAACCAGTTGAACTGAAAAAACTGAAAAGTGGGTTGTTCAAAACAACCATAAATCTGCCAACCAATCAGCAGGATAGCTACCAATATCGCTATCGTTTTATTTTATCTGACGGCTCAGAAAAATTTGAGAATGATGTTCAAGCCGATAGTTATTGCGGTAACCCATATGGCGGAGAAAATTCCGTTGTCTGCGTACTTCCGCAATAAACTTAAATCTTAGTAATAAAAAAGCCTACCGAAGTAGGCTTTTTTATTGTTATCAGTTCAGCTTTTCTTTAATACGAGCAGCTTTACCTGACAGATTACGCAGGTAGTACAGTTTCGCGCGGCGAACATCACCACGACGTTTCAGTTCTACACTCGCAATCAGCGGGCTATGGGTCTGGAATACACGTTCCACACCTTCACCGTTAGAAATCTTACGAACAGTGAAAGCAGAATGCAGACCGCGGTTACGCTTAGCGATAACAATGCCTTCAAACGCCTGCAGACGCTCTTTACCACCTTCGATAACACGAACTTGTACACGAACAGTATCACCCTGAGCAAAAGCAGGGATATCGGTACGTAATTGTTCCTGTTCCAGTTGTTTAATAATGTTGCTCATTGTATTTCCTACCTAGAATAAACTGAAAACTCTACTGCTGTTCAGCATTAAGCTCCTGAACATACTCGGCAAGCAACTTGGCTTGCTCGTCAGTCAGAGCTAGGTTATCAAGTAATTCCGGTCTTCTTTGCCATGTACGCCCCAATGACTGTTTCAGGCGCCAGCGACGAATATATTCATGATTACCACTCAGTAACACATCAGGAACCACTACTCCATCCAGATTCTCCGGACGCGTATAGTGGGGACAATCAAGCAGACCATCGGTAAAGGAATCTTGCTCAGCGCTGGCCATATCGCCCAGAACGCCCGGAACAAGACGTGATACAGCATCAACTAAGGTCATTGCCGGTAATTCACCGCCACTTAACACATAGTCACCCACTGACCACTCTTCATCAATCTCTGACTGAATTACCCGCTCATCGATACCTTCGTATCGACCTGCGACTAAAATCAGTTTTTTGTAACGAGCGAGCTCGGTTACACCTGATTGCGTTAATCTTTTACCCTGAGGTGAAAGATAAATCACTTTCACATCATCTCCGGCAGCTTCTTTCGCAGCCTGGATAGCATCACGCAGCGGTTGCACCATCATCAGCATTCCGGGCCCACCACCATACGGGCGGTCATCCACAGTGCGATGTTTATCATGGGCAAAATCACGAGGATTCCAGCAATTAATATCCAGTAAACCTCGTTTAACCGCTCGGCCTGTCACCCCAAAATCCGTAATAGCACGGAACATGTCCGGGAAAAGGCTAATTACCCCGATCCACATACTACCTCCGCACAACAACAAATTTCGGAATCAGAATCCCGGATCCCAATCGACTTCAATCAAACGAGCAGTGATATCAATATGTTTAATCACTTGTTCGTCAATGAATGGAATCAAACGTTCTTTCATACCAAAGGCATCATTCAAATTAGCCTGAACGACCAACACATCATTAGAACCAGTTTCCATCAGTTCAGAAACCGTTCCAAGTTGATAGCCTTTAGTAGTTACCACCGCACAACCAATCAGGTCACGCCAGTAGTAATCACCTTTCGGTAAAGCTGGTAACTGATCAGATAAAACAGCGATATCGACACCAGTCAGTGCTTGCGCATCTTCTCGAGAATCAACACCTTCGATTTTACAAATCAGACCATTATTGTGACGTTTCCAGCCGGTCAGCTGAATTTCACGCCACATCCCCTTGTCCATAATAAACCAAGGAGCATAATCAAAAATGCTTTCAGGATTATCGGTGAAAGAGTTGACCTTTAGCCAACCCTTGATGCCATAAACAGCGCCAAGACGACCAACAACGATAGAACTATCCACGCTGACTCCCCACCTACCAGATCGCAATTAAGCCGCTTTAGAGGCGTCTTTAACCAGTTTAGCAACACGATCAGACAGAGATGCACCCTGACC